>Ga0214544_1011172_pt1 | contig 12596 bp, 4 predicted proteins | sample CNSS3metaG_FD_160074 | JGI IMG/M metagenome (GOLD analysis project Ga0214544, IMG submission 160074) | Root nodule microbial communities from cowpea collected in UCLA plant growth center, Los Angeles, California, USA - CNSS3 | ecosystem: Host-associated > Plants > Roots > Nodule | place: USA...
ATTCATCATTTTGATTTAACGTCTCTAATTCAAAACTGAACGTGAAACTTTTGTTTCATTCGGCTCCTTTACGGAATGAAGAGATGGACAATAAAAAAAATTGACCCATAACATCTATGTCAGCCTGCAAAGCAGATAGTAGGAATAGACTGATATAGAGTATTGATACAATCATCAAAAAATAACCATATAAGTCAATAACTATATGTACAACCCATACTAAGGAAGAGTTAACTTATACATTCAAAACTAAAAAAAAAAACGTAACCCAACAACTACTGCTGGACATCCAAACCACGGATCAACTCCTGTCCAAGAAGGGAGTGTCTTCACCTGAATCTTTCTCTACTCATACCAATTAGCAGGTGATCATTGCAAGGAGAGAACATACAAAGAGAACAACACAGGCAAGAAGGGTAAGCTAACTTAATTAAGAGAAATCATGCAGTTCAATTATGAATATCTAGCAAGAACTTATCACCTTCATCAGAATTACATAAACCACCACAACACAACACATATACATGACTCTAGACTCAATATCCAGATTATGTAAGAGACATTGGAGCTCTAGGTGGCGTGCACCAGTGACGGTCCCCAAACTCTACAGAGTTTGGGCTCAAGGGGTTATCACCCAACCACTCCCAAGGTAAGTCCCTTTCACGTCTAAGACTGATCAAGTCCAAGGACTAGGACCTCCTGCTACTCCTCACGACATAATCCATTCTGCTCTATCTGAGCGTGAATGATTATTGGAGTTTCAGGATACCAACAAATCAGGAGTCCTCATGTCCTTACACACACTAACATACTATTTGGAATTTCCCTTGAAATCCTAGTCCACCCACAACTTCTCATAATCCAATTTCATACAATTCACCACATATTCTACTAGACATAACAATCCAAGCATATTATGAACAAATATCACATTATCTCATTTAAATATAACTTCATCCATTTAAAATAGAGAAATAAACATAACTCTGCAGTGGTTCTCGCTCAAGCTAGAAGATCTCGCCCAGGCGAGAGGGCTATCTCGCTTAGGCGGGTCACTCTCGCCTAAGCGAGGCTCCAAACAGAGGGAAAACTCCAAATTTGAGCAAATTCTCACTCAAGCTAAGTTGGTTCGCTTAGACGAGAGTGTCGTTCGCTTAGGCGAAACTAGCTCATCTAGGAGACGATTCGCGTAAGAGCAGGTTTGAGTTTCTAGTGTTTTCGCTTAGGCGAAGCTACTCGCTTGGGCGAAAACATCAGGTACTCAATTTGTTTCCACATGCAAAGCCCAGAATTTTCACACCAACATCCAAATTCAGCACAACGAATGATCCAATCATTAAATAAGAAAAATAGTTAGCTTCCCTTACCTCTTAGACAATATTAGATTGCAAAGAAGAGAACCCCTAACAAAAAGGATTTCACAACTGCATAGCACCTAATGATTTGGAAATGCAGAACCACAGAGGGGGTGAGATCCTAAATTCGATCCAGAAGGGATAAAATTGCAGGAATTGGGAATTGGAAGCTAGAACTAACTTCCATGAAGGGGGAGGATGTTTATTTTGGTGGGAGGATCTTGCACTGGCTTCAAGCTTGCCTGCTATCACAAGACAAGGAAGGGTGATTTTAGATGATGGACATAGCTCTCAGTTTGGAGAAGGGGAGAAAGTACAGAGAAAGCAAACTGAGAGAAGGAAGGTGACTTGGTAAGACTGTTTTTGTGCACTTTCAAGAAAAGGTTAGTGGAGAAAGGGGGGTCTCACATCCTAACCCGACTTACGTTTTTTTGGCAGGCCTACAGGCTGGCTTACTAAGCCAGGCCCATGTTGCCACCCCTACCAATAAATCCTAAAGGAGTTTAGGTAGGTGAAATAACCTATATGTTTCAAGTTTCACTTTCTAGAAAGACAAAGTAATGTGGCTCAAATTACATTGTTTGTCGTGGATTCATTATGGTAAGCAACATGATGACACTTATCTAATAAGAAGGTTATATACTTAGTAATGATGGAGACTCAAAGTCAATATGAACACTTTATATGATATTGGAGGTATCTTGACTAGTTATAAGACTAAGAGGATGAAACTAGCTTTACTAGGCCTAATGATGTAGACAAAGCAAGCTTAATATGGATTACAAACTACACCAAAAATGGAACCTTTCAACAAATGAAGGAAGACTCTAGGCCCAATACAACATAAAAAGTCAAACCCACCAGACAAGATCACTAAGGTGTTTAACTACATTGACCATAACAATATGAAAAGAAATTTGAACTTATTCCAATGAAATATACATTTAGAGATGGCAAATAAACCCATCCCCGTGGGTATTGTTCGAACCCGTCCCCGTTTTGAGGGGGAATCCCCGCATTGACTGGTATGGGTATGGGGAATCTCCGACTTTTTCAATTGGGTATGGGGATGTACATATCCCCGCCATATTACCCGTCCCCGTTTAAATTATTAAAAATTTCCTAATTAATTAAATAACCATATATATATATATATTATTTTTTATTTATTCTAATTATTTAGTTTGTCATGAAACTCATTCGCATTTCAATTATATTTTTCATCTTATCATAATCTTTATGTAATTATGTTATAAATATGTATGTTAATTAAAAAATTTTATGTCTCACATTTGAATATTTCTATTATTTTTTAATATTTTTATTTAATGTATATTTTTCTCTCACATGAAAATGTTTAATACTCTCAATTTAAATATTTAATAGCACAAACATTTCGTTTACTAGGTAATATAAAAAAATCATTTACTTATTATTCTTATTATTAGTTTTTGTTTCATTTGAATAACTTTTTTATTTCACTGAAACATTTTTTCTTATTTCTCAACTACTGAGTATATATGTTAATATTTGAAATTTTTTTTTAGATCTCTAAGATATTTTTCAACTTATCATAATATCCTTAATTATACATTTGTTTTCCTTTGTGCGATTTCTTTCAATAATCTCTCAAATTGTTTGTAAACATTTGTTAATTTTTTAATATTTTTATTTCTTGTTTATTTTCATTATGTAGAATACTATTTCGATATATTTTATTTAATTATTTTTTATTTTTAAACTAATTATCAATCATACTGTAATTTTGTTACTATAATTTTGTTACTATAATTTTATTTTTAAACTAATTATCAATCATACTGTAATATAAAAATTTAATGTAATTGTCATTAATATTTTTTTTATCACCATCCAACATAATTTAAGTTCAAAAGATACAAGATCTATGTTAAAATTTTATTATTATGATTATTATTTGTTCTTTGTATCATTTTGATTAAGTAATGTATTATAACTTTTATTAGTGTATAAAAAAGAGATTCATTAGAATTTAAGAGATTGAAGTAAACAAACATTTAAAATATATTTTAATTTGAATATTTGTTTTCCTTTTATATATTTTTTCAAAATATTTTTAAATTTTATCAACTAGGTTTCATTAATGTTTGCAAATTTAATAAATGTGTTGGTTCTCATGAAATTTTATTTGGTATTATAATCTAAAATGTAAAAACTATAATTTATTTTAAACTTTTATTATGATTATTATTTGTTCTTTGTATCATTTTGATCAAATGATGTATTATAACTTTTATTAGTGTATAAAAAAGAGATTCATTAGAATTTAAAAGACTGAAGTAAACAAACATTTAAAATATATTTTAATTTGAATATTTGTTTTTCGTTTATATTTTTTTAAAAATATTTTTAAATATTATCAACTAGGTTTCATTAATATTTGTAAATTTAATAAATGTGTTGGTTCTCATGAAATTTTATTTGGTATTATAATATAAAATGTAAACAATTATAATTTATTTTAAAGTATTTGATATCGAAGAAATAATCATCATTATAATATTGAATATTTGATAATATTATGTTTTCTTTATCATAATTTTTTTATTATTTTATAAAAATTAATTAAAATTAATATTGAAGTAGTAAGAAAATGGGTATGGGTATGGGTATGGGTATAGATACGATATTATACCGTTACCCGGTGGGGATGAGGATGAGTCAAAAGTTTAATACCCGTTGGGTTTGGGTATGGAAATGGGGATGAATTTTTTTTACGGGAATGGGCATGGATAGCGAAACTCGTGCCCGCCCCGCCCCGTTGCCATCCCTATATACATTCAAGAGTAAAAAAAAAATAAGTAACTATTCGATTCGATCACTAATTACACACTATTATTGATCATGTCTTATGAGTTTGGGCTTGTCATGTTGTATTGTTCCTTTAGTCTTCCCCCATCTTGTAAAAGCATGGTCCATTTTGATGTAGTCTTTAATCCATCTTGAGTCTGCTTTATGTCAATTATTAGGTCTTTCAAAGTTTCTTTCATCTCTTAGTCTTAGATCTTTCCATGGAACCTCCAATGTCACAAAGTGTTAGATTGACTTGTTAAATCTCCATCATGTCATCTTAAGACGAACCGACAAGATCAAACAAAAGTTGCGTCTTGTAACAAATTTTTTCCTGAGCCTTGTATCTTTTGGTAGGTAATAAGCTTTTTATAAGCGTCCATTGAAAGTCTTACAAGAGAATAAGATCTGATGATATAGTAGAGACTAAACTTGATTATTCTTGATGGTCTGGTTGTTTTCTTTCATGAACACAATCAAATCAATGTATTAGTTTGGTAAAACTTTATATTTTATTTTTATAAAAATCATATGACATCTTGACTATTTTGGTTAGTGAATACTAGACCATTATTAAGTAAACTCTAGAGAAAAATAAATATATTCTAATGATCAAACTCTAATAATTTTAAGATAAACATGATTGATTATTATATCTATGGAAAATACCAAGATAAATCTCCTTGTCAAAATTATGTTATATAGATTAGACATGTCGACTATTAATTCAAAATCGATATCCATCATGACAGGGTTTTATGTTATTAAATGTTATCCATATTTAATTAAGAAAATACCTTTTGTATTCCATATTTCATAGGAAGAAAAAAGGAAGAAAGCTGAATAAAAACAAAACAAAAGAATGTTACGCCATAAATTATTGTCAAGGAGAATATGACTTGGAGAATAACATAATGGAAGAAAAGACGAAGAGAACAGTAGAATTTAATTTTTTTTTGGGTAGAGAAGTTATTGCTCCTCCATCCCTGTTTACTTGACATGAGAAGTGAAAGTTGTCCTACAAACAAACCATTAGGAAAAATGACATGAAAAATCACGATGATGTCGTTATTAATTCATAATGTAATATATTTTCAAATATAGTATATTAGAATTATATTACTTATAAATTATATAAGTATTTTTGTTATTTTAATATAAGACCTAAAAGTTAAATTTATTAAAAATAAAATAATAAAAATAATTTAATTAACTAATTAAAAAATAGGTGATAAAGTTGGCTTACGTCTTTGTACACCTCTAGCAAAGAGATCTACAAACAAAGCTATGTTCAGAAGGATACAAGAAGATTGAACATCCTCTCAATATACCATGTCCAAGTTAAAGTTTATATGGGCTAAGGAGGATGTGAAGACCTAATCTAGGACTCTGTAAATTGGGCTTTGTATTTTGGGTTCAGTAGTATAGGATTTTCTTTGGACCATGTAATTGGGCCAAGATAGGTTTGTGGGCCTAAGAAGTAATTTGGACTAAGAAGAGTTAGGCCTTATAGTAGGCTTAGGAGTGTGGAGCACATAAAACTAGGGTTTTTATCCTAAATTTGCGCCAAGCTTGGAGGTCTAGCTTCTTCTTAAGTGCACCAAAGCAAGGAGCATGTGACTTGCTTATGTGGCAAGTCACACCTTGAGTATTCGCTCTTTTTTTACTTCAAATACAACATTCTAGACTTCTTTTCTCTCCCATTTTTGGACACACTTAGTTATCCTTTTCTCCTATAAAGAGAACACCCTAGGACATGTAAATTCATTCATGAATTTTTGTAGAGTTATGCTATTGAGATGTCTTCAGAGTACGCTCCTTTTATGAATCACCTTAGGCTAGAGTTCACCTTAGTGGCTTCTTCTAGCCTCCTTCCTTGACTGTTGGCCTAACCTCACTTGAGAGCTTTCTCCTTCTCCACTACTGAACCTCTTCATCACCATACCTTCTAGCTTCTGCGACTTGCATAATCTCATGGAGTCCTCCATCAATTTCTCATGGATTCCAAGCTTAAAGATGGCCTCATCATGTGGTATCATGAGCCTTGGTTAAACACTCTTCAAAGATAAGTTCATCTTCTTATTCACTTCTTCAATTTCTTATTGTCTTCTCCATGTGTTCTTGATTGTCTTGAGTTTTTACTGATTGAAATGTGTTCTATTATCTTCTTGTTTGATTCATTGCTTCTAGTTCATTTTGAACCTTCCATTGTGTGCTTTTAGGTGTTCTATGTGTTATTACCAATTGCTTTTATGTTTCTTAGAGTCTTCTTTCATTTGTGTTCCGTGTAAATGCTTTTGTTTTATGTCATTTTTATTTTATGATCTTTACATGTTGTCTAGTAGCCATGTTTAGCTATTACATGTTTTGAATTCCTTGTTTTAACTGTTTAATTTTTGCTATCTACTTGCTTTTGGTTTATGCGCACAATATGATGTTAATCAAATTTATATATAAACAAAGGATGCTTGTTATCTCTACCAAAACCAATGGCATCCCAAGGATATAACGAGGTCTCTGCATCGGTAGTCATATTTTCATACACAGCTTCAGCAAAATTCTGTACTCCAATATCACGAATCATGTCCTCTAATCTATCGTTCATTTTCCAATCAACAAATTCATGTGTTTTAGTCACACTTGGAATGTTTACCAATTCATCATGCCACATGTTGTATAATTCTTTAGAAATCCATCGCACAAAAGATGTTCTCTAATTTCGGCAACAAACATTCTTCTCTTATTCAAATAATTCACACAAGGACACCTCATCCTTTCTCTGTTTTTTACACTACCAGCATTGCATTAAGCAAACTTTAAAAACTCTTTAACCCCTCTCTCGAAATCATCAGTATATGACAAATTAATCTAACTTTGATCCATTTATGTTTTGTAGATAGTGATCGAAATTAGTTTTCTATCGATGCATGGAAATTTCAATTTTTCTAATAAAAGGTATAGCAGAAAAGTGGTGGCATAGGAAGTGCAAACATTAGAGTTTTTGTTATTCAAGTTTAGACTTTTCGCTAAGACGTTACATAAGGTATGAATGCTAGGATAGAAATTAGAAGAATATTGTTTGGTGTTTTTACTTTGAATTGGATCATGAAACTCAATCCCGGTGAAGCCTTTTATCATATATTGTTGAACAAAATATAAAAATACAAGATTTTGTTTTGTTAAATTTGTTGTTTAGTTGAGTTATAAATTGCAAGATTTGTCAAGTGTTTCACAAGTCACTTGGGAAACGATACTTGAACTTTCCACTTTATTACTTGTATGATTTTGTACACATGTCAATCTCGTAACATCTACCGAAGAGCAACAACAAAGTGAATAGTGAACAACGGCGTGCCAAAATAGGCTTTGAAATGTGTGCGGCACTACGCCGACGATAGAAGGTGAAGAAGACAAAAATGTTCATGCGTGGGCAAGTGAAAAGTGAAACCCTTTTAACATGGCAAGTTTTTCCATGATGGTTTTTCTAATAAATTATCATTATTTAGGTGTTAAAAACTTTATAACGACCATTTTACAGCAAATTGTCATCATTTTTACATTTGCAATGACAATGCTTAGACTAATTTTTGTTGTTTCTCGATTTATGGTATATAATGATGATTATAATTGAAACAATCGTTACAAAGTTTTGCCTAATTACAAAACTTCAACTACATTTTAGTTCACTTTTTCACCTTGGTTGTCGTCGTTAATACATGATGTCGTTTGTTGTTTTTACACTAGTGAAAAGAGAGAGAGAGACCACCATGAGCGAAGAGAGAGACCACCAGCAGCAGCTATAGTTCATCGAAACCCACCAAGAATATTGCTCACACTTGCACCTTCTTTGACTCCCTTATCGCAAAGCTCAACGATAGCACCGACAAAAACAGGTTCTTTCACATAGTAGTGAAAGCGAAAGAAGGAGAAATAGATCGAAGATATTAGTTGCACCCTATTCCATATAACAATATGTGGAAGCGTACCGGGATTGACCATTGTAAACAATGTAGATGGAAAGGTATTTGATCTTTCAATAGCACCTTAGGTTCCCTCTTGATTTTTCTCTTCTAATGGGATGAGGAGTAAAGATACATGAATTTGTACATGCTTTCAAATTAAGACCATAAGCCCTTTACATAACCTTTGTTGATTACTTTTTTTTTTAAGTTTTAATTTTCTAGTTTGACTCCTCGTCAAATTAAAATATTGGTTATGGTCTCTAAACCATGAATCTTTTATGACATATATTTCCTTAGCTATAGATTTATCTTAATTAGATTACTTTAATAATTTTGTCAATAAAGTATAATAACCCTAACACATTTAATTATATATATATATATAACAAGTAAATTTGCTAACATATTTTTCGTAATACTAAAATAAAATGTCATTTGTCTTGTATATTCCTCTCGTTTTCTAAGAACCAAAATAAAATGCTTATCACTGTAAGTCCCATTTTTCAGTCTTATGTGTGTTTGGGCCTGGCCTCTTCGTAGGCCCAAGACCAGCCCTTCTGAAGGACCCCAATACCCTGCCAGCCCCCTCACAATCTCACTTTACCTTTGTTTTAGAAAAAAATAGCTTTCCTCCCATCTCTCTCTTGTCTTCTGCTAGGAGCTCTGCTAGGGCAAAAAGTTTGTTCGTCTCAAAGCTTTAGAGCTTCTGGTCCCTTCTTTTCCTTTTTCCTCACTGTTTGAACGCGTTGGTCAAGTTAGGGTTAAGTCACCTAACCCCGTCTTGTGCGAATCTTCATGTTTCAGCTCTACTCGAGTTCCTGGAGCTGTGGTACCCCCTTAGTTAGGGTCTTCTTGCTTTTGGTACTCAAACAGAGGTAAGGGAAGCTTTGTTTTGAGTCTTTAAGAACCATTTTTGCATGCCTTTGGTATGTACCATGAAATTATACTTGATTGATGTTTTGGATGGTATGAACTGGCTTGTTTGCGTTCTGATGTGTTGCTTTTGAGTTGTATCCCTGCTACATGCACGTAATAGTAGGCGAGTACTGTTATTCTCGCCCAAGCGAGCTCGTCTCGCCTAGGCGAGAATAGTTGAAACTCGCCCAGGTTCTGTTCGAGCAGCTCGCCTAGGCGGAGGGCTCTTGTTTTGAGCGACACGCTGTCTCGCTCAGGCGAGGGTGACTCGCCCAAGCGAGTTCTCGAAGAAGAACCTGGTGTGCTCTGCTCGCATCCTCGTCCAGGCGAAGGATTTGATTTTTGGGCGAAGGGCAATCTCGCCCAGGCGAGCTGGTCTCGTCCAAGCGAGATGCTTGTTGGGTGCCACTGTTACAGGTCTCGCCTAGGCGAGAAGGCCTAGCTTAAGCGAGACAGTTGTTGTGGCTTAGTCGAGGACTTCTAGCCTGGGTGAGAATAGTGCAGATTTATATGTTATATTTCTATTTCCCTTGAGTATGGCTATTTATCTCAAACGTGCATGATTACGGTGTGTTGGTATGAGTTGTATGAGTTGTGTACACTGAAAGTTGTATGTTAGCATGAGTAATATATGGAATTCTGTTTGGTTGGTTGAGAACATGCATGAGAATTAATTGTTGAGATGATAAGTGGTGGTTGTGGCATGAGAGACATGAAAACTGTATGTGATAGGCGTAATTCCATGAGTCTCGTGGGGAGACTTCATGGTGGCGTGTAGTGTATATATTAAGATATAGATTCAAGTAAGGATCGCATCCCGAAACTCTAAAGGGTCAGTGAGTCTCAGGTAGAGCAAACTGACCCAAGTGGTGAGAGTGGCGGGAGGCCTTAGTCTTTGGCAGGATAATGGCCTTAGATGCTTGAAGGTTAACCTTGTGCGTGGTAGGGTGAAACCCATTGGGGCAATGGCTCGGCAGAGCAGTAGAGGCCACCACGAGTGCAAGCGTCCAGTGAATCCGATCTTAGTATATGTATCCGGATAATTGAGTCATAGTGTCCTGTGTGTTTGCTATAATTTGATTCTCTGTGCCTACTGTGCTGCATGATTGAATTGTTTAAATACTTGTATGCTATACCCTGATAAAATTTATATTACATTAGCTTACCCTTGCATTTCTGTTTATGTTCCTGTTATGTTTTCTCTTTTGCGATGATCACCCTTGGTGGGAGCAGATGGAGGAAATTCTGGGAGTAGGCCTGGTGGTAGCAGTGGCGCAGCTTAGGGGACCTGTTTGTGTGCCTCTCAGGAGCATTCTATGGCCCTAGTGCCTATTGTAATCCCTCGCTCTAGGAGCTCTTCTTTTGTTTATCTGTGAATCTTGTTGTTTCTGTTTTGGCCATGGCATGGTTATATGCCTAGAACCCCTTGCAAGTACATTCTTGGATGACTGTAACAATTGGGTTTCTTATGTATGTTGTTCCATATCTGACTGCTCTTTATTATGACTATGTGATGTTTTATTTAGTAAATTTTATCTATTCAAATGGGATGTCACAATCGCTATCTTCGTATTTGTACTAATAAACACAACCATACAAAAATAATAATGTCTCCATTACGTCATGTGTGTCGCTAACATTAATTAAATGTAACCTTCTAATGGTTAATCAACATGTTTATGAAAGATTACTCCATCATTCAAGTTCCATGAAAATCAAATCACCACAACCTCAAATAAAAATAGGACCAAATCATTCACGGTTTTCACTACTTTATACCTTTGGAAAAAGAATAAATGGAAATAGGACCAAAGAATAAAGCTAAGAGATAGAAATTTCATATAGAATAAGAAATAACTAAGAAATGAAATATAGAAATAGTTGTAAAAGGCTATTCATAAGAAGAGATGAGATTGAATGAATCCAATCAATCTTTGTTGTTATTTAGTAATAATACAACTTCAGAACTAAATTAATTTAAAAAAAAAAAAATAATGTACACAGTAAAAAGAGAGATAGATTCAAAGAATCAAGAAACTTCTCGAATTAAGTTTGCTTTATTATCATTGTTAAATTAGTTACATTACACTCCAATGTAATTATATTATTTGTAGTAGTAAATCATGGTAATTGTCAAAAGTTTTTTAGTGACTTAGCTAGTAATTTAGCCATCATATTTTTTTTAAATTGCAAGAGTATAAATTATATTATATTTAAATTAGAAATATTGTAAAAACGTGAACATCTTATTCTAAATTTGCAATAAAATGGTATTCTAAATTCTTAAAATATTAAAATCCAAGTTAAAGCTAAAAATATTAGTAATGATTTAAAATAGATTTTTTTAAAGCATTCTTTAAAAATTAATTTTTTTTATTCAATATAGTTATTTATTATTTATCTAGTGTTGATTATTAACCCCTCCAGTTAGTTATATCCATTTAAAAAAGTTGACTCTTTCAACACATTTTTTTGATACATAAATCCATGCCCAAATAGCACATTGAAATATATAGATGTTGATAATGTATAATATATTGATAAATGTGGAAATTCGTTGCATTTATTTTAAAGAAAAATAAAATATAATATTAATTTCGAGTATTTAAAACTTAACAAAATATTCAAAATGGATAGAAGAGTTATATACTAAGTTTGTGGAAATTTATATAAACTAATTTACTCTTTTTTTTGTTATTTTGTTAAATGTTTCTAAAAATTTGTCTGAAGTTACGAAAGTAAGTTGGAAGATATTGCAAAGTAACATGGTGAGAGAGAGGAAGTTGGTTAGCAATGAAGATGTGGGGAAAATTGTACACACGTTGTGAAAAGAACAACTATGGATGGAAGCTTTCAAATCGTTGTCCTTGTCGTAGATACAAACAAAAATGTAGAGCTTCTAGGGTGTAGGGACTTCACTCACCTACTTAATAATGCAAAACCATTACATAATACAAACTAATTATTTTGTATTATTTCATTAATCATCTTCTTAATGTTTCTTTTACTTAATAATCATTACTCTTTTTCGTCTGATTAAACTATTTACCTTTAATTGAGTAAGTTTCTGTTACGTGGCGTTTTGAGACATTAAATATTGGGATATTTTGGAATGAATGAGAATGAAAATGAAAGGTTATATATAAAGAAAATAAATAATAGGGTATAAATAGAATGTTTCTTTTTAATACACACAATCAATCACCTAAACTTCTATCATTAACAAACCCTACACTCAAATCTGCTTTTAGAAGTAATTTCATAAGAGTAAAAAAAAATATTTATATCAATGTGTGATTAATTCTTGTATGATTTTTTATATAAATATTCAAACATATGAAATCTTAGTTATATAAAAGAATTAAATATGTAATGCCAACATTTACCATTTATTTTTTATCGACGATAAATATTAATAGTTAGTTTTAATCTATTATATTTCTTAGAAAGACATATAAACCTGTCTAATTCTCTCTTTCTAAATTATAGTAATGTTGGATATATATATATATATATATATATATATATATATATA
>Ga0214544_1011176_pt1:0-5000 | contig 12589 bp, 5 predicted proteins | sample CNSS3metaG_FD_160074 | JGI IMG/M metagenome (GOLD analysis project Ga0214544, IMG submission 160074) | Root nodule microbial communities from cowpea collected in UCLA plant growth center, Los Angeles, California, USA - CNSS3 | ecosystem: Host-associated > Plants > Roots > Nodule | place...
CTCTCACTTATTACCCAAATTAAGGTGCTAAGTGCTAAAAACGAAAATGCCTTAAGTGTCCTAGCTAATGACCACTCATGAACCACTATTGAATGATTTCCTACCCATTGGGCTGCCTTCATCTGCAACTAGGTTTTCCACGTCCCTTCAATACCATGCAACCCAAAATTGCCAAAAAGAAAATTAGTTTTGTTCTTAGCAAGGATTAAACCCATAACCAACCAATTAACAATTTAAATACATAACCACTCAACCACCACATATTTCATGATGACTCCCCCAATTTTAAGGATTTATCATCATCCAAACGAGTTCAATATATAAGTACACAAAAACACATAAATTAAATAGCATCCAAGTGGCACACATAGGACTCGAACCCAAGTCCTCACACACAATAAAGTACTCTCAACCACATAAGCTAGTACATTTCCACGTCATAGTTCTTCACATTTATTACTTTGAATATTCTCATTTCCCGTCCTAATTAAATAATTAATTAAATAACTATTTAATTTTCCCGGATCTTACAGTTAACGTCGTTTGTGAAGACTTAATGGAGGGTACTACATTGAGACAATAATCAAAATTGGGTACTAAATTGAGACAAAGTTCAAAGTGGGTACCATTTTGAAATTTTCGAACCAAAATGGGTATGATCCGAGTAATTAAACCTATTTTTAATAAATATAATTTTAGTTTATATATTAACTTAATAACATTACAATATTATCACATACTAGTATAATATCATGCATATTTAAAAAATGCATAAATACATGCACGATAACGGCTATGTTTATGCTAGTAAATATATAAAATGAATCAAGTGATATCAGGAGGATTTCCATGTTAAAAAAGTAATACATATATTACAGAACACTAGCCATATGGTGGTCAAAATATTAGAAATTCATTTAAAATAAATATATTCAAACTCTCTCAATATATTACAAGATGAATTCAACTATTTTCACTTATTAGCTTCATCCAATAGTTGAGACAAAGATAAGAGGACAATCCAAAAGTAGTCACGAGTGTGATGGCTTATTGCAAAGGAACTCAACATTCAAGCATAAAGTCTTTGTCTCATAGGTTCATGTTTACTAACATGTCCTATATGTTAGTTTTAGAATATTGAAATGTTAAGTTCTACCTCATGATGTTAACTTGCTTGTGGAGTAGTTCATTTCTTTTTACAATAGTCAACACATGTCTTCAACAATGCTAAACAATTTTTTAATCAAGACATTTTCTACACCAAATGCATATGCATAGTCTAGCTTCATTGTTAGATTTTCAAACCAAGCATCCATCACATCAATCATATAGACCTTTTTTTATGCCCCATGATTATGATGTACCCCTAGATAACATAGATTAAGTAGGACAAAGAATATAAGAATCCATTTGTGGTGTAGATGAAAGAGTTTCATCAATTGCAACAACAAATTGTTACTTTGCAAGAGTGTATTCCAGTTCATCATTCAGGTCTACCCTTAAACTTAAACGATGCATCTTTCTTTAGATGTTGTACTTACTATATGACATGTGACACAATCAACATCTCATACTTCTTTCATCAAAATCACAATTTCAAATGGGATCAACCCTCCATTTATATGCAATTGATTGTTTGCAAACAAAGAACACAAATAATATATTATAATTTGGTTGTTGGAGCATGTTATAATGATCAATAAATCTTGATATAATACCTTTATAAAGTTATCCCACACTTCACTTTCAATTTCAAATTGTTTCATGAATCCATTACACACAAATTCATTTAACTCACTAAACAAACATTATCTATTATACATAATTTTACGTATGTTTTTACATTATTTTGTTAATATCTCTTAATCAACTATTATAAAGATCAATAATGTTAGTTTATGCTTAAGTTTTCTAACTTTCATCCACCTTGTTACCCATCATTGCCTCATTAAACATAGGATCATTAATAAACACAAGTCCATGTCATATGTCTTTTTTGTGAACTCACTAATGTCATTGGTAGAATCCGATACAACACCCTTTCCTTTATTCATTTTATACCTATTGAAAAAAAAAAAAAACTCATTTAATGATGGTAACATAATCATATATAAATATTATTATTTAATAAAATAGGTAAGACATCAATACCATAAAAAAAAAATTATTCATGACACAATTTATTTCAAAATCTTAATTGTTTTGATAATTTCTTCATACTTCATATATCAGTGAAAATTGGAATTAATCTCTCTTCGAAACTTTAACACAATTTAATCTCTCAACTTTAAAAATGCGTGAATTTGATCCTTTTAATCTAATTTTGTTAAATTTATTTGACGTATCAAACACATCTCATAATATCATTTGAGTTGTTTACACCATTTAATACATTACCATTTCAATATTAACTGAGAAATGCGTTTGAGATGCCAAATAAACTTAATAAAATTTAGTTAAAAGAACTAAATTTACACATTCTAAATATAAGAAACTAAATTGGTTTAAAATTTTGGAAAAGACTAATTCCAACCCAATTAGAAATTAAGGGACCAACAATGTATATAGTCCTTAAATATTAATCTCTCTTATTAATAAGCATGGATTATATTATATTCAAATAGAAATAAGCATTAGCTTTACATAGATAGCAAGATGATTAAAAGCCAACAATAACTTTTGTTTTCTTGTGGGGTGTTTAAATGTAAATTCAAAGTATCTCTATCATATGATCGAATCCATCATTTTAATATTTGTGTCTAGGAGACTTGTGTTGAGAAAAATGGAAAACGAATTAAAAAGTATTTAGCATTCATGAATTTAATAAGAATTATAAATTAGTGATCTAATAGTAACGAAAGTATTCGATTAAAATCACATAACGGATCCAAATCATTGCATTTCATTTTCTTTATGTAAATTTAATTATTGTTTGACGTACATACGAATCAATAACAGCCATGTTAACTCAATTATTTGAACAAATAATAGATAATTGCCGACTTAAATATTTTTAGCTCAAGTTTCAACAATGATGAAACAAAGGAATTGAATATTGAACAGAATTGATTATGAACCTAAAATGTTGGTTTTATATATCTTATTATATATAAAACGAAATTGTGCTCTTATTATAGACAAACTTTTTAATATAAAAAAATAATGTTGTTCTCTTACTAAAAGTTTTTAATTTAACTATGATTTTATTCAATGATTCGTTAGGTTGTTTTGTAACATTAGGAGTAATTAAAGAATTAAAAAAAAAGAGTTAAGAGCAATGTTATTTAGGGAAATTTATGTGACGTTTGTTATTCGAACTTTTTCTTACAAATATCTTCACAGCAATTGCAAGTGCCATATTTTATTATTATAAAACAAAATGTAGTATAACAATTGGTCGTTACATACATCATTCAAGTACTTTTAAATAATAATAATAAAGATTAAATATGTATTTTTTTCTTTATCTCTTGGTAAAAACTAAAATTAACCTCTCTTTATAACTTTGGTCCAATTTATTTCATTAACTAAAAATGCATGGATTTAGCTCTTTTAAACAAAGTTTGTTAAGTTTATTTGTCGTTTCAAACATGTTTCATATAACATTTGAGTTATTCACACCATCTGACACATTTTCACTTTAATATTAGCTCAAAAACGCGTTTAAAACATCAAATAAATCTAACAAAATTTCGTCCAACTGGAATTAGTCTCTTTTCGAAATTTTGGTCCAATTTGGTCTCCAACTTTAAAAATTTGTAAATTTAGTCATTTTAACCACATTTTGTTAAGTTGATTTGATGTTAACTATTTTAACCATATTTTGTTAAGTTTATTTGATGTTTCAAACACGTTTCTCAACTAACATTGAAGCGAAAATGTGTCAAATGGTGTAAACAACTTAAATATTATGAAACACATTGAAAATATCAAATAAAATTAACAAAATTAGGTTAAAATGACTAAATTTATACGTTTCTAAAATCGAGAAACTAAATTGGATCAAAATTTAAAAGATTGACTAATTATAATTTTCACTAAAAATTCAAAAGAGTATATCATTTATCTTTAATTGAATTTATTTATTTTTTATTAATTTAAATTGACACTTAAAAGTATTACATTTCTTTATATATATATATATATATATAAATATAATTGCTTTCGCAAGGAGTAGGGATGGCAATTAGGGCTTGGCCCGTGGGCCCGGCCCGCAGAAAAAACGCAGGGCGGGCCAGGGTAGTGAGCTCACAGGCCCGTGCGGGCCCGACCCGCATAGGCCCGCGACCCGTTCGGGCTAGCACGCGGGCCGCGCGAGCCGGCTCACAAGTCCGCATAAAATTAAAAAAAAAAACTTGCACTTTTGTATATTAATTACTTCTTTTATGGACTCTTGCATTAACGTTTCAAATTCTTGTATAACTGGAAAAGACAAGTATTATGTAATTTTTAATGTGCTAAAATTTAAATAATATATTGTGTATGTCATAGTATGAATATGATGAAAATGTTGAATTATTAATTTATCATCTAATTCCCTAAAGTCTTTACTTAATTTTGTGAACTTCTTAAAGTTTCCCAATTTTTACACATTGAAAGTTTTATCATAAATTAAAAAAAATTAAAAAAAAGCGGGTCGGCCCGCGAGCCCGCGGGCCAAGGAGTGTCGGGGCAGGCCAGTGTTTTCAGTCCGCATAAAGTATACGGGGCGGGACGGGCCAGCCCGCGTTGTGCGGGCCTTATGCGGGTCGGGCCTAAACGGGCCGGGCCGACCCGCATTGCCACCCCTATCAAGGAGTAGATAGTGAAATAAATAGATTTATCATGTAAAATATATTTATTTAAATTATTTATTATCCTTTATTCATATTATATTTTTAGGTTTAGTATACTTTAAAAAATTGAAAATATATAAAAATTATTTTATTATCTTTTAGGTGTTATAAAAGAACAAAATAGAAATTTTCATAGAAGTAAAAATATTTTAAATATACTTTATA
>Ga0214544_1011176_pt1:10000-12589 | contig 12589 bp, 5 predicted proteins | sample CNSS3metaG_FD_160074 | JGI IMG/M metagenome (GOLD analysis project Ga0214544, IMG submission 160074) | Root nodule microbial communities from cowpea collected in UCLA plant growth center, Los Angeles, California, USA - CNSS3 | ecosystem: Host-associated > Plants > Roots > Nodule...
AATCACCGTTGACCTACACTTCGTCTTCATCATGTTTCTTTGGTACCCATAGAGACAATCATGATGGAATCAGATAATAATATTATTATAAACAATGATTTTTTTTTTAATATTTGATGCACATTTACAAAAATGCATACTACAGAGCTGTTTGTAAATTATTATTTAAATACTAGATAATTATATAAAAATTATCATTTACACCTTTATTGTACCAATTGGTAGTCAAGATCACTAATATAGGACAATTTTTTGACATTATTTTTTTCCTAAATAATAATTACCGGAAAAATATAACTATGATTAATTTTTTTAATAATGTTTCGTTATTCAAACAGTCATTAAAATTTAAGAATTTTATCGACGATTGTGGATAAAATGGTCAAATAAAATACTTATGTTAATTCTTTTAATATTCAAACTCATTATTACCTATCTTATTTTTTTAATCGAGTCATTTTCTTTTTAGTATCAAGCTAACCTCCCTTTATAATCATTATTATGGAAGTTTTTATTATGAATGTGTTAAATGTACTCGATAATTTATCCGTGTTATTGTATAGTATATATAAACTTAATTGGACTGGATAATTGTGTATATTATTTTGTTTATATATTAATTTTTTTTTCACAAGTAAATTATTTTGTGACATGTAAAACAAATACGGGGGATTCTGCTACAAAACATTTTTTTTTTTTAACTACCAGAATGACTTTCACAACTTACTACAAATATATGTTGTCTTCAAATAATTGAAAAACGTAGGTTGACGTGTTATTTAGAACATGCAATATATAAAGTTTGATTATGTTATGTGACAAAGTATACGATAACTACATACTCAACCGACCTATATCAAATTATGAAAGTCAACCATGTTATTCTAAGTTAAGTTTCGTATTATCTCTTATTTTATTTTATGGTTTGTAAATATATATTATAAATATTTCTCACATGTCACAATTTGGAACTTGTTCTTCTTCATATGTCACTTTAACTATGTATTATATGTATTTAATTAAATCATTTTCTTACTTGAACACGGCTCTAATTTATAAATAGTTCTATGTATTGTTTCTAATTTCATGACTTAATACTTTTAATTTTAATAGTTTGAATTAAAAGTGAGTCCATACTTTGCTATTATTCTATAGAATAGATCTACCATTTTTTTATGAACTTACAAGAACAAGCTATTTTGTGCTTGTGACATTTGGCAGGAGAGCTTGTCATATTAAAAGAAAGCTTCGGTTAACTAAATAATTTATTAGAAACAAAATTTGAAAGAGTGAAAATAAAAAAAAATTATACACAAAAAGAGAAAATTCACGTGCTCATTACTTTCTTGCACAAAGTATAAGTCTCCGATGAGACCACCACAAGTATATGTCTCCAATGATTCCAATTTCAAATGTATGTATCTAGATAATTGAGTTTAGTATCAATTGTTTGTGTGCACTTATGTGAATTATTTAGAATTGATATGATTTAAATGGTTTTACGACAACTCTTTTGTATACTAGCTTACCCTTACACTTCCTGGTCTTGTGTTATGTTCTTTCTTTACAATAATCACCATTCTGGTGGGAACAGACGAAAATGTAGGTTTAGAGACACCTTTGAAAAATGAAGAGTCCATAGTTATAGTTATGAGATTACGACGAAAGTATGAGTGGTTAGTATATTCGTTACAGGGATACATTTAAAGTTTTTTGTTTGTTGTATAAATAGAATATTTTTCATATAGTCTAAACTCATAAAAGACTGTATTAATAATTTTTTATTTCCTTAACCTATCTTTAAATATTATTACGAAATGTCTTATTTTATTAGTTACTAAAATCAGATGTTACATTATCAAATCATCACTCAAATCTTACTTTAAATAATTACTCAATATTAAATTATTTTTTAAACATAACATGGCTGGTATAACAAAACTTTCAGTTTTCATTACTTCAATATATATAACTATTATTTATATAATCATTTTATATTGTTATTTTTTATGGAAATAATGTTAAAAACTTCTACAATGTTTAAGAATATCTTTGTAGAGAGGAATGAATCAAAGTAGAATGGATGGCATGTTAGTTATGTTACGAAGATGGTGGGAATTTCATAATCACTTGAAAATGCAGTTTTTAGATGATTTTGTAACTTAATATCTTAGAGGCTAAGCTTTAGTCAAATATTCTCATAAAATTAGAAAGCTATCTGAAAATTTCAAAAGTCTGTGAATACAATAAGATCTATCGACAATGAGAGTCAATTTAAAAATTTAAGGGTTACAAGTCAACTCTTTAACCTATTATATTAAAGTAGGAAAAACAAAGTCAATAAACTAACTAGGGAATGCATATCATTTTAAAAAAATGGTAAAAGGTTGTAATTAATTAATCATATTTCATCACGATAAAAAATAAAAATCCTTCGAATTAAAGTGGATTTGTTTCTAAGGTTATATATATATATATATATTTGTGTGAGTAACACATACTAAGGCCTAATATTGGAGGTTCAGGCATTATGCATATAAATGTTTGGAAAATATGGGTATAGAGCGATTCTCTTTTCTATTTTTTTTA
>Ga0214544_1011177_pt1 | contig 12587 bp, 8 predicted proteins | sample CNSS3metaG_FD_160074 | JGI IMG/M metagenome (GOLD analysis project Ga0214544, IMG submission 160074) | Root nodule microbial communities from cowpea collected in UCLA plant growth center, Los Angeles, California, USA - CNSS3 | ecosystem: Host-associated > Plants > Roots > Nodule | place: USA...
AATATTTGTTTTGTTTTATTCTTATTGTTATTTTCAATAAGTAAAATTACATCATGATAAAATATATTTTTAATGTTTAAAATGCATTTAGATAAAATATGAAACATTAGTAAAAATATAAGATTTTATAATTGCTTTATTTAAAATAAATAATACGGTTTATTATAAAAAAAGGATGTTACAATCCCCATATCCAAATCCAACGGGTATCAAACTTTTGTCTCATCCTCATCCCCATCGGGTAACGGGTATAATCTCGTACCCATACCCATACCCGCTTTCTTACTATTTTAATATTAATTTTAATTATATTTTATAAAATAATAAAAAATTATGATAAAAGAAACATAATATTATCAAATATTTAATATTAGGAGGATGATTGTTTATTCGATATCAAATACTTTGAAATAAATTATAATTGTTTGCATTTTAGATTAGAATACCAAATAAAGTTTCATGAGAACCAAAACATTTATTAAATTTGCAAGCATTAATGAAACCTAGCTGATAAAATTTAAAATTATTTTTAAAAAATATAAAAGGAAAAAAAAATCAAATTGAAATATATTTTAAATGATTATTTACTTCAATTTTTTAAATTATAATGAATTTATTTTCTATACACTAATACAAGTTATAATACATCAAAATGACGCAAAGAACAAATAATAAACATAAAAATAAAATTTTAACATAGATCTTGTATCTTTTGAACTCCAATATATGTTGGATGGTGATAAAAAAATATTCATGGCAGTTACGTTAAATTTTTATATTGTAGTAAATAAAAATTATGTATACAATTATAGTGAAAAAATTACAATATGATTGTAATGAGTTAGAAAATAAAAAATAACTAGATAAAATATATCGAAATAGTATTCTACATGATGAAAATAAACAAAAAATAAAAAAATTAACAAATGTGTGTCTTATAAACAATTTGGAGACTATTGAAAGGAATCGCACAAAGAAAAACAAATGTACAATTAAAAGTATGATAAGATGAAAAATATCTTAGAGATCTAATATCAACATATATACTCAATGATGGTTGAGAAATAACAAAAATTGTTTTAGCGAAACAAAAAAGTTCTTCAAATGAAACAAAAAATAATAATATAATAAGTATTTTTTTTATATATTACCTAGTAAATGAAATGTTTATGTTATTAAACACTTAAATTGAGAGTATTAAACATTCTCATGTGAAAGAAAAATATACAATAAATAAAAGTATTAAAAAATAGTATAAATATTCAAGTGTGAAATAAATTTTTTTTATTGACATACATCATTTTAACATAATTACATAAAAGTTATGATAAGATAAAAAATATATTGAAGATTGGAGATGCGAATGAGTTTCAAAATAAACCAAATAATTAAAATAAATAAAAAATAAAATATATATATATATATATATATATGTTACTTAATTAATTATGAATATTTTAATAATTTAAATGAGGATGGAGATATGACGGGGACGGATATTATAGCGGGGATATGTACATCCCCATCCCCATCCCCATACCCAAATGAAAAAATTGGGGATTTCCCATACCCATACCCAGTCAATGCGGGGATTTCCCGTCAAAATGGGGACGGGTTCGGGCAATACCCATGGGGACGAGTTTATTTGCCATCTCTAATTATATAAATAACTTTTATTTACTACAATATAAAAATTTAATGTAGTTGTCATAATATTTTTTTATCATAATCCAACATATATTGGAGTTCAAAGATACAATATCTATGTTAAAATTTTATTATTATGTTTATTATTTGTTCTTTATATCATTTTTATCAAGTGATGTATTATAACTTTTATTAGTATATAAAAAAGAAATTAATTAGAATTTAAAAAATTGAAGTAAATAAATATTTAAAATATATTTTAATTTCAATATTTGTTTTCCTTTTATATATTTTTTTAAAATATTTTTAAATTTTATCAACTAGGTTTTATTAATGTTTGTAAATTTAATAAATGTTTTGGTTCTCATGAATTTTTCTTTCATATTTTAATATAAAATGTAAACAATTATAATTTATTTTAAAGTATTTGATATCGAAGAAACAACCATCATCGTAATATTGAATATTTGATAATATTATGTTTCATTTACGGTAATTTTTTATTATTTTATAAAAAATAATTAAAATTAATATTGAAGTAGTAATAAAACAAGTATTGGTATGAGTACGAAATTATACCCGTTACCTAATAAGAATTGGGATGAGACAAAAGTTTGATATCCATTGAAATTGAGGATGATTTTTTTTTTTATGAGAATGAGCATGAGATAGTAAAATCCATCCCTATCCGGTTGAAATTCCTGCTTGACTACACCCGCTCAAAGTTAATACGAAAAACAAAAAAAAATTGTTTAATCTAAATATCCAAGAAATATGTTTTTGGTTATATTTTGAATTATTTTATTCTATCATCATAAGTTAACATCCACATGATTATTATTAGGCATGTTCTCTATGAGCTTGATTTTCCTTTCATATAACTTAATTTTTTAACTGCAAGGGTCTCAAATGATCATGTTACTGCTAAAAAATCTATAAGATGAACCCTGCATGTAAACAAGAATATATACAACATTTTGTTAAAAAAGAAAAACACATAGCACTTTTTTCTTTTGAAGTTGTGATCACACTTAATTGTACCACGTTCGTTCTTTAACTATTGGAACAATTTCTTCTTGCTCCTATTCTACAAACAAATTATAAGAATATGTTGTAAACATTTGTTTTAAAAGAACTCAGTCTCTGGTTACCTATGGTGACTGTATCTGATTCAACCATATTATTTTCGGTAGATAATATCTTTCTGATAGAAAGAAATGTTATATAGGTCAATCATATCCTCTTTACCTTTTAATTATTGAATATAATTTTATTTGAACAATTTTTGCTTGTAAAAATTCGATTCTTTTTAATATTGTAACATATTTTTTATTTATGAACTTAAAATTTTATTTAATAATTTAAAAGTATTTTAAAAGGAGAACAATGAAGATGTCTTACATTACCAATTTGTATGATGTGTTGATCCTTCACACGGAGTTTAGGTTCGATTTACGAGTTTTCTACTATTACTAGTGTAAAAGATTTTATACTGCTGTTTAGGATAATTATTATAAACGATAGGTTGTTAACTTTATAATAATAAGTATAAATATATATTGAATTTATACTTGTCTTTAATGTAATATAACCTGAGATTGGTTAATTGTATTTGTTAAAAAACTGAAACCAAACCATGCGAGTGTGCAAATGAAGATACCCGGCCCGTTGTTTGGCAGAGTTAAGGTAATTCTTTATTCGAAACAAAGAAACGAAAGGAAACAAACAAGACTTAACTTCAGCTAGGTTTGAGGGTTTTCTTTTTCGCTCACTTTGCTTTCTCTATTCTACAAGTGCCGTTCTTGGCTTTGGACACGCAGTTTTCACTCTTCATCAATGGAATCCTCTGCCAACAACAAAGAACAAGTGCAACCCACACCCGAGGACCCCGAGAAGAAAAAGAAAAAGGAAGAAAAGGTTTCCCCATTATCATCTTATCCCTTTTGTTTTACTAATCGGGATTCAAGAAAAAATGTGTTTTCTTAATTCGCTTTTCTGAGTTTTAATGATTTATTAGTCTTGTTAGCTAGTTTCTTTTATATGGGTGGACTATCACTATCCTAATTGTTGTTTTTTATTTTCTTGTGTCACAAATTTACGGCTTTGTCTCAGGCTAGAGAGAAGCAATTGAAGAAAGAGAAGTTTCTTCTTAAGCAAGCCCAGGTGATTAGAGTTCATGCTTTCCTTGTACAGTTGCAACATTTGATTTGATTTTGCTACATTTTTGTTGTTCGCATGTGGTCTTTGTCAATTTTATATTGTAAATAATTTTTACAATCCCCACTTTTTTATTTTCTTCCTTTTGATGGCAGCAGCAAGCACAGCAATCATCCAATGCTTCTAAAAAAAGTGAAAAGAAAGTTGTAAAGCGTGGGGCGGAGGATGAGAATCCTGAAGATTATGTTGATCCTGAGACTCCAGTGGGTGAGAAGAAGCGAATGGCTCGGCAAATGGCAAAGCAGTATAGTCCAACTGCAGTGGAGAAATCGTGGGTGTTAATTCCATCTTTATGCTCATTGTTCTTTAAATTTATGAAACGCCTAACTTTTATGTTGTTATAATTTAGGTGGTATGAGTGGTGGGAGAAATCAAGGTACTATGTGGCAGATGCTAACAGCTCTAAACCACCTTTTGTTATTGTGAGTATCTTGTTGAATTTATTATATCTGTTGGTTTCAAGTATTATATGAAGTTGTTTTTTGCTGCTATTTGAATTTAAACACCATTTTGTATGTTTACATGGTGTCTGTAACTGATTGGAGATTTTACGTATGGAGTGTGAAGTAACCTTTTGCTTATTGCCATATATTAGAACTGTAGAAGTGATGACCCTTCTCAATTTGAGATCCTTATAATAAAAATATTAGTCCATGCTTTACAGTGTTTTATCTTAGTCTAAGAAGTTTCTCAAAATTCAGCAGTATTTACATTGCTGTTTGATGGTATCAAATAGAAACGGACATAGGCTAGCAAATTTTTTGTTATTGATTTAATGTCAGTCTCATTTGGACTCGAAATAAAGGATAGTGTGATGACCTTGTTTTATATTGAAAATATTTATTTTGTGTGTTATTCTTTTGTGGTTACACTGCTGAAGGTTGCTGCACTGCACAGCCCATAAATTTGATGATATTTAGAAGTTGCATTTTTTGCTCCCTTTTTATGCCTGTTGAGAACGTGATTATGCGTGCTGTGTTTTAGGTTTTGCCTCCTCCGAATGTGACTGGTGCTCTCCATATAGGTCATGCTCTAACAGCCGCAATAGAGGTATCTTATATATCCCATTTTAAGTTTAGCTGTTCTAAACTGTTAATCTCATTGTGATTTATTGCTTTCAGGACACAATGATTCGATGGAAGAGAATGTCTGGATACAATGCCTTGTGGGTACCTGGGATGGATCATGCTGGGATTGCTACGCAGGTTGTGTCTAAATTGAGAAAATTTTACGGGTCCATTTTCCATAACTGTTTTATAGTTTATCATTTGTTGTGAATTTAGTGGTAGGGTGGCTGAATAGAAGCTATTTAAATTATAGTATGGAATTAGAAAAGGAAATCGTTATTTTGCACTTGGACTCAGATTAAGTATTTATATAAAAAACTTGTTCAATTTCCTTTGAACTTTTTTTTTTCCATTTTGCTACTGGGATTTTTGTGTAAAATTTTAGCTTCTGATAGACAATGGCCTTTTTTATATTTCTATTTTGTCATATTTTTTTCTATCCCAAATTTGTGACTAATTGAAGTTGTTACTACGTCAATAAGGTCTGCATAGGTAGCATTAAGCAATTTAGACATTTTTACCCTTAAAATTTGTGACAATCGTGTCATAACATTGGCTTTAAATGGTAGTGTTGGCCTATTTCAATTTTTAGTTATGGTGCTGATGTACTATGTATTTTTTCTTGTGACATATATCTTCATTCTCTGTTTTTAGCATATCTTTTGTGTGAGATGAAATTAAATTGTTAGTTATCATTATCATGACACAGGTAGTTGTGGAGAAAAAGGTAATGCGGGAAAGAAATCTAACCAGGCATGATCTGGGCCGTGAGAAATTTGTCTCTGAGGTATGTTAATGGAATAATCATTGAAGTCAAGGTTCTTGATAAGTTGCTAAATTTTATTTGTTTATTCTGACTGTTGTTTCCTACATTTGTGAATGCTGGCAAAATAGGTTTGGGAGTGGAAACACAAATATGGGGGCACAATATTACAACAATTGCGCCGATTAGGAGCCTCTTTGGATTGGTCTCGTGAGGTAAATGTATAACCTGTTTAATGTTTAGTCCAACGTAGAATCACCCTTATAGAATCCATGAGCAGAAAACTCAACATAATGAAGACAACTGAAACAAAGCTTGTCCAAGTCAGATCATTTTTTTTCTGATGCCATTTCCTATCATGGCTGTTGTATTTATCTGTGACTCACTTTCTGTTTCCAGTGCTTCACAATGGATGAAAGAAGAAGTAAGGCTGTGACAGAGGCTTTTGTAAGGCTCTACGAGCAAGGCCTTATCTATAGGTAGGTTGGACATTTGCAATATGTTTTGTCTTTTCTAATGCTTTTATTCATAACAACCAAACTGTAGGTTTTTCATCAATGCTGGTTTGAGTTTTTAAGTCTGTTCTCGAAAACGAATTGATAGAGATCATTGATTATGTGAAGAACGCTTTGTTAGTGCATTATTGGGATTTGGAATATAGGATGCCTTGTAATTATTAAGTAACAGTTACAGAAGGCTAGTTGGAACTTGTATGACTATACTTGTATCTAGTTTACTGCGTGATGTTACTCAATCATACACAAAAATGATCTGAATGGCAGAATGTGTTTACATAAACTACCTGTCACATGTGTGGATCTTAACTGAAAACATGAATCAAGTGGTCAAAAAGACACTTTGTTAACATGATGTGGTTGAATCCTCTCCGCAGACCAAATATATCGCATGATTTTGCATAATTATTGACTAGTGAAGTTTCTATTCAATCATGATCTCTTTTGAATAATCTGATTTCCTTCACTTGTGTATTTCATATCAAAAAGACACTACAATTTATTGGACTTACTTTTGGCTTTTCATCTCCAAGCCATAATGTCTGCCAATTATTACAAAACATGACACTATAATGACCATTAACATCCAAAAAATAACACACTAAACTCCTGACTTTTGCTCTCCTAAAACATCAAAACATAACTGCTCATAAAATATGCTGTGAATAACTCCTCATTTAAGTTTACCCTAACAAAAAGTTACTCAATCATACACAAAAATGATCTGAATGGCAGAATGTGTTTACATAAAAACTACCTATCACATGTGTGGATCTTGACTGAAAACATGAATCAAGTGGTCAAAAAGACACTTTGGTAGCATGATGTGGTTGAATCCTCTCCACAGACCAAATATATCTCATGATTTTGCATAGTTATTGCGTAGTGAAGTTTCTATTCAATCATGATTGTAATTGTGATAGGGCATTACTGTGCGTTTGGGACCAAGGATGTGTGATATTCTTTGATGCTAGTTGGATTCTAAATATAAAGATATATCAATTAAAATAAAATCTACATGGTGAATCAAGTTAAATTAAAATGTTCTAATGAGATTCTGTATACTTGACTGGGTGCTCCTCAAGTTCTCTACTTATGAAACGATATATATTTTCATTTGTATATATGCAGATTATTTGAACCTAAGTGGCTCTTTTGTGGAATGGAGATAATATTGTTTTTGTCATTGTCACAGGGACCTTCGTTTAGTGAATTGGGATTGTGTGTTACGAACTGCAATATCTGATATCGAGGTGTGCAATGTTCGGGCTTGGCTGTTTCATCTGATTTATAAATATTGCATATGTAATGTAGTTGCTTGATGCATACAGGTGGATTATATTGATATAAAAGAAAGGACTCTACTAAAGGTTCCAGAATATGATAAACCCGTGGAATTTGGAGTTTTAACAAAGTTTGCATACCCTGTGGAAGGGAACCTAGGTGAAATTGTTGTTGCCACAACTAGAATTGAAACAATGCTTGGGGACACTGCTATTGCAGTACATCCTAATGATGACAGATATAACCATTTTCATGGAAAATTTGCTATTCATCCATTTAATGGAAGAAAGCTTCCTATAGTTTGTGATGCTATTCTTGTTGATCCAAAGTTTGGGACTGGTGCTGTTAAGGTATTCTTCTATACGAATGACTTGTATTTGAGTTTTTTTTTTTAAGTGATATTCACATTGTGGTAATTTCTTTGTTGATTGCAGATTACACCTGCCCATGATCCAAATGATTTTGAAGTGGGTAAACGTCACAACCTTGAATTCATTAATGTTTTCACAGATGATGGGAAAATAAATTCCAATGGTGGCTCTGAATTTTTGGGCATGCCACGGTTTAAAGCTCGAGAGGCAGTAACAGAAGCATTACAGAAGAAGGTAATGTTATACTATTATTTGATTCATGAGAAATAACAAAAGTCAGGCGAAAATATTTTGTTGGAAAGTACACGTGCTCGTTTGTGGAACCTGAATAGTGATTGCTTCTCTGCTGGTGGAAGGGAAGATTATAATTAGTATCATTATTTTGAATTATGTTGCATTCGTTTTCTTCTTTTGTATAGGGTCTTTATAGAGGATCTGAAAACAATGAGATGCGTCTTGGGGTTTGTTCAAGAAGCAATGATGTTGTGGAGCCCATGATAAAACCCCAGTGGTATGTCAGTTGCAATGATTTAGCAAAGCAATCTCTTAATGCTGCTGTTGATGAGGAAAACACTAGGCTAGAGATTATTCCAAAACAATATTTGGCTGATTGGAAGAGGTACTTGTATCTTTGTTTTACTTTTGCAATTCTTGTAATGAGCAATTGTACAATTCATCCTGCAGAGTATTCCTCTGAAATGGTCTGATTTTCAAGACTATTTGCAGAAATTTAGCCAAGACACTGTAGCATCACTTATTGTTTTCTTGTAATGATTAGTTTAAACTATTCTGATGGGTTTAGCTATGCTTGGTATAGCTCTAGCTGAAGATTGAAACTGAGGCAGTTGAGGTGTTGAGAAATATAATCAACTTAATTCATTGTCACTGTTTTCCTGTTTGAATATGAAGAAAATATCTGTCATTATTGTACGTAAGACTGTTTATGAATATCTTCGGTGATTTGTTTAAGAGTGGTTTCTATATTTACTGTTTGTTTCCTCATTTAATAAGGCTTATTAGCTTAGTTTTAGTATGAATTAAGAATCAAGGAATCGTATTTTGTATTGTAACACATCATTACAACACCATATATTAACATTGTTTGATGTATATCTCTTTTCCTACTTCTCTAACCTATAATTTCAACTCCTTCCATTTTTCACACTAAAATGTGTTGGGAAAAAACTGGAGGCAATTTGTCGAAGGATTTGTTATGTTGTTAATGGAATCAGGGGTTTGTGGTTGGAACTTGGTACTTATCTATTTTTCTTCTCACGTGCCTTTATTGTTCTTATAATTGTATGATATGTTTTACAGATGGCTAGAAAACATTCGTGATTGGTGCATTTCACGACAGCTTTGGTGGGGTCACCGAGTACCTGCGTGGTATGTCACTTTGGAGAATGATGTGCTGAAGGAATTTGGTGCTTATAACGATCATTGGGTTGTGGCAAGAAATGAAGAGGAGGCCCAAAAGGTGGCTAGCCAGAAGTATAGTGGAAAGAAGTTTCATTTAAGCCAGGATCCTGATGTTCTTGATACATGGTTTTCTTCTGGTCTGTTCCCGTTATCTGTGCTGGGATGGCCTGATGACACAGAGGACTTGAAGACATTCTATCCAACTTCTGTTCTGGAAACTGGCCACGATATCATCTTTTTCTGGGTTGCTCGTATGGTGATGTTTGGATTGAAGTTGGGTGGTGATGTGCCATTTTCAAAGGTGAGGTCACTATCTCATACAGATCATTTGGGGTTGTGTGTACTAAATTATGCTTGTTACTGTGGTGTTGTCACGTGTACTTTCAATTTTGGTCATGCATGCCTAAGATTTTTCTTTTTCTTGGTTTTTGAAAAAGAAATTTGTGAAGAAAGTTAAGTCATCATTGAGGAAAGATAACCAAACACACCTTATAAATTTTGATCAATGATCTTCTCATTGATGTACTATGGTTTGTCACGTTTACTCTGAATTTTGGTCATGCATGTCTAAGATTTTTCTTTCTCTTGATTTTTTAAAAAGAATTTCCTGAAGATAGTTAAATCATCATATTGAGGAAAACTAACCGTCCTTACATCCTTAGAACTTTTGATCAATGATCTTCTCATTGATATACTTCCAATCCTGTGCAGATTTATTTGCATCCCATGATTCGTGATGCACATGGGCGCAAGATGTCGAAGTCCTTGGGGAATGTTATTGATCCCATTGAAGTTATAAATGGGATAACTTTGGATGGTCTACACAAGAGGTTAGAGGCTGGTAACCTGGACCCCAAAGAACTAGCCACTGCTATAGAGGGTCAGAAGAAGGACTTTCCAAATGGTATTGATGAATGTGGTGCTGATGCTCTCCGTTTTGCACTGGTCTCATACACAGCCCAGGTGTCATTTACTTGTAAATTGTTTTTTGTATGGCTATTTCTTCATCAATGTAGTCAATTTTTGTGATCTAATTGTGATGTTTACGTCCATTTCAGTCTGACAAAATTAACCTAGATATTCAAAGGGTTGTTGGGTATCGCCAATGGTGTAATAAACTATGGAATGCAGTAAGATTTGCTATGAGCAAGCTTGGCGATGATTATATTCCACCTGCAGAATTGAATCCAGATGTTCTCCCATTTAGCTGCCGGTGGATACTCTCAGTGTTGAATAAAACCATAACAAAAACAGTGAAATCTCTAGAATCATTTGAATTCTCCCAAGCTACCACTGCTGTGTATTCTTGGTGGCAGTATCAATTGTGTGATGTATTTATCGAAGTGATTAAGCCTTACTTTTCTGGTAATGATACTAAGTTTGCTTCTGAAAGACGCTTTGCACAAGATACTTTGTGGTTTTGTCTGGACAATGGTCTTCGATTGCTTCATCCCTTCATGCCTTTTGTCACTGAGGAATTATGGCAACGTCTTCCTTCACCCAAGGAATGCAAGAGAGCAGAATCTATCATGATATGTGATTATCCATCATCTGTAGAGGTTAGTTTTGCTTTTTAGTACAATATTCAGGCTCTTTGTCTGTTAAAATTGAAAGTTTCAACTACGACTAAGTACTTCCTATTTTTTTATGATGTGTTGTATTGTATTTATCATACTTTGGTTATTCAATAAATAGATTGCTTTTGTTTTTTACACCAGGGCTGGAATAATGAAACTGTGGAGAATGAGATGGAAATTATTGAGTCTACTATTAAGTCTCTGAGATCACTGGCTAAAGAAAAACGTGACAGGTATGTGGAAGCAACATATGCTTTTGCAAAGCTTCAGAGGGTTTTCTGCTCTGTTTTCTTTAATATCTGTGGAATCCCTCTTTTGGGGTGACAAATGAGAAAATTTTGTCAAATTACATAAATGAGCATAAGAAATTCCCCTAGTACTTTGCTGATTTCTTTTCTGTCAAATATTAAAGGGTGTTTACTTGCATTTTATTTTCTGTTTTCATTTTTAATAACAGAAATATCACCTTGTTTTGTATCTATTCCTCTTAACAAATATTTTGTTCAGGAGACAGATAAATAAAAAGAAAGTGTTTCCTGACAAATCCTTGAAAACAGACAACATTGAAAAACAATGTGACATTTCTGCAATTAAAAAGAGTAGAAATACAACATGGAAACAAAATAAAAGTGCAAGTAGACGATTCCTTAACTTCTCAACTAAAGGTTGCTTGTTATTCAATCTATAAAACATGCTTTACTGATTCTAAAATGATGTAAATGTTCCTAGGCGACCGGCTTTTGTTCTCTGCCGAACACAGGGGGTTACTGCGATTATTAATAGTCACCAACTGGAGATTGTAACATTAGCTAATTTATCCTCTTTGACAGTAAGTTTCACATTTTGCTTCTCTATTTTGTCATTAATCATATATATGATTAACATTAGTTCATCTAGCCCATTTTCAACTTACTTGATTGACATTTTTTTTCGCTTTTAATGATTGAATATATGATTCACAGGTAATATCTGAAAGTGATGCTGTTCCATCTGGATATGCTGATGCTGTTGTAAATGAGAGCATTTCTGTATATTTAGAATTTCAAGGAACTAATTCTGCAGAGGCAGAACAAGGGAAGATAAAAAAGATAGAAGAGCTGAGGAAGTATGATTTATCTTCTATTATTTTTTAAAATGCATACGATGAAGGAAATTATTAAAAGGGATTTCATAATGAATAATATTTCCTTAACATTGAACAATACACATGAATTTATTTTGTTAAAAACATAGCTCCTTTTTTTTTTCTCCTTTCTCTTAACGGCTTCAACTAAAATACTAGTGTTTCTTTCTGTGCAGGCAAATAGAAAGACTAGAGAAGATTATGAATGCTCCAGGTTATGAAGAGAAGGTTTTACCAAATGTTCGAGCAAAGAACCAGGAAAAGCTAGATTCCCTAAAGGAGCGTTTATTGCTTGAGGAAACGGCTGGTCTGAATCTCTAGCTTCTAAGTATGAACTCAATTGATTGATCAAATTTTTGTTTTGTTTGCTAATCATATACTTATATCATGATCTTCAGTTACTGTTTCAACCTTAGTATTCTTTTTGGCCAAAATACATTGTTTGTTACTAAATATTTATTTTGCTATATTATACAAATTTTGGTTATCTTTTCAATTGAAATTAAACATGTACTATATTGATGATAAATACTGATATTTTTCTCGTTTAATTTGGTTTTATATATATATATATATATATATATATATATATATATATATTTTT
>Ga0214544_1011179_pt1 | contig 12585 bp, 8 predicted proteins | sample CNSS3metaG_FD_160074 | JGI IMG/M metagenome (GOLD analysis project Ga0214544, IMG submission 160074) | Root nodule microbial communities from cowpea collected in UCLA plant growth center, Los Angeles, California, USA - CNSS3 | ecosystem: Host-associated > Plants > Roots > Nodule | place: USA...
CCTAGCAACAGCAGCAGCACTCAATCCCTCAAGATCCCACTTGATGAAAGTTATCGCTCTACCCACACTAGGTTTTTCAAAGCCTTCCCACAGAGAGTTCTCAAGTACTCAGACTTCTCTAACTTTTCTATTTTATAATGAAAGCCTACCACTCTATTTATAGAAGCCTATTTAGGAATTAGGTTAAGAATATGAAAAGTTAAGTCACAACTGCCATAGATAATCGATTATCATAAGTGATAATCGATTATCACAGAAACTTTTATGAAAATATTTTTCTCGCTGTGATAATCTATTATCAGTCAGGATAATCTATTATCAGCAGGTGATAATCGATTATCAACAGTGATAACCGATTATTCTAGAGGCTTTTCTCAAAAATCAATTTTAGTTGAGATAATCGATTATCACTAAGAATAATCGATTATTCCAGTGAGTTTTGCAAATAAATAAAATTCTCTTAGTGCTCTACTACATGGGTTTTGCCTTTTGACTCTTGACATACTAATTTAACTATTTCAAATAACATACACATATTAAAAAACCTAAATAACTAAACCCATAAGTCTTCAATGTATCTCTTGAATCGAAGCATTTTTTTAAGTCTTCAACATTTTTCCATGCATCATCATCAAGTCTTCCATACTTCTTCATAAGTCATCATCATCATCAAAACTCCTTATTGGAGGAAGATGTTCATCTTCTTCTTTTTGTCAACAGGAGTTTGCATTGATTCCATGGTTGCAAAATGTTTGGTAATAGAATATTGGTTAGAGAAGAAGATTTGTAATAAAAGAAGATTGTTAACAGAGTAGAAGAGTAAGCAGACAGAAGAAATTTGATAATGAGGATGTAAGAAATTGATAAACATTAGGAGTATATATAATATCAAGACAAAACGATAAAGATAGGTATTCCAAACGTCAAAACTATTTCTCATGATGGTTCAAAGTTAATGCATGTCATTGGAAAATCAATATTTTCATTTAATATTATATGAGTACTTCTTCTGATTAATATGAGAGCAAAATATCATCCAACATATAAATATAACAAAAGAAGAGTAGTTACCTTTCTGACATCGACACAACAGAGAATTTCAATAAAGAAAATCTGAGAGAAAGAAAACAATCAAACACAAAAATAATACAAAAAAAGATATAAGAAGATGGTAGAAGAAAGTAAAAAAACAAAACAGTATACAATCAATTGATCAAACAATATACAATCAATTGACCTAAAGAAATCAATCGAACAATATACAACAAAAAGAAAATCTGAGAGCAAGATTAACCTTCCTAAAGAGAAATATAACCAAAACAAGTAGTTACATATGTAGAAGAACAAAAATACGAACAACAAAGTAAATATGAGAAAAAAACACCAATCAAACAGATAAATGCAACAAAGTAAAGTAGATATGAAAACAAAACATTTATCCAACAAAAAAATAGAACAAAATAAGTAGATCTCAGACAAAAATATCCATAAAAAAGAAAAATAATAGAAAAAAATAAGATCTGAGAAGATGGTAGTAGAATAACAAAAATTAGAAGTTGTTACCTTGTTTTTAGTACGGTGAAGGTCCTCAAAAATCTCAGAGGAAAACATTAACAAAAAAAAGTATATCTGAGAAGAACAAATTCTTCCAACAGTAGATCTGAGAAAAAAAACTCGACACATTTTGTCAACAAAGAAAAGTAAAAATCTGAAAAAATCCACCGAACAAAAAATAAGTAGATCTTACCGAAAAATATTCATGAAAAACAAAAATAATAGAAAACAAAGTAGATCTAAAAAGATGGTAGTAGATCTGAGAAAACAAAAATTAGAAGTTGTTACCTTATTTTCAGTACGGTGAAGGTTCTCAAAAATCTCAGAAGAAAACATCAACAAAACATATATGAGAAGAAAAATCCATCAAACAGTAGATTTGAGAAAAAAATCTCGACCTAACACATTTTGTCAACAAAGAAAAGAAAATCTGAAAAAATTCACCGAACAAAAATAAGTAAATCTTACAGAAAAATATCCACGAAAAACAAAAATAATAGAAAATAAAGTAGATATGAGAAGATGGTAGAAGAACGAAAAAAAATTCTTGTTACCTTTTTTGTATTCGTCAAGTTGCTCAATGCTCTCAGAGCAAAACATCAACCAAAAGAAAGGTAGATCTGAGAAGAAAAAAAATTCATCGAACAATATACATGGAAAAAGAAATCGGAAAGCAAATAAACCATTCAAAAGAGAAATAGATCTCAAAGAAAAAACTAAATCCAACAAATCTCGTAACAAAAGAAAAGTAGATCTGAAAGAAAAAAAAACATTGATCCACCAAAAAAATAAAACAAAAATAAGTAGATATTAGAGAAAAATATGCATCAAACAAAACAAAAATAGAAAGAAACACAAGAAGGTAGAAGAACAACAAAAATGAGAAGTGGTTACCTTTTTTCTAAGTCTCGTGAAGGTGCTCAGGAATATAAGAGGAAAAAATGAACCAAAAGAAAAGTAGATCTGAGAAGAACAAATTCATCCACCAGTATATATGAGACAAAAACCTTGATACAACAAAGAAGATTAGTTAAATATGGTAGAAGAACGAAAAATCGCAGAAAAGTTGTTACCTTTTTTGTGTTCTTCACGTTGTTCATGATTCTGAGAGCAAAACATCAATGCAACACAAAAATAAAACAAATACAAAGTAGATCTAAGAGCAAAATCTAGATCAAAACTCAAGATCCAGCAGAAAAGAACAAAAAAGATTATTTTTTGAGTAGATCTGATTGTTTGGGTTAGAAAGAGATGAAGTCTCGTAAAACAAATACAAAGTAGATCTAAGAGCAAAATCGAGATCAAAACTCGAGATCCAACAGAAAAGAACCAAAAAGATTATTTTTTGAGTAGATCTGAATGTTTGAGTCAGAAAAGACAGAGATGAAGTCTCGCCATGGTGTGGTGTTCTGTGTGAGTGAGAAAGAGAGAGATGAAGCTAAAGATTTGGTGTTCGTCATGATGTGGTGTGTGGGTGATCTAGAGACAGATAAAGAAGCTGGGAGGCGTGAGAAAGAGAGAGAAGACGATGAAAAGGTTTGAGGAAAAGAGAGAAAAAGATGAAGGGGTTTGAGAAAGAGAGAGAAGTTTGAAAGAGATAATAGTGTGTGGGATACGGAGAGATGAAAATGATTGTTTTTGATTTATTTTTTAATCTTTAAAATTATGAGAAGATGACACGTAAACATATTTTCCTATTATAAGAAGAAAAATTTGAATTCAACTGTTTTAGAAATATTAAAATATTAAAAATTTTGCCATTTGTTAGTTCACATTTGTATATAGATATAGATTCTCTCTTTCAAGGAAACAAAGGAAGCATGAGGAATCAAACTTTGATTTTGGGATCACTGAAGTCGTAGGTACTCAAAGAATGACGTCAAACTTTTGTGGTGCAATTCCTTCCTTCGAATCATACTCAAACTGAAAATTGATGCAATGATTATAGCTTCTTCCCTATGTATCAAGTATACTTTCCTTCAAAACCATTTCTAATTATTTAAGGTTATATTTCAATATTTCAAAGCATATATATTAACTATTTGAGCTTCTTCCTAAGCATTACCTTTACTGCAATATTTGAATGTTTTTCCCAAATTTCTGTGACAAAATTGGATCCTTCTCTTCAAATTCCTGCAGGTGTTTGGTGAGATGTAACTCAAGTTCTCTTTCGTTTTCATAATATATATATAAATATAGACAGAGAGAGGTGTGTTTCTATGATTGATTATTTATAGCCAGATTTTTGTTTTTCAGTAACAGGGTGTATCAGAGTGAATACATTCCTACACCTACCTTTTCTTTGTTCGCAATTATTTCAAAGCTTCAACTCTAATTTTGTCATTTAACTTAATTAAAAATAATAGTTTTATATAATGCTTCTAAGTATTATTATATCATCATCTATAGCCAAATCCTTTTAGAGTTCAAACTTTCTACTGTATTTCATATCTTCGAATTAAATAATCTTGAGTGTACAATCTATGTTGACTTAGGAGAATAATGAAAATAATTTGTTAAGTTTAAATTATAATTTTAGAATGAATAAAATATCTAGACAAAATATATAGCTTATCTAGATAGAATACTTGGATAACATACGAAAGGTATTGGTTACAACTCCTATCAATAATGTTTTTATTTTAGAGATTTAAAACAAAATTTGAAAGATTAATGAATCTGTATGTATATATGATTGTATCATGAATTTGATATAAAAACCTATTTAGCTTTGTGAGTATTTGTTTGTTTGCAGTAAAATGTCGATTCGAACAAACAAGATGAAAGCAGTAGCTGTGTTGCTGAAGCAGTTGACGACAACAAGGAGGAAATTCCATGAGAGGGGAAGAGATGAATCATTTGATGGGAAGTTGGAGAAGTTGAGGTTGGATCTGAACAAGATAAAAGATGTGTTTGTGGAAGTGAAGAAGAAGGAAGAAGAATTGCTTGACACATTAGCACAGGTGTATGACCATCTTCGCAAGTTAGAACGCGTGAAACTGGATGAAGACATGAATGGCATTTGCCAGAGAATCAGAGATTCTGCTCACAACTTGCTCCCAACGCTTGTTTTTGATGACTCATCTAAGGAGGAGGATGACAAAATATTTCACTCATCAAAAGACTTGGTGCAGCCCCATCAAGATATTTGCACTAAGGAAGATTATGACCAACTAAGCCTTCCATCAAGAAATTGCTTGTTATCTCTCTTCATTTTTCCTGAGAACGCTGTGATAAAGAAAAGAAATGCAATTAATTTGTGGATTGGAGAGGGTTTGATTACAAATAATAAGAAGGAAACAGCAGAGGAAGAGGGCGAGGATGTGATTGATGATCTTTTGAAATGTGGTGTGATTGTACGCTGTGGCAATGGAAATGATCCCTTTGCCAATAGATTTCGAATTCTTCCAGGAGACCTTCATGGTGTGTCGAATTTAATTAGAGATTTCGATTATATCAGATCATCGCCGTTACAGCTTGATAGTAAAAAGGTTACGGTAGGTGGGGTTCATACAAAAAATGTGACTTTACGTAATATTTTTAATATTGGTGCAAGTTATCTGAATTTCAGACCGCAATGGACCACTGAATTGAGGAATTTAGAGGTGCTTCAACTTGGGCGTTGGCAAGATTCAGCTTTGCATCACATTGAAGTTGGGAGTCAAGAATTCTTGAAAGATCTGAGATATCTGAAAGAGTTGAAGTATCTGAGTCTGCGTGGGATGTCGAGAATATTCGAGGTTCCATCCTCCATTGCAGAACTTGAGAAGCTACTGATTCTTGATGTGAAAGCATGCCATAATTTGGAAAGACTACCTGATGATATTTCATCAATGAAAAGTCTGACACACCTTATTATGTCTGATTGTTGCTTACTGGAGGGCATGCCAAAGGGGATTGAGAAGCTCACTAATCTGGAAGTACTCAAGGGATTATTAATAAGCACTCCTGAAAAGACTCCTTGCAAAATATCAGATCTGGTAAATTTGGGAAAACTAAGGCAACTCAGCATACGTATTGGAAGTGAGGCCGAGATCAGGGATGGGGAGTTTAAAGGTTTGGAAGATTTTTTAGCACTTGAGAAGCTGAAGATATCTTGGAGTGTGTCTGATCCAAAGTACGCTTATATTGGTGTTATTTTGCCATCAAGTTTGAGAAAGTTACATCTTGAATGTTTTCCTGGAAAGTCTTTGGAAGGATGGGTTCTGCCAATCATTCATAGGTTCAGGTTCATATCGACGGAGCTAAAGATAACTGGAGGAAAACTAGAAAGTATGGAAGTAAATGTTGAACGGGGGACTGTGGAAATAGTACGTCTGAAGTACCTTAAGCAATTGAAGGTGGACATAGACTATTTGAAAGCATTGTTTCCTGAGCTGAGATATGTAGAAGTTAAACAAGTCTCAAACATTTCATACCTTCAACATCAATGGCCATGGCCATATGAACTAGCCTTCAAGCCTTAAAATGTTGTGCATATTGTTTAATTCGTTCTCTGTATAATATTATGTTATTTACACTATGTTGTATATCTAGAGTGACCAAAAGTTGAAAAATAAGGAAACAATAAATATGATTTGTCTGTGTTGCTAAATCTTGTATCTCCCTATTAAGCGCTTTGAATAATAATGCTTTGAATAAGATTATTTATTTAATTTTGTTATATTAATTAAAATAGTACAGTACAATAATTTTTCTGTTTTTATAAATAAATTGTGATATCTTTGTTATATAGATTTAATTTTAATATATGTATATTAATTTTAATATATGTTGTCTAAAATTTAATTTTGTAAAATAGAATCTTGAATAATTGTTACTAAACAATAAAAAATATATAATTATCTGTTTGAAATTAATTTCGGACAGTAATTTTAAAAAATTAAATTAAATTTAAATATTTTTATAGATAATTAATACACATGAAAATATATTAATTACAAACAAAGTATTTTAATTTTTTTAAAATTATTCGGTAAAACATTTAGGAAAATGTGGATTTGAAAGATATTACTTTATTTCATAAAAGCAATTTTGATACTTATGTGTTCACATTTTGATTTCATATATAATGTTATAAATAAACTTAATTTTAATTGTACAGTAAGTTATAATAAAAAGATACTGTATCTATGGATTAATTTAGATACAATATTTATTATATTTTATTATATACAGAGAAAGAGAGTTCATATTTATGTATTATATTATAAAAAATAAAAAGAAAACTATGGTAAGAAAATATTTTAAACATAATAATATAAGTCGAATATGATCTTCACATCACAATTTTGTACATCGTGTACTCTTTTATATATTTCATTTTTGAGGAAAATGATATCAGATAACATAATAGAACTAAATTAATTAAAAAAATGTTAAATAATTATAATAAAATAAAATTAGATGAAACATAATAGTAACTAGTAAAGTTTGGTACACAATATTAAAATTCAAATATTAAGTGAAAATAATTAAGTAAATAATTTTTTTACATCATTATTAAAAGAAAAATGGAAAATTATGATACATACAAAAATTAAATAACTGGAAAAAAAATTAAGTAGTTTTAACTATTATCACAAAGATCTAATGTTGAATTTATGATTTTTGTTTTAATTTTTATTAGGATAACAATGAGTCAGAAATATTGCAGTGGCACCAATTGTATATGTCAAAATCGTACGACATTAACATGTGGTTACAATCATACAAGGAAACTGTTCATTAAATTTTCTTACAAGAAAAGATAGAGACTAACTATTATATATCCAATACATAAACTGTGTTCATAATCTTGATGTTTGTGTCTTGTTTATCAAACATCTAAGAATGGCTACTTTTGCTACTCTCCACGGCTTGCACAACCCTTTTCCTCGATCTCAATTCCTAGGCCAAGAACACCCTCTCAGACCACCACCAAAAGCTCCACCAACTCATGAGATGCTAAAGCCACAAGCCAAGTTCAACATATTTGAAATGATGGGAGGGAGAGGACTGTGCAATGGAGAAAAGGGTATTCAGCAAGAGCTCAAAAGACAACCTATTGTTGTTGACCAGCCTCCACCATCAGCATCAAGTGGAAAAGAAGAAGAAGAAGATGATGATGAAAATGGTGATGAAGGTGGTGAGGTTCCAGAAGATGGTTTTGAGAAAGAAATGATGGGACTTACTGGGGGGTTCCCTGGAGGTGAGAAAGGGTTGAAAAAATTCATTGAGAAAGAACTCTCCTCCAAAACCAGATAATGTTTTCACCATCTCATTCTGAGACGAATCAAAAGAAATGTCCACTTACATTTGATGAATTCTTTTGACATTTCATAGGTTTGCCATCTTTTCTTCTTCTATAATCTTCTTAAGATGAGTTAAGAAACTCGGATTTTTGTACTCAGTTTAAACTGTTCACTTTTCAATTCAGCAGAGTTGAAAATTTAGTGCATCCAAGTTCAAATTTTTCTCTTTATTGTGGTTGTTTTGTTTTTCAGTGATGTTATGGTTGTTCATCATAGGAGCTTTTTCTTCTTCCTTACCATAGAGTGAAGTTTTAAGTAGATTCTCTATTTTTTTCCTCAGAAGAACATTCATTTTGGTCAATATATCAGCAAAACATATAATCAAATTGTTCTTCTTTTTACTCGTTAGCTTTTGGATACCAATTCTGATGTTCAAGAAGTGTCATTCAAGAAGAAAAAATGTGATTGTTTCTCTCTTAATGAATTATTACTTCAGAATCTTTCCAAGAAGAGGATAGAATTTATTCTAGAATTATTAATCATTACTTTGGTGACAGTATCAACCATGATGTTCTGTTTCAATCATAATTTATTGATAATAGCTAATGTGAATGGAAATATTTAAATTTTCTATCTCGAAACTATAACAAAATATCTCTGGTTCATAGCCACAGAAAAAGAATGTACCTTCTTCATGACATATGCTGTTCTGGTGTAGAATCTAAGTGTAATGACATAGTCCAAAGTTAAAATTGTCCTTATTCTGTTCACCACAAATGTGAAAAAAGGTCCCATGTTTCTTTTCTCTGTTTTATAGGATAGCTCAAGATAAGGGTTATCCACTTTATCCTGTGTGTGTCTCTGGAATAAAACAAGTTTGTGTTGAACCTGCTTGAATCCAAATTATAACTTGATCAACTTTTAATAATCTAAAACTGGCTACATCTCTAGTTAGTTGCTTAAAATTAGGGACGGGCAAATCATACTGAACTGTACTGCACTATTAAAAACTGCACTGAACAGAATAATAGTTTGTCTGAACTGCACTAAACTGAAAAACAGTTCAGACAAACTGAACTAAACTATTTTTTTTTTCTAAAAAATTGAACTGCACTGAATTGTACTGCACTATTATATGCACTTAACTAATTTGTTATAAACTGAAATATTTTACAAACTGCATTACTTCTGAACTAAAATGCATTATTTTTTAACTAAATTGTACTATTTTTGAATTTAACTACACTACTTTTGAAGTTTGTACTTTTTTTGAACTATTTTTTGAATCGAATTGTACTGATTTTGAACTCATTGCACTATTTTAAAACTAAATTATACTATTTTTAAACCAAATTACACTAATTTTAAACTGAACTGTATTATTTTTAAACTAAACTGAAATATACTTAACAACTCCATTGATACAATCATGACTTAATGAATTTTCACGTTTTTTGTTTTAATTTATAAAATTTTGATGGTTTGAGGCATATATAATTTTAATTAGAATTGGGATTAATGCAGAGTTTTTTTTTTTTTTCATTCTCGGTTCTAATTTTCTTCTTTTAGGAGATACAATAGTTGGAAGAAGAAAAAAAAATTAAAATGAACGTGGTTTGATTAGGAAAAGCAAATATATAATAAGATAATGGGAATATTTTTCTTTATTTATATGTTTAATACTTTAATAATAAAATATTTAAACTTTAGTTATAAAAAATTTATTCTTACTTATTTTCTAAATCCTTGCTCATATATATATATATATATATATATATATATATATATATATATATATATAATATTTTAATATATTTAAACATCATTATTTTGTGAACTTAAATAATAAACTTATTTGATTTTATAATAATTATTTTTAAATTATATTATAATATAATTTTTAATTATTTGATAATATAAAAAAATTTAAATTGGTAACATATCGTATTAAAGTAAAAACTGTAAACACATGATTGTCAAATATAATGGATAAATAACATTGAAAAAATTTACTTACTCATCTTGCTTCCTAGCCACTATTTTATTAGACTACAAAACGTATGTTACGGCAATAAGTCCGAAAGGAAAACATGAAAAAGGCAGTTCAAGTAGGAACTCCAAACACAACAAGTTTAGTTTTTTTTTTTTTAATTGAATTACATAATAGTCCAGTTTAGTTTTTGTTAAAAGTAATTTAATTTTTTTAGTATAAAATAATATGAATAATCTGCAATTCAGTACAATTTGGTAAATTATGTCTAGCCTTACTTAAAATACAATAACTATACATGTATGACTGCATATTTTATATAGCATTTCGAGTGTAGGTAATGATATTTTAACAATTTATTTTACAATTTTAATTAATATATTTTAAATAATTTTAAAATATAGAGAATAAAAAATTAGAAAAATAGAAAATTATTGAAAAGATATTATTTAGATCGTAAGAAAAGTTCATTCAAATTTAATTATTAATATATATTTTCCTTTGATTGTTAATGAGCCATTAATTAGTTTTCTTATAAAAACTTCAATTTTAAATGTTGCTTGGTTAGTGGTAGAAACAATAAAATAATAGTGTTGGTCTTTTAGTCTTTTTACAGTTAGATTTTTGAGTGATAATAATTTTATTTAGATTCTCTATTGTCTTATATTACTTTTTATGTATTTTTACCTTTTGTGTATGTTTATCGATTATTATATTTTACATCCAATTTTTGTCCAATATATGGAAAAAAAAAATAATTAGTACAAGATTAGTCATCAAAGTTTAGCCATCAAAGTTGATGCTTTATAACATCAAATAAAACTTTAGTTAGGTTGAACTTATTTTAGAGTGCATTTTTAAAAGAAGACTTAAATTTAGTAATAATACTTAAAAATATCATTAAACAATTTGATGTTAAATGGAATTTGAGATATCGACCTTATAAGCAAACAATTCATATATGCAAATAGAAAAAAGCGGGTTCTTATAAGAACTATAGCTAAAATTCTATCATCAATTGTTATGTCCATAGTTAGCTCAAAATTCTTTGAAAATGAATCAATGAGCAAACACAAGATTGTGCTCCCAAAACTAGTTAAAGACGTGTTCAACATTATGTACCACTATTCAAAAAGATCAAAGTCAAATAAATTAAACAACTGATACGTATAAATTGTAAACCAACAATAATAAATAAGCATACCTTCAATGAGCATAAATAGACTACGAAAGATGTAAAAAAACTTGATGAACAAAAAGGCTCCATGGGCAAAATAGAAATCGTTGGAACGGGATACTCAATTTCACGCCAATCCATACTAAAAATTTATAGGTTAAAATTCCTACCACAGAACACGGTACATGCATAATATATTTTCTTCAAATTATAAAAGTTCAATATTTGATGAAAACCACGAAATTTCTGATAATAAATCAATGACTCTTCAAACTTGATGTTTAGTACATTTGTCTTTAGGATTAGAGAAGAAGTTCCTCCCCATAAGTAATGAATTTCTCTATTCAATAAAAAATCCTTCTTCAAAATAAAAAAAGTCCTGTAAAACAAATTTTAAAACAATTCAAAAAGTTAAAATGGACTTCAATCAATAAATTAAAAAATAATTATATTTATTTTTACTACAACTTAATAACAATATAAATAATAAAAAAATCAACCCTTGCTTATAAGTAATGGGATATGATAACACTCGTTTAATTTAATAACAGTTATTTACCTAATAGATATAGTGAAAAAAATAATAATAAACAATAATAAGTTTATAAATAGGTTATAATATTTTATTAATAAAAAATACCACTAAAGAGATGATAAATAATATGTAAAATAGGTCAATCATAATATTAATTTGAATAAGTTAACATTCTCAACTAAATTAAACCAGTGAAGCATTACTTTCATTTTAAACAAACACATTAAAAATTTTGACCTAACTGATTGTTAGAACGTTCATATAAGATATCATGACGCCAATTTTAATTTTAAAGACATTTAAACAATAAATTTACAAGTCTTACTTCTTAGATGTTGCTTATCTTTGTCCAATATAGGACTTCTAACTCATAATTGACTCCAACATGAGACATGTTACCTTTAGATAAAATGAGTTAATTAAGTTATATTTATTCAATGTAATGTTGAATTAGATGTGTGAAATGTATTGTTGTTTGGGTTCAAGTGGAGTTTTATTTATGTGATACTTGTTTGGAAAACATCATATTTATAGACTTAACTCATACTAAGTTGAATATAACTTTTGACTTTAGGTCATTTATAATGACAGTGAAATGTAAATGTTGGTATTTTGGATAAGTAAAAACATATTATAATTGGTAAAATGGTAATTTCAATGTACTACTACATGTGAGCTTATAATCTAGATATATGTCACTTAAGTGTTAAAATGTTACTTAAGCAATGCATACATAGCTCAATGTCCCTTAAGCATTATTATGGATGCTAAAGCTAGAACTTGAGACTTGTTTAAGTGAAGAAATGGTTAGTTCAAATGTTGAAATATAATGATAGTGCACAAAGCCATTAAAACTTGTTGAATTATACAATAAGTTTTTCACTAAAGTGTTGATATGGTGTTTGAACAATAAGAAAGGATGATGATCGTCAAGGGAAAAATAATTAGTTACCTAACAAGAGAGATAGAGTTCAAGTAAGAGATAAACCATCTTAAATTTCTCTCATCTACAATTAACATAACTTATGCGATGTAAAGAATGCAAGTGAGGAAGGTTTTTTTTTTTTTTCAACAAAAATACTATGATAATTATGTT
>Ga0214544_1011181_pt1 | contig 12585 bp, 21 predicted proteins | sample CNSS3metaG_FD_160074 | JGI IMG/M metagenome (GOLD analysis project Ga0214544, IMG submission 160074) | Root nodule microbial communities from cowpea collected in UCLA plant growth center, Los Angeles, California, USA - CNSS3 | ecosystem: Host-associated > Plants > Roots > Nodule | place: USA...
CCCACTAAGGGCTTAGTTAGGGTGTATAATTCAGTTCACCCCATTATAGATATTGAAGGTATTTTTTTGTAACTTTGAGCATTGTTATTGGTTGGAGTATTTTGACGATTTGTGTGTTGTGTACTTCGGGGCATATGGCGCAACTTGGCAAGAAGAACTTGACACTTTTCCAAACCCTCCGTAAGGAGAAGGCGGTGAAGGCTAAAGCTGCTGGGAACACTGTGGTCCCCAATTTGCAAGATTCGCTAGTAGACGTCCACATGCATGGAGGTACAAAAAGGAAAGCGGAGTTACCTATTAGGCCGGGCAAGGGCAAAGATGTGAAGAAAGTGCGAGCTGCTGTTATGAGAGCAGGCTCAGCCAGTGGGGTGAAGGGGCCGAAAGCTAGGTTGATTGAGCTTCCGGAAACTACTATTCGAAAAGACATTGAGATTAATGTGCCGGAATCGCTGATAAATTCAATTAACAATATGGAGCCAAAAGCTTTGGTGAAGTCCATGGTTGAATTTAGCAAAAGACCTCGTTGCTTAGTCGGCGTGTGGAATCCTTATACGAACGAGAGCTGAAGGAAGGAAGCCGGACCAGGGTGGAAGAGTTGCAGGAGAAAGTTGATAAACACGATGAAGAGAAGGAAGCTTGGAAGAAGGAGAAAGAGGAGTGGGAAGTGGAAAGGAAGAGGCTCGCTACGTCGAGGGTACGATGCCTTGATTCTGAAGAAAAGCTGAAGGGCCAGATTGCAGATCTTAAGGCCGACTATGACGATATTAAAGAAAAACATGACGGGTTGGAGGGTGAACTACAAGACTTAAAGAGTTGCATAATTCAAGAACATATCAATGGCTTTCAGAAGGGGGTTCGTCAAGCGTCATTTTTTTTATGAGAATGTTGACGGTAATGACGCTAGGTTTGATGTCAATAAAGATGTCGTTGATGGTGTGCTTATAGACGAGGCAGAATTTAGCCCAGAAGGGGATGGGGTGAAGGATGCGGTCGATGCTGATGCTGGCGGTAACGAGGTGGTGACGGAAGAGGCCGAGCAGAAAGAGGCTTAGGATTTTTAATTTGATATTTCCAACTTGGTTTAATGATTCTAAGTCTGTAATAACTCGTACATTGCTTTATTTTGATGTTTGATATGAATGCCGGTTACTTCCTAGTTAATTGCTCGTTATATTTATGTATGTATGAGATGTTCGTTTGCGTGCACTATTGTGTGTGAAGGGTGTTTGACCCAGGCCGTTTACTTGTGGTAAGGGTGGAGAACTTAAAACGATTAACATCAAGTTAAGGGTGTTCGACCCAGGCCGCTTACTTGTGGTAAGGGTGGGGAACTTAAGACGATTAACATCAAGTTAAGGGTGTTCGACCCAGGCCGCTTACTTGTGGTAAGGGTGGGGAACTTAAAACGATTAACATCAAGTTGAGGGTGTTCGACCTAGGCCGCTTACTTGTGGTAAGGGTGGGGAACTTAAAACGATTAACATCAAGTTGAGGGTGTTCGACCCAGGCTGTTTACTTGTGGTAAGGGTGGGGAACTTAAACGATTTAACCAACGAGTTGAGGATGTTCGACCCACGCCGCTTACTTGTGGTAAGGGTGAGGAACTTAAAACGATTAACATCAAGTTGAGGGTGTTCGACCCAGGCCGCTTACTTGTGGTAAGGGTGGGGAACTTAAACGATTTAACCAACGAGTTGAGGGTGTTCGACCCAGGCCGCTTACTTGTGGTAAGGGTGGGGAACTTAAAACGATTATGAAAGTGAAACAGAGAAAAGATGTATAGTTGAGAACCCTTCATTTTATTCATTGAATGTGGGGTGCCTCGTTAAAACCTCCCTGGCCAAAACCGTCCTTAGGCAAAAAAGGCCGGGTGAGGAAAAAAAGTACACCCACGGTTACAAGTATTTAGTTAAATACAGTATGCATTTAACTAAAGTAGAATTTGAGGTGGGACACATCCCAGGTGTTGGGGATCTCTTCTCCAGATAAGTGTTCCTGGCGATAAGCTCCTCCTCTTGTGTCTTCACGTATGCGGTATGGGCCGTCCCAGTTGACGGAGAATTTGCCATCCATCTTTCTTGCACTGCTGGCCATTCTTCATACTAAGTCCCCGATTGCGAATGATCGTGGACATAGGTTTGCATTATACTTTCTGGCAGCTCTTCGTTTGGCAGCTAAATTGCGTATCTAGGCTTTTTCTCTGAGTTCAGGTAAGAGGTCGAGATGAGTAGCCATGTTTTGGTGGTTGTGGGTTGGGTCGTATAGTTCTCGGCGCAGGGTGGGTTCGCCAATGCAACCGGTATCATGGCGTCTGCACCGTAAACTAGGCTGAATGGGGATTCGTTTGTTGATGATTGAGGGATGTACCTGTAAGCCCATAGCACTTCTACTAACTCTTTGGGCCATCGGCCTTTGGCGCTATCTAATCTCTTGCGCAGTTCCACTAAGATAACCTTGTTGGCCGTCTCTGCTTGTCCATTAGTTTGTGGGTGTTCTACAAAACTTGTGATGTGTTTGATGCCCAGGCCAGTGTAGAACTTGGCTAGCTCTTTATCTATAAATTGTCGGCCATTATCTGTGATGATGGTATGTGGAACACCATATCTGCACATAATATTCTTCCAAACAAACTGCTAAACTTGCTGGGCCGTGATGGTGGTTAGTGGCTTGGCTTCTATCCATTTGGTGAAGTAGTCGACGGCCACAATTAGGAATTTCACTTGCCCCTTGCCGGGTGAGAAGGGTCTAAGGATGTCCATTCCCCATTTAGCAAAGGGCCATGGGGATAGTATGTGATGGAGTTGTTCTTGCTTCTGGTGGATGAGGTTGCCATGTTTTTGGCATGGTTTGCACTTTCTGACATAGTCTTGGCAGTCTGCTTCTATAGTCGGCCAGAAGTACCCGGCTCTAAGGACTCTAGTAGCCATGGTACGTGCGCCAGAATGGTAGCCACAAATGCCTTCGTGTAGCTCTTTAATAATATATTGTGCTTGCTCTGCCGTGACACATTTGAGGAGAGGTTTGTCGTATCCGTGTTTGTAAAGGTCATCACCTATCATGGTATACCTGGCGGCCTTAGCCAACCAAGTTTTGTTCGCATCTTGTGGGGGGTTGCCGGTTTTTAGGTATTGGATATAGGGGGTGGTCTAGTTATGACTTTGGGAAGGGGTGGTGTTGTCAGTTGAGGCGTGGGTTAGGTTTTGGCAGGTATGTGTGATGGAGGGTGTAGATAATGTTTGTTGTAATAGGAATCGATGGCGGCTTTTTAATTTGGTGTTGGCCAATTTGGAGAGGATTTCGGCTCTGATGTTGTCGGTCCTTGGGATGTGTTCGATGCAGACTCGTTCAAAGGCGGATTGAATGACTGCACGGATCACATGGTAATATTGTAGAAGGATGGGGTCTTTAATCTGGAACTCGTCATTTAGGTGCCCTAAAGTAAGCTTGGAGTCGGTTTTGCACGTTAGTGTCTTAACGCCTACTTCACGGGCAAGGGAAAGGCTGGCGAGGATAGCTTTGTATTCAGCCTGGTTGTTTGATGTTTTGAAGGCAAAGTGAAGGGATTTTTCGATGAGGATGTCGTTAGGCCCTTCTAACACGATGCTGGCACCGACACCTTTTGGATTTGAGGAACCATCTACATGAAGCTATGTGATGAAGACGGTCTTGTTCATGTCAGATGCGGCCATGGGGATTTGGTTGTACCCAGAATATGCATCCAAAAATCTAAGCACTTTATTCCCTCCCGCGTCGTCAACAAGTCGGTCGATATTGGGTAAGGGGTAGGCATCGCGAGAGTAGGCCTTGTTCAAATCTGTGTAGTCTACATGCATCCGCCATTTTCCATTGGCTTTCTTCACCAAGACTACGTTAGAAAGCCAAGTGGTGTATTGAGCTTCTTCTATGAATCCTGCATTCAATAACTTTTCGGCTTCAACCTTAGCCGCTAGTCGGCGTTGTTCGCCAAGTTTGTGCTTCTTTTGGGAGATGTAGTGGGCTTTTTTCTAGATGGATAGCTTGTGGGATGCTACTAGAGGGTCCACCCCAGGTAGGTCAACAGCTGACCAGGCGAAAAGGTCGGTGTTGCTGATGAGGATGGGTGTGATGATGGCACGCTCGTCAGAGTTCAGACCGGTGCCGAGGTTGATGGAGTGGCCGTTGGGAAGCTCTAGAGGGGAGGTCTCCTTAACTGGTTCAAGACGAATGTCCCGGCCTACTCTAGGGTCGAGATCTTCACCTGATAGAGCGATGCCGGAGCCAGGTGGTCACTCAATGTGGTTGATTTGTTGAATTAGGAGTTACGGGCGCAGGTTGGCCATGTAGCATTCATGTGCCAAGCGTTGGTCGCAGTGGACGGCGAGGATGTCATCGGAAGGCGAAGGGAACTTCATGGCCAAGTGGGGGGTGGAGACAACAACACCAAGGGTGTTGAGGGAAGGGCGGCCTAGGAGGACATTGTAGGATGTTGGTGCGTCGACGATGAGGAAGCGGGTTGGAATAGTTTTGGTCTGGGTTCCTTCGCGAAACACGGTGTGAAGGTCGATGTAGTCGCGGGTGGAAACTTGTTCGCCAGAAAAGCCATAGATGGGTTCTTCATAAGGGACCATAGCGGTGTCCGAGAGTTGGAGTTTTTGGTAGGTGGCCCAATAGAGAATATCAACGGAGCTGCCTTGGTCGACAAGGACTTTCTTAATGGCGTAGTTATCGATTTCAACGGTGATGACCATGGGGTCATCTTGGTGATGGTCGAGGCCATGAAAGTCGTCATCTGTGAAGATGATAGGAGGCATACGGCGTTTGTGGTGGGAATGGGTGATATGATTGATGGATTGCATATGGGGGAGGTGTTTCTTTCTGGCAGAAGAAGTGGATCCTCCACTAGCGAAGCCACCAAAGATAGTGTTGATAGTGCCACTTAGTGGAGGATCTGTGGGGGTGATGTCGGTACGGGCCGATTGGGGTTCCTGGTTAGCGGTTTGAGCTGTGCGTCTGTCGTGACGGGAGTTGTATGAAGGGCGTCTGTGGTCGGATGGAGGGGGTGGCAGGATCGAGAGGAATGATCATCTCGTCGGATGAAGCGGCAAAAATGACCAGCACAGACCAGTTCTTCTATCTTATCCTGGAGTGCTTTGCAGTCTTCTGTAGTATGGTTACGGTGGTAGCGGCAATACTTGGTCATATCAGCATTAGGAGGTGTGGTTATTCTTGCGTGGTGGAGGGATGAGGTCAGCTTGTAGGGCCTCATCGAGGATGCGGGAGCGGGCTACGGTAAGAGGGACATATCTAGTGAAGCGGGGTTGGCGGTGGTGGCTGCATAGTCGTTGCAGAATTTGGTATAGAGGGTCTGCATCTCCTCCATGCGGAAATAGTCGGTCGCGCGCAATTTAAATTTGTGCATAGAGGCAGGTGGGTGGAGGTAGACGTTGTTGGCGAACAGGCCGGGTTGTAGGGTAAGTGCCATGCACTAGAGGATCATCTCTTGGTTGAGGTGTGGGGTGCGAATAGCTGCTTTACTGAAGCGATCTATGAACGCTCTAAGTGGTTCGCCTTGTTCCTGTCTAATGGCCAGGAGGGAGATTGTGGTAGTTTGGTGTGGACGGCTGCCAACAAAATGGGTGGAGAACATGTGTGAAAGAATGTCGAAGTTGTCGATGGAGTAAGGAGGAAGTGTTGTGAACCATTCCAGAGCAGGGCCCTTGAGGGTTGTGAGAAAGGCTTTGCAGAAGACTGCATCTTGGGACGTGTACAGGGCGACATGGGTGATGTATACTTTGAGGTGTTCATCAGGGTCGGTTTCGCCGGTGTAGCGGTCCAGCGTGAAGGGTTCCCACTAGGCAGGAAGGGGGTGTTGGCGATAAAGTCGGTGAAGGGGTGACGACGTCTACGCTTGTGGGGAGGGAGCAAATGAGGTGGGATGGGATGGTTGATCATAGCGGGGAAAGTGGAGGTAAGGTTGTGAGGGGGGATGTGAGTTGTTGGCAGGTATTGGGGGTTGTAGGGTGGTACGTGTGTAGTGTGTAGGGTGTAACATCCCAAGGGAATATTACTTAAAAAGTAAATAATAAAAGAAAATAATTATATTAATAGTCGTCTCGATAAAAATCCCAACGCGGGAAAATTTAATTTCATGAAAACACGCGCCAAAACGTATAACATAATTAGTCAATTGTTACAAGTTTCCATTATTCGTGTTCATAATAAAAACGTAAAGTAATACATGTAAGAGAAAATCCTAGCTCTAATCCCATGCTAGCCCTCACTCCGCCATCTGAACATCCTCAGCACCACCTGTATCAACATCTGCTCCCGTGTAACGAATTACACGATCATCGCCACACACAAACAGAAAGGGTGAGCTGAGAAAATAAAATAACAAGCATATAAAACACAAGATAAATCGTTTACCCATCTTATTCATTATATATAATTCTTGGCCAAGACCTTAACCCCAAGACCTTAACAGTCTTCAAATCATACAATTGGTTAGCCTTGGACTCGGGAACATGATGCTCACACGAACCTGCCCGCTCGTGGTCTTGCCTCTACGAACCTCCCCGCTCGTAGTCCTGCTCTACGGACCTACCTGCCCGTAGTCCAACACATGTGATCCACCAGCCCCCGTACCTCCCCGCACGTGGCATCTCTCAACGTGAGCACGAAACATACGAACCTACCTCGCTCGTATCCCCACGTGAGAGTAACTAGATATGAACCTCCCCGTTCATATCATCACATGTCAAACACCATCCATGAACCTACCCGCTCATGGCACAGCATCTCCCGATCCAAGCAAAGCATCATTATCAATTAAAACAACACACTAGAAAGCAAAGAACAACAGCATTTTCGCCTGGCTCGGCCCACACGCCGCCAGGCAAAACTGTTCCAGACCGCCTGGCGGTACCAACTCACCGCCAGGCGTCAGAGCACTTCCAGCGCCACTGTCTGACCGCCACCGCCTGGCGGAACACGCCGTGTCGCCAGGCGCCACTCAAGGCATAACTCTCTCCTACTAAGGCTACCGCCTGGCAGTATTCAGTGGACCGCCAGGCGCTATACCAGTAGCTCCCTACTACTGGTTTTGGCACCCAAAGTGGTTAATTATGCAATTCTTGAATGCTTTAGAAGATGTTGTACACTTGTTCTATCAGAGTTATTGATTTCCAGCACTATCCCCTCCCAAGTATAGCTCCTGTACCTAAAACAGAGACATTTAGGCACTCTCTCTCGTTACTCTCTCACGGTCAACCACTACTGCAGTAACAACACACTCCATTCTCTATCACAAGCACTCAGTTCAGAAACATTATCAACCCTCTTCTCATCATACTTATCTCACGCTATACTGCCACGCATCTTGTTTCACTTAACATTACATAATCACATGACTTACATCTAAGCTCACAAGTCTCCAAAACACATAAAACCCACAACACACCATCAAGGATATTTAACAACAATTATATAGAATTCTAAGCTTTCAAATCTTGATCCATTGACTAATGTTATCCGATTTCTTCCTTTAAATAACTCAACTCTCAACAACCTATCGCATGAACATACTATCAACCACTCTCCACTCCCATGCTCTCTTACCTAAGCATATTAATCCTTACTGTGTCCTCCTGTAATTACCTATATCCCTCTTAGCCTCTCCTCTCACGACCACTCGAAAACAACACGCATTACGCCACTGCCCCCGTCATCGCCTGGCGGCAAGCTAGACGCTGCCAGGCGGCATACCAGAACCCAAGAAAATATCCAGGTTGTTGCACCTGCAACGAGCCAAGTTGGCCAGAATCCGACTTATACTACCCAGGCAATGTCACACCATAAACCATACTTAATTTACTGACCCAGTTTCCATTGACGTACTATCCTCAAATTCGTACTCACCCTGAACCCTAATACCTCAACTCGGGTTCTACCATTCCAATAGCCTCACTCCATTGATATTAACATATAAAGGTATTCTCATACACCATTAGACCCCAATTCTAATCAGTCCATACATTCAATACATAAAATCATAATCAGAAGTCTCAATGACCCTGCACAGAACGCAAGTCAACAGCAAGCGCAAACACTAACGCGCCGCCTGGCAGATATTCATCCCTGCCAGGCAGTTTAAGCAACCAGAACCCAAAATTACACACAGACAGATGAACCGCCTGGCGGGCATGCATGAGCCGCCAGGCGGTTTTTGGGCAGAACCCAGAAATCACGAAAAACAGCGCATACCAGTCAGATAATCCATGCAATTATGATCGTACAAGGCACAACAGAGTGTATACTATTAATAACACGCAAAAACAACTCCCCTTACATGGATTCCTTGCTAAATTCGGGTTGGTGTGCTTATCCTTTCACCAAAACCTCCCTAGCCTTTGCTTTCCACTCCAACCTTTGCGATTTCAGCCTCACTACCTTACTATATCAGCCCCAATCCTCTGGAAAAACCTTTGCTTATGATTACCACGAACCCTCAATGCTATTTTCTCCTCTTTTAACCTTCTCTCTCACTATCACTCTCACTTAATTGCTCCTTTAGTGGCTTACACGAATTTTAAATAAAAATGACACTAAGGCTAACCAAATGTTTAATTAACTCTCTATTTTCCAGCCCTTAAGTTACCTCTCCCTTGGCTGCTAGGTTTCTAACCGTTCCATATTCATGCACAAGGAAAAATTTGGCAAAAAGGAATTATTTAGTTCTCACCGAGGTTTAAACCCACACTCATACACATACCCAACCAAGGCCAAACCATTCAACCAATCCTTATTTCATGATAAGTCCTACAATTCTAAGAGTTTATCATGACACCACGCATTCAATATATAATTACATAAAAATGCATAATTTAATAACATCCAAGTGACACACATAGGACTCAAACCCAAGTCCTCACACACAATAAAGTACTCTCAACCACTTGAGCTAGTACTTTTCCACGTCATAGTCCCTCACATTTATTGCTTTAAATGTTCTCATTACCCGTCCTAATTAAATAATTAACTAAATAACTATTTAATTTTCTCGGGTCTTACATAGGGTGATGGGTACGTTGTAGGAGATTTGGGTGGTGGGGAGGGTAGCAGCAGGGGTTGGGGCTGCAGTATGCCCTGTTTGAGTGGATGGGAAGTGAGTGGGATGGGTAGAGGGAATGGGTGTTTGTTGGGTGGTGGTGAAGGTGTGAGGGATGGGGTTGTATTCGCTTTCCTCTTCTGTGTGCTGGAAGGTCGGGGACCTTACAGCCTTAGACGCCTCCTTGGCCTTTCCCTTCAGGGTGGGATCGGCTTCAATCTTTCGCCTAAGGCGAGAGTTTTCTTGCCGCAGCGCCTCCATCTCATCAGTGCTGCGTTTCTTCAGATCTGCTAATTCTTGTTGCATCTTCGCATGGCCGTCCAAGATGGCGGCTAGGTCAGGGGTGATGCCAGCAGGTCTTGAGGGATCAGCATTCGCCTGCTTGTTCACTCCATCTCTACTGCGGATGGAAACCATCTTCTGAGAAAAACGGGTACTAAATGTGTTCGTCTCGTGCCCCACGGTGGGCGCCAATTGTTCCTGTAGAGAACAAACAAGATAAGTTAGGCACAAGTGTCACCTTACCCATGTAGTCTGCTATCTCCTCAGTTGGCTTCTTCCCGGTTGGTACATGTCGGCTTGGACCCAGGAGGGTTACCTGCAGAAGGGACTCCGAAGCTTAAGTAAGTCAAAGCTCTCAGAAGGTCAAATCAGTGATTAATGGAGTAATAAATGCCTACCTTTAATTAATGGGGTCCACGTGTATTTATAGAGTATTAATTATGTTTGGCTATGGCATGGGTCGGGCCCTGGTTTGGGCCTCAGTTTGGACTGTAAGTGGACCTGGGCCTTGGCCTTGGCCCTTAGTTCGACTATTTTGGGCTCATTGGATGGGAGGAGGGATTTTATTTTGCTAAGTCTTTAGGAGCGGTCTGATCCGGTTACTTCTCAACTTGTCGAATGTCGTCCTTGCCCGTGCACTGTCCTAGGTTGGCCGTTATGTTGTTAGTTTAGCCTTCGTTCAGTCATGAGTTTAAGTCCATGCCGGCCCAAGTTGTGTACTTGGGTTGTTTCCGGCATATACGTAAGGGTTGTCATTTATATGGTTAAGTTGACCAGGTCCAGTACACCAGTCCCCCAGCCTTTGCCGATACAATGTGTCGGTGAAGGATGATATGTATTGATATGCTAGTCGGGATCGGTTAGGTGTGATACAACAGTGATTATTATTATTATTATTATTATGATGATGATTACTATTATTTTATGTTCTAATTTTAAACATGTCAAATCTTGCAAATTTTGAATTTTTCATTTTGATATTACAAGGAGGAATTCCTTATATTAGATTTTAAATGTTGAAATACATTTAGATGCAAAGGATCTTGGGATATGATTAAAGAAAGAAATAAAGAATCTAAGCAACTAATTTGCTCCTGTAACACCACTATTGTGAAAAGAGATTTCACAAATATAATAAATATATTTCACTACTATGTATGGTTGAACGAATCAATGAAGCTTTTGATGAAAAATCATGAGATCCGCCTAATCTGCTCCACTCCCAGAAGTGAATGCAGCAATAAATATTTTGAATTTATTTCATGTCTTTGTATGGCTAGACAAAGCAATGAGCTTTTGATAGAAAATCATGAAACTTGTCCAATTGGTTTTGCTTTATTTTTATGATCGTGATATTGATTATGGACATGGTTATAAAAGAAATCTCAAAAACACATTTTGTCACCAGAAATGACACAATAATGTGAAAAAGGGAAAAGAAAAATGTGAAAACATTGACAAATAAGATGAAAGTATATATTATCATTATGATGGTAAATACCATTTGACTTGTAATTGTCGTACACCAAAGCATCTTACAAATAATGAGAAGAACATAGAAACACACTTTGCTTATGATGATGATTTTGATTATGGCCATATAAATGCTACACATCTTGATATTAATATTTTCTTTGCTAAACCAAATGGAATCAATGATCACCTCATTGATTATGTGATGAATATCACCCTACAAGGCTTTTCAGCTTGGGCCAATGGCCTGGCCCATTTCTTTTTAATTTCTTTTAATTTTTTTATTCTCAATACCACATGATGAGCGAACCTCAGCGAATCTTCGGTGGAAACTCCTCGCAAGGTCGTCAATCGTCAATCGTTCGGTGGAAATCCACCAAATCGGCAACGGAAGACGGAGTTCCAATGGGGAACTCTCACGGAATTGGTAACCCGACGAGATTAATAACCTAATCTAGGGTTAGGGTTGAGCTGAGACGAAAGGGGAAATTTATCACTCTCATTCATCAAAGCTGTGTTACAATAAGGTTGGCTTGCCTTTTATAGCTGAAGGCAACCTGGAAAGGAGAAGAGAAGTGGATGTCGTCTAACAAATGGTTCCTAACGGCAAACAGATCTTAACGACGTAAAAGAGGAACGAGAACCCTAATTTGAGGTGTGAAAAGCGTGATGGTTGGGCGGTCTGTATCGGAGAGCAAAACCCTATCTGCGCCGTTTGGAAAAGGAGGAAAGGGTTTGTATGCGTGATGGTTGATCTGCAGGAGAAACAAAGTGGAGAAGCCTGGAGTAATTGGGCTGGAAGCCCAATACGTGATGGCAGAAGATGAGAATAGTGTGGAAGCATGTGATGCGTGAGGGCTGAGGTCTGTGACGTGAACCCTAATAGAAAATGGGCACAGCCCTCTCTCATGAATCCTAGACGGCTAGTGATGAAGAAACCTATCTGCGGCATGGGTTCGATTTAGGCAAAAATGGATGGTTCATGAGACAGAACCCATATTGCATTTGATGGTTGTTGTAGTGAACCAGATTGCAAGGTTCTGAAAGTAATTGGGTTGTATGCTAGGCCCAATTTATGAAGCTGCAGTTGTCGTAGATGCAAAGAATTGTTGTGTGCAGATATCTCGGTCCATGCTGTAACATGAATACATGGAGGAACTTGGGCTGCACGCGTGAAAAGAATCTCGGCCAACGAAGACAACATGTTGATTGCAGCAGGTTGGTGCGGGAAGCACACGTGAAATGTGTGGACGTGTGTGGAAGAGAATTGGGCCATAGGCCCAATGCCATCACTTTGAATAATTGGCATCTTGGAAAAGTGGACTGCAATAAACAAAAAAAAAAACAAGTCAAGTAAAATAATATTTATTTAATTGAGAATAAAAAAAATTAAAAGAAATTAAAAAGAAATGGGTCAGGCCATTGGCCCAAGCTGAAAAGCCCTGCAGGGTGATATTCATCATCCCCTCCCTCTTGAAGATGATCTGTCCTCAGGGGCGAAAGTATTAAGGGACAGGGGGAGCCACGGCTCCCCCAACCGTTTTTGTTTTCATTTTTTTTTCTATATATATAAAAAATAATATTTCAAAATTATTACTCTATTTATATTAATTAATTCTTATTTTATTTTATTTTCTATATATTTTAAAAAAATATATTTATATATTACTACTTTATTTATATATTATTACTTTATTTATATATTATTATTTTATTTATATATTATTACCTTAATTTAGTTTAAA
>Ga0214544_1011182_pt1 | contig 12583 bp, 3 predicted proteins | sample CNSS3metaG_FD_160074 | JGI IMG/M metagenome (GOLD analysis project Ga0214544, IMG submission 160074) | Root nodule microbial communities from cowpea collected in UCLA plant growth center, Los Angeles, California, USA - CNSS3 | ecosystem: Host-associated > Plants > Roots > Nodule | place: USA...
ATAAAAAAAAAAAAAAAAAACAAAAAAAAAAAATATATATATATATATATATATATATATATATATATACATATATATATATATACATATATATATATATATATATAACGATTAAATTTTATTTTAAACTGTGATTTTTTTCAATCAAATAAAGACAATACACTTTATTTCTCTATCTTCAATTCTTAAAAAAAAAAAAAAACTTTAGAAACTAAAACTACATCCAAATATATTCATTGAATTTGAATATTGTTTGATACCACATATAGTAGAAGAGAAAAACAAAACACGAGGGCATAATCTTTTCATCGTGAGACACGTAAGAATCTGTCACAATCATAATAATATTGTTTATTAAAGAAAACGCCTTCGCAGTTTCGTCACTAAAGTAAGAGTAGCTTTATTTAAGTGCTGACGTCGTTACCAGTGACGTTATTCTGCTAACGCTATCTTCGTGAAATCAACCCCAATCGTGCTTAATTCGATACCATAAATCTTTTACGTGTTTTTTTCTTTTTTTACGTTATTACAGAATATTTTATTTACTATTTTTATACTTATGGAGAAAGTATTTATATGATCACCGTGTTTTGATCAATTTTAGTTTTTTTCTTTTTATAAATTTACTATTCCATTTTTGTTGGTTGAAAAATTGACGATTCTGCTTTCTCCATCGCGTGTGGTGCATTTCGTTTTCGTAGTCTCCAACACATTGAACGACTCTCGAAATCAGAGTGCTTAAAGTGAGTCCACCCAATGGTTTTCATTGACTCACTTTTAGTACACAACATGGTTTATCGTATGGAATAAAGTGAATAAAATAACTAAATAATAAGATGAAAACATAATTAAAATAAAGTTCGGATACTAAAATCTTAAATTCAAAGAACCTAATGAATATATTAAAAAGTTTTAAATATATTTTTAATGTCTATATTTAGGTAAAATCAAAAATATTAAATATAACACGTTGTCACTTTAATGTTAATCAAAAAATTATAATATCTCAAAAAAATTAAAATAAATATATTTATTTATTTTTAAAGTTTAAAAACTAAAATATATTAAAGTTTAGGGGGAAAACTAATTTGAGTTTTACGTCAAAGTTTGAAGACTACGACTATAATTTATCCTAAAAACATGTAATCAAACAAATTAGATTATGCTAAAATTAAAAATAAAATCTCAAAACGAAAATCGTACCGTTAAAAAAGTTCACTTTTAATTAAATCCAAACTAATAATAAGAACTAATCTAAAAATAAAGCTTCAACACTGAAAATCAACCTAATTTGCAACGCGTTCAGTCTGAATGAGTTGATCCAAATAAATCCATAGAAACCATTTGAAACCAAATGCTCTAAAAAATGGTTATGCGGTTCTACTTAGAGAATTAGTCAAAAATGTGTGTGGCGTCGAACTTGCTTTTAAAAATCGAAGTCAACATAACAATACTGGTGATAAAAAAATAATATAGTAATAATAGAAGGAAAATTTTAAACATTCAAGAAAACAATAATTATGTACTTTCGATAAAATCTGTCAAGGTTTTTCAAAAATGAGAGAGAGCAACAAACTACTTCTACTTGTTTGCAATAGTCAGAAGATTTTTTTTTCTTTAATTAAATAGTATTTTTTGTATTAACGACTTTTTATATAAGGTCAAAAAAATCGGAGACGCCCACTAAAAAATGGGTTTCTTGCAAACTACGCAAAGAGGTTGAAAAACCACAGTTCCACTAAAATTTTAATTCCTACCTTTTAGTGTATTTTTTTTTTATATTTTTATTTTATATATATATATATATATATATATATATATATATATATATATATACTTATTTTATTTTTTATGTTTAAAATTTGTCCGTATATGTAATTGTAAATAAGGTTAAATTATTTTTTTTTTGAAAAATATCAATTTTTATGTTTAAAATTTGTCTGTATATGTAATTGTAAATAAGGTTAAATTATTTTTTTTTTGAAAAATATCAATTTGGTTCATTTTTTTATTCGTCTCAAATTGATTTTTATAAATTTGATGCAATCAAATCTATTTTATTAGTATTGTGCTAACAACATTAGAGAGGTGTGTGTGTCAATTCGTGATTTTTTTACTTTTTTTATTTTTTTAAATAAAAAATTTGTGACGTGTAAAGTTATTTTCGTGTCATGTTGCAGTAAAAGTGTGATGTGTAAGTGACAATGACAGTGTCGCGTGTCATACTTACGCTAGGTGTTATTGTCTGTGTCTCAATTTAGTCATTGTATTTTTATTTAGTTACAATTTAGTCCCAATTTTTTAAAGAATGGAGTAATTTGTCCCGTCCCAAATTGAAACTAAAGTTAATTTTTATATAAATAATATACAAATATTTTTATTTAAAATTGATATTTTTATCACATATTTTTAGCCAGAATAAATTTATTTAAATTTATATTTTACATCGAACTTTATTCAAAAATGTTTTAACAAATGGTGTAAATTCAAATGTAAAATTTTAAAATAATTTTAAACAATGTTATAAAAATTTAAAATAAATAAATTAAATTTGAAAAAAAGTTTAAATAAAGTTGAATGTGAAATATAAATTCAAATAATATTAATTTTTTGTAAAATATATAATAAAAATGTCAATTTGAATAAAAATATCAATTTTAATAAAAATATTTGTATAATATTTATATAAAAATTAAATTTTATTTCAATTTGGAGAGAGATGAAATTGCTCAATTTTTAGAAGAAGTAAAACTAAATTTAGACAAAATAAAAAATAGAGGGACCAACTTGAGATTGAGACAATGACACATGACGTGACAGTAACACATCCACTGTCTTGGGTACATCACACCGTCATTGTCACGTGGTACAATATCAATTTGACATGTGGAAAATTTTTAATTTAAAAAAGAATAATTAAATTTTTAAAAAAAAATCACAAAATGACATGTGACACCTCATTAACATTGTTTGTTAGTACAATATAACAGAAAGGACCTTATTGCATCAAATTTTCCAAAATAAAAACCAAATTGAGATGAATAAAAATAAAGGGACCAAATTGATATTTCCAAAAAAAATAGAGACCAAAGACATAATTTAACCTATAAATAAATATTTGAAGCATATTTGATCATGTAACTATTTTCCAAGCTTTTAATTGATTATTCAAATTGGATAAATTAAAATAATTATTATATTTAAATGTTAAATTACTCTATTATAACTAATAATTAGAACTTAATTAGTAAGTATTAATGATTTAAATTATAATAGTATTGTATATTTATATTTTAAAAAATATAATATAGAAAATTCAAGACTTTTAATTATTTTTATTTTTATTTTTAATTAAAACAAAAGAAAAAAAAAACAAAACAGACCAAGAACGGGCTAACCCGCCTTTAACTGTAAACTTTGGTGGACTAGGTGGGACAAGATAAAACAGACTTGCGAGCTGAAAATGTCAACCCTACCAGTTCCATTTTGGAGGGCCACAGTCCATTTTGACAAGAACACTATCCAGTTTTTTACTACTTGATATCTTAATTTGCATTGTTTAGACTATTATTGAAGAAAAAGATATTTCATTTTCTTAATGAGTTTTTGCACTTAATATCATGACCACAGTTGGGCATAATCCCTTCCAAAGTATCAACATATTCTTAATCCTATACACAACATCACATATACCCATTCATTATATATCCCTATTCAAGTTCATACACTTTCTTTTATACATATTCATTTAATAATTTCGTAGATATGCATACACTCAATCACATACAAACATAAATTACAATGGAATAAAAATATTTGATAGAGAACATACTTATGTTGCTTGAGCGAGATTTTGTTATTTAAGCCTGTCATTTTCAACAAATAAGATAAGACTCCTCATGGACCCTTAAACTGCAAACTCATCACTTGAGTTATACCTCATATATGACAATAGTCAACATACATATCTTGAGTGATAACAACTTTAGAAAAGAGAGAATTAGTACAACTCCCTTATCGCCTAAGCATTAAAACTAGCATTTAAGTGTATGATTTACAATAACAATGAACCAACACCGACTCTCCCAAGCATTAAAACATTGCTTGGGCAATATGGCTTCTTACATCAAACCACTAACTTCCACACCCTTCCTCAAGTTCTAACTCTTCATCACTTGATTGGTCAAATATCACTTAAGCAATGAGAGTTTTAGAAAGATACTTGCTTTAACAAAAACGTTGTCGCTCAAATCTCAAGCCACAAATTGAGTAAAGAACATTATCATTTGACTAACAAGTGTGACGTTTGAGTGACATGTCTTTTAAGTGATAACATGAAACTCAAGTAAGAAAAATGTAAAAAAAAAAACAACGAGCAAACAACTTAACATAACAAAAGCAAATCTTAAACCAACCAATTCTTACTATTCTTAAAATGATTCAATCATCACCATAAATTTGTTTTCACCCATATTTGTATATGGAATAACTCAAGGTGAATTAAAACTATCATAAAAAATTGAGTTGTATCACCACCAATTCTAGTATTTAAAGAAATTCTGATTTAAATCCACAATATTCAACATATTTTCAACAAAGTTGAACTAAAATTGTTGAACAAATGTGAGTTATTGACTCATCTTACTTAAAAGTAGCTTGTTTTGTAAGAAGAAATAACTTCTTCAGTTAAAAAACTTCTAACTACAAAATTTTAATTTATACAACCAACATTACCACTAGTTTAGATTGTCAGAAAATTTAAGTTCATTAGTTAATTTATACATATAGAGTATTCTACTGTATGGCCCATCGGTGCATCGGCACAGGAAATCTCTTCCTGTATGGCCCATCGGTCCATCGGCACAGGAAATTTCTTCCTAACAAATCTTCTCGCTTCACTTTCGTCATTGCTCAAGGTTGGGAGGGCTGTGTACTGTATGACCCATCGGTGCATCGGCCCACCAGACAAGGCTCGAGCGGCCACAGGCTGCTGGCAACAGAGAGATCGTGTGGCAAAGCCAAGGACGATCGGCCCATCGGCCACACGGGTGAAACACATTTATTGTTTAAGGCCACTCACCCATAAAAGATAACCCGCCTGGCCAAGCGACCATCGGTCAATCGGCCAAACGGAAAACCTAGATCAATCAGCCGGATTAATTAAAATTAAACAAGTCAGTAATCACAATTAAGGGATCATTGGGCCGTGCTTAAGGAGCCCTAATTATAGGCTCACACCGAAAACTATAAATAGGGCCCAAAGGTAGGTTGGTGAGGATCTTTAATTTTGCATTTATTACAGCAGTTACGATTATCGACCGATCGGCCCTAAAAACTGACTTAAGCATCGGAGCCTTTTAGACAGGTACACCGGTCGCCCGTTCAACCGATCGAACAAAAGAGAAGATTGCTGGAGTGGAAGTTTGGGAAGATTATTCGGAAAGGAAGCATCGAGGAGAAAGAAGTATAATTTGAGTGGTATTGGTAGGAGCTTGGTCCCTACACCCGAAACAAGTATAAAACCCCCACATAGTCAACAAAAGAGAATAAAAGTAAATTGATGGTAAGGGAATGAAGAACTAATATATACTAATTTTGATCAATCTATCTTGATCTATCCTACAATGAAGAATCGTTAAGATTTTAAAAATAGTGGAGAGTTTAGATTTCCACAAAGATGAAGTTATATGAAATAAAGAATGAATTGTTTTAAACCTACTTATAAAAACATTTAAACAGATATTTTCATTCTTTATTTAATTTGAACTTTAATTTCTATCTTAAATAAATTAAACACTATAAGAAAATATTTCAATAGCAACTTTAGAGACAAAAAATAATTGATCACTATAGTAACTAATTTAGATACTGATTTATAAACTAAAAGTTATTGATTTCTAAACTAATCATTATTGTGAATAAAAAATTATATTTAGTAACTGATTAAACTCTAAATTGGTTACTAACATTAGATACTAGAGTTTTAGCTACCAAATGAATTAATGTCTAAATTGATCATTAATTAATATATTAGTGTATGAGTGAAGTGTGAGAATGGAAGACGATAGTGAGAGAAAAATATTGAGGGTGGACTAGCTTCAAGAACACGAGTGGCAAAATACTATGTCAAGTGTGAAATTAACGACATTGTAAAATTTACTATGAGAGGTCTTTCAAGACCCAACATAATAAATTTTCAATTATAATTAGGTTTATGCTACCACTAACTTTTCAATTATAATTAGGTTTATGTTATCACTGTTCACTTAGTATAAGATGTCTAGTTCACCTGTTAACTAAGTTTGTCTTCTTCACTTATTATATTAGATTCCCTTTTACCCCTCATAATAACTCTTACTTTTATTACAAAAATGTTATCGGTAAACCTATTATAACATATGCACTCGTCATAATAAGTTGTCATTAATTCATTTTTTCATTAGTGGATTAAGAGTTAATTGTTAGTATATATTAAAAACTACTTAGTTGTAATTAATATAGAATTGAATGGGTAGATGGATATGGAAATTGGTGCATTATTAAATTTATAAAACGATGTACTTGCAATGGAATTGAGGAGATATATGAATTTTGAAAACAAAATAAGTTTTCTCTATACGAGAGTATCTAATTTATAATTATCCAAATTTTAATCTTATCTTACTAGGGTGTTTTAATAACTCTCTAACTTATCACCCATATTTTTATCTATTTTGAGTATGGTGACAATATCTTTTTAGAAGATATATGAATTTTGAAAACAAATTAAGTTTTTTCTACAAGAGAGTTTTATATCGATCTAATCTAATTTATAAGTACCTAAATTTTAATCTTATCTAATTAGATGTGATAATAAACTTTGCAACTTATTATCACTCATATTTTTATTTTTATTGAGTATGACGGCAATAATTTTTCTCAAGTTGAATATAATAATGAAATTCCATTCATGCTCCGTCATCAAACCTTGACAAAAAGTATTTATTTTGAATTGTCTATATTAAAAAAACGATATGAAGCATTTTTTTCTTCAACCAGAGAATTTTTATTTTTTTTAAGTCTACGTTGTGGATACCATTTATTGTGAAGAGACCATCTTTGATCTGTTTGTTATAAATTTTTTTACAACAGTCACTGTAAAATTAGAATTTACATTTTGTTTTCCCTCAAATTGAATTGATCACTGCAGTTCGATGTTTGATTTTGTTTGAAGTGTATTTCCTGATAAAGTGTGTAAAAATTATATTACAAACAAAACTATTTCCTAAAAGAGATATATGCGAAATGAAAAAAAATAAAATAAAATCAAACAAGCGCACTGAGATATTGTATTATAATTGATCTTAATTATTTTAATACTCTGGCACTTTCCATGAATCATGGCATTGGCAAATAGGGCCCATAGTGCATAAAAAATGCAAATACTAAATAGGTCCCATACACTATAATACAATTTTACTTTACATATGTGTTTAAAAGAACGTTAAAGTATTGGTTTTACATTCCTTTATATAAAGGTTAAACATTTGGAAGAATATAATATTAAAATATTGGACTAAGTAGCCCAGTATCTTCATTTTCCATTTTATTCTTTACTTTTTAACACTTCTTCTCCACTACTGTTTACAACACTGAGTCAGTTTTCTAAACCATATAATTAAAAACTCTTGTCTTTCTGACTAGACCTGTAGAGTCCTAAAGGTAAATCTATGTTTAAAAAATTAACGAAGAAAGGAAATATGCTGAATTCAATTCTAAAAAACAAATTTATTTATACACAATAAATTTATCTTATTAATTTTAATCGATGTAAGATATTCGATCCACTGCTGATTAAATTAAAACAACTTTATTCTCATCGGAAAACATGTTTCTTGAAAACAATATAGGACATTTTTTCCGAGAAAGATAGCATAAAATAATGTGGCAACAACAAATGAAGATGTGGACACTTGGACACTGTTGTCTTTGTCATGTGAATGGATGCAAAACTGTGTTTGCAAGCAGTCTTAATAAAATGGAAGTGGGTCCATGGGTCCATCCTTGGATTATATAAGTTCTGATTCATGATTGGAGATGTCAGAACACATGATACGCGTTTCAACTCCACTGTATCAAAAACAGAGGAACCCAATTCTCTTTTGCTTTCACCTCATTTCTCAACCTTAACTTCATTCTCACAAACAAACATATTCCAACACCACCATGGTTAGAGCTCCCTATTTTGATAAAAATGGAACAAAGAAAGGAGCATGGTGTGAAGAAGAGGACAACAAGCTTATCGCTTATGTCGAAAAACATGGCCACCCCAATTGGCGTCAACTTCCAAAATTTGCAGGTTTTACATCGCTCTCCATCAATCATCAGATCAAAGATTATCAATTTAGGGTTTCTTGATTCATGGTTTTTAGTTTTTTGTGTGTAACAGGGTTGCAAAGATGTGGAAAAAGTTGCAGACTTCGATGGATGAATTACCTGCGGCCAAATCTAAAACGAGGGAACTACACCCCAAAGGAAGAGCAAATCATCACTGATTTGCATAAAAAGCATGGAAATAAGTAGGGGTTTTGTTGCTTCTCGTTAATTTCCAAAGTTTTAAGTTTTTAGTTCATACTCACAATTTTGTCATCGTGTTTTACATCGCTGAAAATGTCGCCGACAAATATTCTGGATACGGTTGTAATGAGTCCAAAACCAGTTTTTAAAAGGATAAAATATGTGTCATAATGTTAAAGTTTGACTTATGTAACATAAAACGAAAAATCTAATTTGAAATGAACAACAATGCTAACGAAACGTCTTGCTTAATCATTGAATTTGGTCATGTAGTTTTTGTTATTTTGATCAATATGAACAAGTTCTAGTTTTGGTGTTACTGTTATGTATCGAAAGACAAACAATTATTCAACATCTTCAAATGTTTAACACTTGGTCGTTACAATGAGAATTCAGTGAACAAAGGGTATTTTACTGATTTGTATTTGGTGTGAAATTTGTGTGATAGATGGTCTCTGATTGCTGAAAGTTTACCCGGAAGAACAGACAATGAGATAAAGAACTATTGGCACAGCCACCTAAAGAAGTTTCAAAGCAGCAACAATAACACTTGTTGTGATGAAGATTTGAAGTCCAATGGATGCAAAGAGTTTGAAATGGCAATGGACGAAGCTCCTAGTGTTGAATCTCACCACATTTTGGAGAGTTCGGTGTCAGAAACTTCCTACACCGACCACAATTCCCCTTCACTTTCATTTTCTTCGAGTCACACAGAATCAACCATGAACTTGTGCAAGGAAGAAGAAAGTGTTGCTTCATGGGAAACATTGGATTTAGGGTTTAGTAGCAATTTCTGGACTGAACCCTTTATTTCAGAAAACGCACTTGATGAAGATTATTTTTCCATTTCCTCTTATGGGACAGAACCATTTTACTTGTGGTAGTAGTTGTGAGTCTAGAATTTGCTTGAAGTTATAGAAGACGTGGTCTTGCATATTTGCTCGTATGTTCTGGATTTTGGAGGAAATTTTGGAAAAAGAGTTGACGCTTGTTTTCACAATTTCCGTAAGAGGAAAAACGAAAAGAGATTTGTGTCAGCAACTTGGTTTTTGAGAACGACAATCACTCATGTTGATGAGAGAATCGGAATCTGATGTGTATTGTAAAATTACAAAAGTCAATTACATATAATTTTGACATAGATTTTACAATATTATTAGCTAATTAAAAGTTGTCTTTGAAGTGATTGATATAAAATGAACAATCGTGATATCATTTTGTATAGTTTAATTAGATTTTATGTAAAAGACATATAATAAAGAGTTGAATAGTTATGTATATTCACTTTCCTAATATATTGCGATCCAAATTATATATAATATTGCTATCATTTTTAAATAGTTATTACGAAGAAAACAAATTTATTATTCTCTTCAATAGTTATTTGAAATTTCTATATTTAAAAAAAATGGATTCTGTCCTATAAGTTTTTAAAATTTTAATTTCTTTTAAACTTAACTATCCAGTGACCATATTTTGTTATACAGTTTAAATTTGTTATAAAAATTATTATTTTCTAAAAATTCTTCATCCAAATACATTATCAAGGTTCTTGCTATATTGATTAAGAAGCATTTAAGATGTTGAATCGAATAAGAAATAGGAAAGTGATGATGATTTAAACAAGTAAAGATGTTGCTTGTGTTCATCGAAGCTTTGAAAGTTTTATCAACTTACTTTAAAAGTTTTTTTATATTGGAATTATTTTTCTTGCAAGACAAGTTATCACTACATAAGAAGAGTTATTTTCTTCAATTTGTTTGGCTAAGAATGCATTAAGATTTTAATGAATGTCGTGAATGAGATTCACTATTTCTTTTGAGATGAAAATTTGGATTTATTAATAATACAACTATATGTATCCTTATGTGATTTGAATGGGAGGATTGAATTAGTCTGGAGCTTATTCATAGGAAAATTTGGAAATAAACAAGTTTACTATATGACAATCGAAACATGATATAATAGTTTAGACCAAGGATTTTTGAAAATCCTCGCAATGGGTAATCGCGAGTTACTGAAGAAGAAGGAACAACAAGTTTCCTCAAGGAACAAAACATGCACTAAGATAGAAAATATATGTATTTGTTGGTTCTTTCGAGAAAAGATTAATGGAGAAGTACAATATTAACAAGATATGGGTTCAATTCACATATAAGAGATTAGTATTATTCTAACCCAAAACATTAAGTCAATGAGTTTACGGGTCTTTATCTCATATGATGCTCAACTTTTTTATTGGGTCTTTTGAGAAAGGATCACTATGGAGATACAACACTAATGAGACATGAGTTCAACCCACATATAAGAGATTGACACCATTTTAATCCAAAACATTAAGACAACGAGTTTATGAGTCTTTATCTTATATTGTGCTCAACTTTTTTAATTTTACGCGATGTAGGACTTAGACACATATTTGAATTCCCAACTGTATTGGATATCAAAAATTAATCAGCTTTACGAAATAGTTGAAGAAATGAAACAAAACAGAATCGTAAAGAGAAGAAAGGTTTTGAGAAGATTGTATTAAGAAGAAGAAAGAATTACATCATCTTTTCCCAAAAATCTCATCAAAATACAAGTACAAGGAAGTAAAAACTAAATTAAGAGATTCTTAAGATTACTGGTTATCTCTTTATGAAATAGACTTAAAAGTTCTATTTTTAATTAAGAAGACCAAACATTATAATGTTCACAAGTTTTTCTTTTATTAGATATTTTATTATTGTTTCTCTATTTCTTAAATTATGAAATATGATCAGTACAATTTAATAAATTTATAATCATATGAATATATATATATATATATATATATATATATATATATTTATATAATTTAGTGTATATTTGTTTTTGTGTATATTTGTATTCTTTCTTCATAGAGGGAAAAGTTAATATTGATTTTATCTTCAAATTATAAAATTTGTTTTATGGTAAAGTTTAAACTCATTTATATATTATAAATTAGTTTTATTTGTACTTCATGTCAAACTTTCATCCCACCCCTCACGTCAAAGTTTATATATTTTGAGTGTGAGACTAGACATTAATGAATAATCTCATAGTAGCTTAATAGGAGGTGAAGCAATATATTTAAGGTTAAATTACTCTTTTGGTTCCTTTCTATTTGTCATGAAATTTCAGTTTGGTCCTTAAGTTTTTCGTTTTCTCAACTTAGTCCTCATTTTCTTAAAAATGACTCAATTTGGTCATCACCCTAAACTTTGATCGAACGGTGTTAAAGTCAATGCCACGTGTTAATTTGTGGTTTTTTTGAATTTTTTTTTGAATTTTTTTAATATATTTTTTGAATTTTTTGTATTTTTTTTAATTTTTTACACGTATTACTTCATAGTTGTGCCACGTATCAATTTCTAGTTTTTTTAATTTTTTTAATATTTTTTTGAATTTTTTGAATTTTTTTATTTTTTACACGTGTCACTTCACAGTTGTGCCACGTGTAAAAATTGACATGTGGCACAATTATGAAGTGACACGTGTAAAAAATTAAAAAATAAAAATAAATAAAATTTAAAAAAAACCAGAAATTGACACGTTGACTTTACCACTTTTTGGTCAAAGTTAACAATAATGATCAAATTGAGTCATTTTTAAGAAAATGAAGACCAAATTAAGACAACGAAAAACTTGAGAACCAAACTGAAATTTCCTGACAAATAGACGAAACAAAAAAGTAATTTAACCTAAATTTAATGAAAAGTAAATTTCATTATAATAGACTCTAACCCATTACTTTATTTTCTAGAGCTGATATTTCTTATTTGACTTCAGTCAAATAAATGAATTACTCAAATAGTAAATTATCTAAAAGAAAACTTGTCTTCCCTTATTTAGTGAAGTAAATAGTTCAAGTCAAAGATATTTCTCATAAAACATATTATGTATTAAAAAACAGTATTATATATATATATATATATATATATATATATATATATATATATATATATATATATATTTGTGTAAAAAAATTATAAAATAAAAAAAAAGTAAATTTTATATATTT
>Ga0214544_1011185_pt1 | contig 12580 bp, 3 predicted proteins | sample CNSS3metaG_FD_160074 | JGI IMG/M metagenome (GOLD analysis project Ga0214544, IMG submission 160074) | Root nodule microbial communities from cowpea collected in UCLA plant growth center, Los Angeles, California, USA - CNSS3 | ecosystem: Host-associated > Plants > Roots > Nodule | place: USA...
TATTTATATACTCTTATATATATATATATATATATATATATATATATATATATATATATATATATATATATATATATATATATATATATATATATATTAATATGTACAACAAAGATATTTACTAACAAGTCATCGAAATCTGAAAAAACCTGTTCAGTGTGACAGGCTCTAGATGGAAACTAAGCTATATATAACTCTCCTGTCCTACAAATCCTGCAGAAAGGTTGGTGAATAATACAAGTTCTCACGGAGAAAAGCAAAATCATGTTCATCACCACCTAAGAACAAGGTTGTTGTTGTAATTGAACTAGCGTGGCCTACATCAGAAACATTGTTGGATGAAGCTAGCTGAGAAAACTGCAGCAATTCTGAACTATGTTCTCTCACGGAATACAAGAGACCTTGACAAAGCTGCAGGGTTGGCTTGCAACACTGGGGATGCTTCAACCACCACATGGTTCTTCTTATCATCACTACCTCCCTTTGATGCAAATGCCTTGAAAAGGCCTCCTCCATTGAGAGAGTTCCCCTTCTCATTCTTGATCCCTAGTGTGGACCATATAGAGCTCTTTGCAGCTTCTGTAGGGTCATCAATTCTCAGCGTCTTGGGGATCAACACAGTGTTGCTGCTTTCAGTGCCAGGCTTTTGGAACAAGATGTCCCCTTCTCTTGAATGTTTCCCCAAGGTTGGTGAGTTTGGACCAGAGGTAGGGGCTGATTGGTAATTTACACTCCATGAGGGTGGTGGTGGCATGCATCTCCAGAATGCTGGTGTGGGGTAGAAGGACACGGGTTGGTAAAAAGCAGAAGGAGTCATTGCAGGGTTCCATGGATAAGGCCAAGGAGAAGAAGATGATGATGAAGAAGAAGAACCTGGGAGGCACAGTTGAGGACTGAAACCTTGATGATAAATCTTATCCACTGATTCTTCATGAGGGCTAGTAGTAGCATTGTCTCTCTTCTCAGACAAAGATGAAGCCATAACAGAAGCACCAACCGAGTTAATATCATCACCAGTGTTGTTATTATTAACATTATGCTTAGGTGAATGAAACCCGTTGAGGACACCGTTTTGTGCTTTCTCAGCAAGGCTCAACACAGAAGCCATGGAATCACAGAGAGGGAAATCTGATCCAAAGGTCAACACTGCACTGTGCAATGATCCGTTCTGAAGGGTGTCGGGAACCATGATTTGACGATAATGCGATGCAGCAGAAGAAGAGTTTTTGTTCTTGCGGCGACCTGCACCGACCGGCACGTTCCTCATGGTTCCTCCCGCAGTCCAGTATCTCTGGCAGTGCTTGCAAAAGTGGCGTGGCTGATTCACGTTATAGTTGTTGTAGTAGCAGAACTTGGTGTCCATGTTGTTGCAACGAGGGCATGGAAGGATCTTGTCTGGTTTCTTTGGAGTTTTGTCCTCTGATGCGCTTGTCGTGTCACTTTGGTCTCCTTTTTTAGGTGATTTCATTAAGGTAGTTTCTATTTCCGTTGAGGGGGTCTTGGGGTTCTTGAGATTGCATGAAGATGTTGGAGATTTCAGTTGTTCATGTAAGGCTTCGTCATCTTGTGTTGAGGTGAGTTCGTTCCTTGATGGTTCCTGAGATTAATATACAGTAGTTAGATAAGACATGATGCACTTGTATTGTAAAGATTTTTGTATTATAAACCATCATGTATCATAAGATTATGATTTTCTCTATGTAAGAAACAACTCAAAATGTAAGAACCTAATTATACTAGTCTAATTCACATCATTAAGGAGCAAATATTGATCTAATTATAGTAACTGGTTTGTTATGACATATAAATAAATAAGCAAGAGAAACATTAAAGGTAATTATTCTTGACATTATACTATGTTATATGTCAGTTTTTCAAATCCCATGTTTTAGATGCGCACAAAGTAATTTTATATTTTGTAGTGATTAGGATTCACATATGGTAGATAGAACAGGGGAGAAAACAGAGTTAAGGTATATGATTTGTTCTTCTTCCTTGTTCATCAGTTTTTAATTTCTCATATATGACCTTTGCTTGATGCAAGAGAGTGTTGAGGGAAAGTACAGAGAAGATAATCAATTGAATATCAGAACAATATAGTGGAAATTTCCTCCATGTCTGAGTAAAAGAGAGGAATACAGACTGATATTTCTTGAATTATATAATTAAACAAAGTTTTCAGAAGAAACAAACTAGATTATGGTCATTGGAGGAGAATTCAAAAAGTGAGAAAGCAAATTGATCCGGAATACAACTGTTATGAATCAACCAACATTGAAGGGACAAGTTGTTTTTTCTTAAAATTTTTTTTCAACCCCTTATGAAAAGGTCTAAACAAGAAATTAAAAGAGTATAATATAGTTCAACAGTAAAAAAAGAAAAGCCGAAATATTCTTTAAGTATTTCTGTGACAAGTCTTAATCGGAAACAAAATAAGCAATTGAATGTGGACAGTGTCAAACTATAATAAAGTTAGATCTAATAGAAGTTCGACGCGTGAAAAGCAATTATAGTTTGGTAGAGCAAGAAATTCAATAACAAATCTTCAATGTTCATCAAACCATCCAAATGGCTACAGAACTTGCTGCAAGAGATCCAATAAGAAATGAACTCGAAGTTGTAAATTAACAACCAGTTTAGGATAAATGTTTTTCAAATATGAATAAACTGAGCTGGAAAAAATGGTTTGGAATTTGGATTATTAGAAAAGTCTAAAGAAAAATTATTGATCCACCAATAGAATGGACAGAACCAAAGCGAGTCCAACCACATAATATTATTCGTTATTCTTAAAATTATATTCTGGGAATGAACTGGATCCAGTTTCGATGACAGTGCCCCACAATGACTTGAAGCAACCACTAAAGAAACGATTAAGCAAAACTAAAAGAAAAAAGTAAACAATTTCATGAACCATATGTGATCATGCAAAACACTTGGTGTACTTTTCAAACAAAAAGGTTCTCAAAACAGCCATGGAGATTGCTTGGCCCCGTAGCAAAGAGCCAAAAAGATGAAAAATTGCATGAACCCATTAACAATCGTGAGCTTCTGAAAAAAGGGTCACTCTTAAATTTGCAAAAGACGCTAGTACAAATCAGCTAGCGCCATGATATATGTAGACACCATCATGGCTCATACCTTATCCCTCTCAGGTTCATGGTTCGTTGTGGAGGTCACTTCACGTGGAAAAGATGAAGATGAAGGAGGACTGTGATGATGAGAATAATCTTGAGGAGGAGCAGGTTCAGAAGAAGAACCATTAGCAGAAATCTCGTTGTGGCGTAGTAGAGAAATTGTTCTACCAAACAGCTTTATGGCTGAGTCTTTAGCAGCCTCAGACATTCCTGTGTTATATTGTAACTAAACTAACAACTCAGCTTCACCACTCTCTCTCTTTCTCTCTCTCTTCTACTTTTGCTCAGGCTCTTTGAAAAAAAATGAGAAAAAATAGAAACACACGTATATAAAGAAAAGTAGCAGTTGAAGCAGTAGTTGATGTTGTTGTAAGTGTAGCTAGCAGTGTTGGCTTTGTTTCTTTTCTCTCTCTGATTACTTGATCATCGTGTGCAAAGGAAAAAAATGGATAGTGAATAGTTGAGAAAAGAAAGAGAGAGACAGAGAGAGAGAAAGAAGTGTTGTGTGAACTGGTTTATTAACAAGGTTGGAATGGAATGCCACTTCAGCAAAGGGGAAATTTTGTGAGCCACAAGTTCTTGTGGCCTATGAGATCTTTGTGTGCGGTTGGATTCCCCCAAGTTACATATAAAGATAGTGGTGTGTGTGTGTCCCACCCCTTTTTCATTCCATGTCATCTGCTTTCATCTTTTGCCTTTTTGTCAATCTCTTCCTCTCTTTCTTCTTTTTCTGCCTTCTTTCTCAATAGTTAGTCAAATAACTTCCCAACCTTTCGTTTTTGACCTTCACCTTCTTGGTTTCAATGCTGTCTGCTTCGGCTTTCGCTCTTTTCTTTCCCATTTTTAACTGTTTTCTCTTTATGGCAATTTTAACCTCCTCAATTTTATGTCGCTCTTACCTAACTTTCTAAATGCTGATGGAAGGAAGAAAAATACCAAATTTAATGCCTTTGTTATCAACCTATGGGCCAACTAGGGTAAAGGTCTATCTTCTTTTTATTAGTAGTGTATGAAATATGCTTGAGAATTAAACAACATTATTTGTTAAATGAGTACTTGGAGACTATGAGATTATCTCATTCCTAATCTTTGAATTGAATTGTGAATAAGACTATTCCAAAGGTTCATAATGCAATAAGCTCTATTGATGGTATAAATAAGTGTAGATTCTAAAGTATATCTTTTTATTGCTTAATTTAAGTGTTGGAGTATTCTTGCAAGTATCCAACTTACCGTTTCTCGATTGATAAATATCAAGAATGCAAAAGGATTTGACCTAAAAAGAAAAAGAAAATATAGGATTGAAAGTTTGAAAGTCTAACATAGATAATCTCAGTCTTATGCAAGAACATTTGATACTTACCATGGGGTTAAGATAAGACACCATGATTGAAAATATGACGAACAACGAGTGACAATAAAAAAAACTCCAGAAAAATAACACTAGTGATTCTACTTTGTTACTTGAGCTCTGCAGTCAAATCAAGACTCTAAAAAGGATAAATGTTGAGGAGATAAAAGATTTGAAAAATGAGAATGCAAGGATTCGGTAATAACAAAAAGAAATTCATACCACACCTTTCAACCTTAAGCCAAGAAATAGTGAAAGGTTAAAAGACAATTCAAGGCCATCACATTAGCCACATGCATCAAAGATACAAAAAGGTTGATAGAAACTAGAAGGTCAATAGGCACTATCATGTCCCCGCACAAACATAGTTGACAATGAGAGAACTAAGACATATTAAAATTATTGCATCTTGTTTGGAAGAGGTTCTCTCTTTGGGATGTACTAGGTTGATTAGGAATGAGTTTCTTAATAAGGAGTTCTAAATTACAAGGATAAACAACTTCTTGGGCCTCTAACTTGCTTGTTTTTTTTTTTTTTTTTTTATTTCTCATTGAAAAAGGAAGGAGAGCTAGGTTTATCTTAAGTGTTGTATAAGTCTTGACCACTTAAGATGATTGTCCATTCATTAGGGCTTTCATAAGACTTGCAATCTCTACTTAGGCACTTCAAACATTTGACGTCACTAGTATGAGCGTATGAAAAAAGACTTTTTTTTTCTCTTTGTAGGATCTTAAGAGGTTCTACCTTAATACAAAGTTAAATCAAATCATTCAAATCTCTATAAGGAAAAAGTTCAACTTTATCTCTTTGATAAATGCTCATTTTACCTATTTTACATGTGCATTTTAGCACTCGTCTAGTTTTATTTCATTGAATATCTATTGTGTGGTAATTTAATGTATTTTTGATGATTTTCTGTAGTATTTGGAGAAACATAACAAAATGGCTTGAGCTGCAAAATCAAGCTTGAGTAGCTTTAAGGCGATTTCTAGAACATTCAAATTTTGCCTCCATAACTCAAGCAAAAGATATGGTGCTTATGCCTCACGAAGAAAACTTTACCATTAAGTAACCTCAAGCACCAAGATTGGAACTCAACCTATGGAGGAAACCCATCATTGAAGGAAAGCTCTCTGGTTAGACTACAAGAACTGCACTCAAGCTTCAAGGAAACCCGCCATAGGAGGAAAGCTCACATGATTGGAGCTACAACCAGCCTATATTTTTCTATAAGTTAAGGGGTAAACCCCCCTGCATTTCATCCAAAATTCCATTGTAGATTATAGTTTCTCTCCCTAGAGTCTTTCTCTTCCATTTTTATTGTAAATTCTTAAGTTAGAGAAGATATAAGGAAGATGCAACTTATTCTAGGATCAATTGTTAAATTCATCACGAGTTGTTGAACTTCCAAGTGTTAAGATTGGATGTAGGTCTTCTAAACTTATGAATGGTACTATTTTATGGTTTTATTCAATTATTCATTCATGTGTTAGTGATTCAATTCGTGTTGCATGTGTGATGAACTGATCAATTATACGTCACATATATAACTTGAATTAGGTGAAAACTAACATATCTTATAGATCCAATTGAGTCATCAGTGGCTATTAGGAGGTGTACATGTCTCTACATGGCTCAACAAGCGTAAATAGTCTTAACTAGAAATGCAAAGAGTTCATTCATGAGACATCACACTGAGAATTAATGTCTTTAGGTCTTAGCAACTAAGACATTGACCCATTGTTACATTACTGTACTTCCAAGAACAATGAATGAATGTTGATAAATCAATAAAATAGTAATCATGCATAAGAACAGGAGAGTGAAATCTAATCCCAACACACCTTATTTTTTTGTCACATTATTTTATCTTTATTTTTAGTTCTAGATCATTATCATTCTAAAAACCAAACATTTATCTTTCACAAATCTTAAATACATCACGAGTTTTTGATAAGAATTTGATCAAATCCATGTGGATACGACACTTGGTACTACAGTTGAACCAGTATACGTGTTGGTGTGATTGATCCCGAACTAAGACGTCATCACTCTTATATCTAGATTAAGCCCACTTAAAAACCTAAAGATAATGGTATTTTCCTCGTTCCTTGTCCTCGCCCTCTTCATATATAACCCCGCGTGTTATCTATATTCCTCTATGCTTATGGTCTTCTGGTGGGCCATTTAAAGCTTATTCATAAGCTTGTTATTATAGTAAGAAGGGATATATTTTCTCCTCATGACACCCCTAAGATAATTCCCATATTGAATTGGAGGATCATTATGGAGACACCTCTCTTGCTAAAGGGAGGTCTATTAATACATGTCACAAACCTTGGAAGCTTAACGTTGCTAAGGAAACTTTTCTCTTTTCACTTACTTGATGGCAAGAAAATAGTTGCTCTACCTTTATGTTTCAACCAAGGTAAGTCTCTACATTATTGTTACCATGGAAGTGGGGAAATCCTACCCTAGACTCCTTGATGGTGGCTTAACTTCTATGCCTCCTCGGGGGCTAGTTTGTAGAATTAATTAGTGTAAGTTATCCTCGTCATGAGCTCCCCCAGTATAGACCATTGAGTAATAGTCTTACTCTTGCTAATTTTATTTTTTTTTACTTTTCTTCCTTTTGTTTCAATATTATAATTTCTTCTTTTAGAATGACAAGGATAGACTCTCTTTCAATCTTTTTCTTTTCTTTCATAATAGCATTTTTCTTTCTCTATAATTTTAGTGACTTGAGTTGGGAAAGATGTCAAGATACATTGAACCAAAAGATTTTCTAATCTCAACTAAAAAAATAGTTAAAGACTCTAGCTAAGTTCATATACTAAGTAACAAGACTAGCCTTTGGAACTTGCCAACTTAATGTACATTAACACACAAGTTGTCAATTGAAAGATATTAAGTTGTTGGTTATATCCTAAGGTGAAAGCTTGTAAGCAAATGTGAGCTTCCGAGACACTTTCATTGTCTAAAGGAGTTTCTATTATAAGAAAGTCGCCATATGGGAGATGGAAGAACACCAATGATTCTTCCAAGACACCTATGGGAATGATAGGAAATTAAAAAGAAAAAGAACTTGCAATTAGAAATGAAAAACAAATAAAAATAAGATCAAAAGGAATTATTGAAAAAATTTCATTTGCCATAGATTGAAGTTGGTTGATAAGCTTTTTCGTCACAAATTTAGTTGATAATCTAATTTCTACCAATTTGTACAATTTTTAAAACTTTGGCTCTCGAATCCTTGCTCTTAATACTCCGAAGTGTTCATCTTTCCTTTGAAATTGACCTTCCACTTGTAAAAATCACTTTATGAGTGACTCTTTGTTAACTATACCTTGTACCTTACGAGGTTAAGGGTCTGTTCGTTTCCATGGATTCATTGTGCGGATGAAATTAGATGAGCAGATTTGCAATTATAGTAGTTGTTCGTTTTTAACGATTTGCAAGGAAGTGAGTAACAGAATTTACGAGATTTACATCTCACTAAAATGGAGAGATTTACTAGATTCAATAGAACTTTTACCGTAATATCCCTAGCCCAAATTCACCTACCACACCACATCCTGACAAAAATTATTGCATATATTTTTATCATCAAGGGTATTTTAGTAATCTTCAAACTTTATTCATTATAAATTTTATTTTATCTATTACATCACTCAAATCACTCACTAACTCTCACAAAATTCATTTCCAAATACATTCACTTTACCCTCTAAATCTACTAAAAAAACACATATTCATTCACTTAAATTCTCACAAATCCATCTTCACACTCTCCTCCAAATCTATCTTATCAATTGAACACACCCTAAATGTTCTATAAAAAGGTGATTTACCTAAATACAAGTCCAAATTTCCTAGATTCTTGGCCCAATTACAAGCTCATTTATTCCTAATCTAAAATTTATGTTTAACTAGAGATGACCCTTCAAAGATGGTTTTGATCCACCACTCAATTTTCATATATATGTCTAGTCATGACTACAAATGTTCTATCATCTTATTCTTTAGTAACCTGTGGTATATAATTTGTTGTCGAAAATAGTTAATTATCAATATTGATAATAGATATTATAAACTATTATTATGTTTCATGAATTTTTTTTATTATTGTATACAAGGTAATGAATTTAGAATAGAAAGACAAATTTTTGAAACCTTTAAGAAAAATAGAAATTCAACAACAAAGGAACGAATCTAATCAGAATAGACAAAGAATGAAGAAATTTAGAATAAAGAAGGAACAAAGATTGAGGAACATTGTTGAGGATGAAATAACACTAACAAAGACTACGGCAAGCAATCAAAGGAGGAAGAAGACAAGCAAGATTATAAAAGAGGATAAATGATAGAAAGAGTTAACATTATACATTTTAACTTTAGTTAAAAGATTACCTTTTAAATCTGTAGATAATATCCTATATGTAAGTAATCATTCAACACCATTTATATGCGAAGTTAAATAAATTGGTAAAATTTGTATGTAATAATTAATAGGTAAACTTTTTATTTATCGTAGTGTAGTGTGTACTATTCTTTAATTAATTTGATATTAAATATTAAAATTTAATTTCCATTTTGTATATTCTTTATGTATTTAAGAATTAAATAATAGTTTTCATTTATTTTAAGAATAAATCATGGTTAGTCTATACATTCAAATAATAAACTAGTAAGTACTCTTTTATTTTGTATTTAATCATTGGATCTTGTTATATATATATATAAAAGCTTTTAATAAAATCTTTAAAATAATGAGTTGGTCAATACCCAACAAAAGCTTGTTTGCATTGTATATCTAGTGGGCATACACAACAAAAGAAAATCACATCGTGATTGCTATCAACATACAAAACAAAAACTTATACTTGTCGAGCTATGAAAGGTGAGTACAACATGGGCAGATCCAATAATATTATATTGTAAAGAATATATATTAATTTTGTTTACTATATTTCAAAATATAAGTTTATTTTATAATTAAGTATAGACATTTTCTTTTGAAAATTATGCGTGGGCATCTACTCCAATATCCACCCTTGGTCCAAAGTCAAGAATATTTTCAAAGATAAAACATCCCTATTGAAGAGAAGGGTCTAATACTCATATGGGGGGTACTAATAGTAATCCCCAATTCTTTCAAAGAGTTTGAATGTTTAAACAATAGGCCCAATACAGTTATTTTCTGAGAATATACCAATTAAATTAACGAATAATCAGCATTTGCAACCTTCTAAATATCTATTATGAAATTTTTAAGTTCCAAAAGGATTACTTACATTACATATGCTGAGTTAAAATTAGAAAAACTTACCTCGTAATTCATGAAACAAATAAAGTTGAATATTAATTTATTATCCAACCACGTAATTTTATAACCTGTAACTATTCCACACATAATCTTAATGAAGATAGCGCATTAAAAAGAAAATGTTTAAGGTAATGTTGTTAACTTTTGTTTAGCATCATAACTTAGAGTTAGGAAAACTAGTGTTTATTTTGAGAGAAAAGTAAAAATAATTTGTACCTGTTTTCAAAGGTGACGAAATAGTGTTTATTTGCACCATCTTTTCAGATAAAAAGAAAAAGAAAAATTAATTTATTAAAGTTATATCATATAGCTTTTGTAAATTCTTATTTTCAATTTATGTACAAAATATTTTTAATTTACAGAAATTCCTTTTAAAGCTATGAAAAAAGTTATTTACTAAAGTTTTGTTTTTTTTTTTTACATGCTTGCTTGCTTAGTGCAACTATAGAAGCAAAATCAATTACTATTAAATAATCTTTTGTAACAGTGAAATATTTAAAAAATAAATAAAGGGTCTATTTCATTTAATATAAGGAAAACTTTACTTGTTTTTTTAGAAGGTGTACTAGGACTATATCCAGTAGCAAGTTACTCTCTGGATATATTACCCTTTAAATCACACTTACATTACAATTAGTTTTAAAATAAATTTTTATTTATTTTATATTTTAATAAAATAATAGTTACATTTCTTGTACTTTTTTAAATAGACATTTATTTCTTATATTTTGTTTTTAATAAATTGCATCTGTCTCTCTTTTATCTTTGATAAATTAGCATTTACTTTTCTTATTTTATTTATAAATATTATATAACTAAAACTTATACTAAAAAATATTAAAACTAAACGTTCAAATTTTAAACTATAAAATTTAATAATTTAACAAAAAATAAAAATTATTTCTATAAATAAAATGAAAATGAATGTCACTTTTAAAAATACAAAAAAATGAATATTATTCATTGAAAATATAGGTAAATTTTCATTTAAATTTTAAAAAAAATTGTAACCATCATTTTATAAAAATAAAAGAGGTGAATATTTATTTTAAAATTGAAAAAAAAGTAACCGTTATTTAATAATATTAAAAAATATAATTGCAATTTTATTGGACTTAAATCTTCCCTATGATCTTTCGAATAGATTAAAACGTGTCCATAGGAATAAAAATTGTAGTGGTATTTATAAGTCACCAAATTATGAGACTCTTCTATTGTATTAGTTGATAGATGTTAGGTATATCCAAAGTCTCCTGTAATATAGGACCTGAAATTAATAATAAATTTTAAATGTCTTTTTTTAACCTACTAAGTGCCTAATAAAAGAGCATTAATAATCTCAAATGCGGTGATTTAATTATTTATATAAATATTATGTTTACAACAATTTTAATTTTTATCATAAGTAAAGGCATATATATTTTGCTTCTTGGAATTTACTTTGTTATCCAACTCAGTTTTTTTTTTTTTTTTAACTTTCCTAGACTGTTTTCTCTATTTGAAATTTAATGATATTTTTTTTTCTCAACTTGAAATTCAGTGATGCTATTTATAACGAATTATAGAACTAACAAAACCATTATACATGTAATTTTTCAACATACACAATTATATATCAAAAGTGTTTTAAATTATATATAGGTTAAAATACTTTTTGGTCCCAATTTTCGTCAAGTTTTTTCAAATAAGTCCTAATTTTGGTTTTATGTTCAAATAGGTCTCAATTTTCGTCAATTTTGTTCAATTGGATCCTTTTTTGCTAACACCATTTAAATTATTAACGGCCATGAACAATAACTGCCACGTGTCACTTCGTGGTTTTTATTAATTTTTTAATTTTTTTAAATTTTTTAAATTTTTTTTAAATGTACACGTGTCAACTCAGAAGCGTGCCACATGTCACTATGGTTTTTTTGAATTTTTTTTTAAATGTCAACGTGTCAACCCAGCAGTAGTGTGCAACATGTCAAAGTCAATATTCTATATTCAATTTGGTCCCTATATTTGTTATTTTTGTTCAATTATGTCCTAATTTTTGTTAACATTAACCAATTTGGTCCCTATCGAATATGTGACCAAATTTAATTTTTATATCAAAGTTATAATGATGTGAATTTTAATATATTATATAAAAATATTTAATAAAAAATGTGAATTTTAATATAAAAAATAAATTTGGTTTTAATTTGGAGAGGGACCAAATTGGTTAATGTTAACAAAAATTGGGACCTAATTGAACAAAAATAACAAATATATGGACCAAATTGAATTTAGAACATTGACTTTAACACCTGACACACTACTAGGCTAACACGTGAAACAATTTTAAAAAAAAAAATTCAAAAAAAAATTCAAAAAAACCACGAAGTGACATATGGCACGCTCCAGAGTTGACACATGTACATTTAGAAAAATAAAAAATTTTAAAAAAATTAAAAAAATTAAAAGAAATAAAAATTCAAAAAAACCACGAAGTGACACGTGGCAGTCACTGTTCATGGCCGTTAATGATTTAAATGGTGTTAGCAAAAAAGGATCCAATTGAACAAAATTGACGAAAATTGGGACCTATTTGAACACAAAACCAAAATTAAGACTAATTTGAAAAAACTTCACAAAAATTGGGACAAAAAAATATTTTAACTTATATATATATATATATATATATATATATATATATATATATATATATATATATATATATATATATATATATATAATATATAAAAAAAAAAATATATATATTTTTTATGTATATATTATATA
>Ga0214544_1011187_pt1 | contig 12578 bp, 11 predicted proteins | sample CNSS3metaG_FD_160074 | JGI IMG/M metagenome (GOLD analysis project Ga0214544, IMG submission 160074) | Root nodule microbial communities from cowpea collected in UCLA plant growth center, Los Angeles, California, USA - CNSS3 | ecosystem: Host-associated > Plants > Roots > Nodule | place: USA...
GATGATGACATCCTTTTCATCAACACCACCATTTGAAAAAGTTGCAGCCCACATTATTGGAACCACCACTCTGTAAATCAATAAACTAAAAATTAAAACCAATTTATTATTAACACAAAAATAAAAACAGATTGTACACAAAATTTTCTACCAATATTCTTTGGAGTTCTTGTCATCCTCAAAGTTGACATCTCTCCGTAGCTACAAATCGGGGTTAATCCATTTCCCACCACCACTTTTCTATGGATAAAACAACATGGTTGTGGCTATCTTAATTTTTAGAGTCTGAAAATGTTAGAAATGAATGAAATGGTGATTGGATTGCTCACAATCTCCATTCCTTACAAGGTGTGTGGAGGTTTTTTATTTGGTAAACAACCTAGAACTGCATTCAAGTCACACATGCATATCAAAGAAAATGATGTGTTGCATATAGTGTACTCAGATGTGTGTGGGCCATTTGAGGTATCATCTTTGGCTAAAAATCAATATTGTCACATTTGTAAATGAACATAACCGTATATATCATGTGAATGTATTTGATAATGACTAAGAGTGGAGTATTTGTAGTCTTTAAAAAGTTGAAGGTTTTTTTGGAAAAGTAAAGTGGAAGGGTTCTGAAAATTCTCAAAACATGTAGAGGAGCAAAATATACATCCACTAATCTTAGAAATTACCTCACAAAGAATAGGATTGAACATGAGGTGACAACTCCATACACTACCCAAAATAATGGCCTTGTAGAAAGAAGGAATAAAACCATCTTGATATGACTAGAACCATGTTATGTGAAAGAAACTTCCACATTCATTTTGGGGTGAGGCAGTCTCAACTGTTGTTTATGTTCTAAACAAATGCCCCACTAAGAAGCTGGAAAGCAAAGTTCTAGAGCAAATATGGTTTGACAAAAACTAGTAATGAGCTTACAAGAGTTGAGCACAACCATGATACTGGTAGGATATCATCCTACAGGAGTTTACAGGTTGTATAATCCAACAATCAAAGAAATTTGAATAAGTAGAGATGTGATTGTTGATGAAGAAGATTTGTGGGACTAGCTAACATAAAGTAGTGGTCTTATGAATCAAAATGTTTCTATGGTTATTGGAGATGAAAAGGAAAATTTTGGTGGTGAAAAGAGTAATGAAACAATGTTTGTGGTGCCTATAGTAACAAACATAAATAGAACCGAGATAGAGAAGTTTACCAAGGTCATTGGCGGACTTTGAGATTTTTCCAAACAATGTCATGATTGATGAAGGAGATCTAGTGCACTTTGCTTTACTAGTTGAAGTTGAACCTATAAATCATCTAGAAGCTCTAAAACAATATTTGTGGAAGAAAGCAATGGTAGAAGAATTGCAAGCCATTGATAAGAACCATACATGGTTTTAAACTTATTTACCTATTAACAATAAAACTATTGATGTTAAATAGGTATTTAAGTTAAAACTTTATCCTAGTGGTGCCATTACAAAGAGGAAAGAAAGGCTAGTTGCAAAGGGTTTTCTCCAAAAACAAGGTTTGGATTATTTGAAGGTTTTGCACCTGTAGTTGATGAGTCATTATTTTCTTCCATTCCACTAGCCTTTGTGTACCCATTAGACAATTGATCAGTGCTTAATTGTTCATCTTTAGAGTGTTTTTCATTTGTAGGGCTTTATTGGGCCACTATTCCGAATTTGGACTAATTTCACATTATTTGGCCTAATTTTGTTTTTAATTATTTTTAGGTATTTGGGTGAAGCAATTTTGGAGCTTGGACATCAATATTAAGTTGAAGAGAGTCGCCACATCATTTCCACATCATTTCCATGTCATTTCCACGTCAGCAGAGTGAATGGGCCAACATTAGAGGCCCAAGAGTGGCATTTTTGTAATTCTGAGTGACAGAGTGGCAATTTTGTAAATATGAGCGGCAAAGTGGATGTGACCACGAGAATTAGGTCTCCTTCCATGCTAGCAGCCACAACTTCATTTTCTACATTCTCTCCAACCACCATTTTCGTTCTCCAAGCTTCCATGGAGGTGCCCCTTGCGATTTTTCACGTTTTTGGCTAGTTTTTACCATTTTTATGCACATTTGACAGCACCCATTGAGGGTTTTACGTTTTGAATTCGTTTTCTATATTGGGCAGCTCGTTTTGTGGGTTTTATAAACTTGGAACAACACCCATTAATGGGGTTTTCGTGTTTATATATCACAACACCATTTTACATTCCATTGAAGCTTTGAAATCTCTCTTTTTCTCTTAATTTGCGTTTTCAGAATTCATAGGTTAGGGTTTTTGAGTTTGATGTTCTATTTCAGATTCGAAGTGGTTGATTATTCCATTTTCCATGTCTAGCTATGTTTTTCGTATTGGTTCCTTGAAGAAATTGAATTGAAACCATGAGGTTGATGTTTTGCAGTGCACTCCAATTCCTATTTTCCCTTCATTCTATTCAATTTCGTGGCTTTGAATGAAATGGAATTTGTGATGCTTTATCATAGGTCCATGTTTTCCACAATTTCAGAACCCTTGTCATGCTTAGTGAGTTCGGGTTTTGCCACAGTTGCTTAATTTGTGTGTGTGTGAAATTGAAAGAAGGATGTGTGTTATGCTTAATGGCATAATGAAGCTGTGTTAATTTTTGCATAGTTGATTAATTCGAATTTCATGAGAGTAAATTGGATAAGATAAATGATTTAGTAACCTGTGATTGGTGGATTTTCAGTGGAATCAAGGAATCAGTACATTTTGAATTCTATGTTTAATTAAGTTTCGCTGTTTCTATTAGAATTTAGCAATTTTGTGTGAATCTGCCACCCCCCCTTTGTGTTATTGTTGTGTTCATCTGGAAATTGAAGCTTTGAATGAAAATATTGTTCGTTGGGAGACGACTTGGTTCACTTTCATATACTGCATTTTATCTGTTTTAATTTGGTGGGGTACGACCTCTATCAGTAGTCATAATTGAAACCATTAGGTTAATGGTTGCCTTTGCAAATGGAAGAAGATGGCCTTTATTTAAGCTAGATGTGAAATCAACATTTTTGAATGGACATCTCAAAGAAAAGGTGTATGTTACTCAACCCCCTGGATTTGCAGTGAAAGGGTGTGAAAGGAAGGTTTATAGGTTAAAGAAGGCCTTATATGGCATGAAAAAGGCACTAAGAGCCTAAAACAAGTTAATTGATGCATTAATGCTAAAACACGAATTTCATAAATGTCCACTAGAGCATGAAGTATATGTGAAGATTAATAGTGGTATGGATTGATACTAATGTGTATCTATGTTGATGACTTACTAATTATAGGGAGTAAGATCATAGAAATTGAAAAGTTCAAAGGTGCGTTGATAATGGAATTTGAAATGACTAACCTAGGAAGGTTGAGATACTTCTCAAGAATGGAATTTGTTGAAATTGAGAAGGGAATTATCTTGCACCAACATGTTACTGAAATATTAAAGAATTTTAGAATGGATAAGTGTAATCCTGCAGCAATTCCTGTAGAGGTAAAAGTTAGTGAATGTGCACATGGAAAAGAAGAAGTAGATAGCACTAGTTTTAAGCAAATGGTTGGTTCACTCAGGTATCTCTAAAATGAACCTAAAATAGCATGAAACTATGCAAATGCATACCTAAAATGAACTCAAAATTACTCTCAAAATCCACTCGAGATGAATCATATGACTTTGCATATACTTTAATCCATGGACTTTGCCAATGGAAGTCAAGTATCAAATGAATTTTGAAACTCAACCAACTAAACTTGAGCACGAACTTAGATTATGCATAAACAAAGTTGGAAAATTGAATAGTGGTAGCACAAACGAGAAAATCCATTGAATCATTATTAACTATGCAATCATTGATTCAATTCAATCCAAGAACATGATGAACCACAAAGAAAAGGAAAATTGGAAGAGGATCTATGGTTCAATGCCTATTGTTCAAATCATTGATTCAACGATTTCTCCACAAATGCGCAAAATGAAAGAAAATGAAAGAAATCCTTACAAAAGAGGAGAATCAGATTATTCGAGAAAACACAGCAACAATGGCTTACAAAATGAAGAAAAAAACTATAATATGATGTGGTTTGTGTGGAGAGAATGAGTGAGTGTTGTGGCTGGAAGAAGAGTGGTGTGAAGAATGAATGCGTGTGTGTGTGTCCGAATGGACTGAGTTGGCGCCTAAAAATCATCAAGTTCCAGCCACACCTGTTATTGGCTATTACAAGTTTTATTAACTACCAAAGAATTCCTTTTACACTAATCTAACTAACTAACATCACTTGTCATTTGGGTAGCAGGTCTTACAGTTTTCTTCATCCACTTGATCAAGTCAACAATGTTAGTGGTTGATTCCACTCAAGCTCATTAACCTGCTACAAGCAGTAGCATAACCGATTGGTTTATGACAACTCATCTTCACTTTCATTCCAAGTCTTTCACGTGCAAACTCATGTAACTTCACTTTGACCACTTTGATCAATTCTTCTAATCTCAGCAACCCTTCCAAGGTTAGGATCCTTCAACACCTAATCTCACAAGCCTTTATCCATTTTAAGACTAAAGACACCAGTTAGAAAACACAATTCAAAACTATGCTAAACTAAAATGACATAATTGAACCAAACATGAAAAATTGAGATTCAAGAGTTCCATGCATTCTTTGACTACATTTCAGAAATCTCAAGGTCATCACAAGTGTATTTTAATGTCCTAAACTTTCCGCATAGGTGCCATCTCAATTGGAATTGAAATCCAAAAAGTCAACCATTGGTTAACATTTAAAGTTAACTCTGCCAATTTTTAGCACTTTGGTTGGATAAGGCTTTTCTCACAACTTTATTTGGACATTTGCAACCTTTCTTGCTCATTGTATCTGCATAAAACCCAAAAACCTCAAAATTAGATGTTAGTCATACCAAATTCTACTTAAAAGTTCCTAAAACTAGACTACAAACTAGATTAACTCTACTTCTAAGCTTACGTTTCCAAACTAAGACCAAACTTATATGTTATTAACTATTTATGAACCTATATTGTATGTTAAGCTAGGTCTAACTATTGTTACTTCTAAGGTCTATACTAAAAATGTGCTTAAAACACCTAATTAAGCTACTTTTGCAAAACTAGACTAAAAACCTAACTAAACTAATTCCAAGCTAACAAATCCTAATTAGCCACTTAAACTTACCCAAAACAATGCAATTGGATATGAAAAACTCTAGAGATAAGGGACTTATTAAACGTATTTAGCTACTTGTTGACAACAAGTCAACCATAAATATGGCCAACAATCTTGTTTCTCATGAGAGGAAAAAACATTTTGAAGCCAAATTTCATTTTCTAAGAGAGCCAATCAATAATGGAAGATGAAAGCTTGTCTACTATCCTACCCAACTACAATTGGTAGATTTTCTAACCAAACCTTTAAAGAAAGAGAGGTTTGAAAGGCTGGGGAATGAAGTAGGCATCATATGCTTGAATTAAGGAGGAACGTTGTATAGCCTAATTCAAGCAATTATGTTAGTTAATTGGCTTGTAAAAATACAACTACTCTATAAATAGAGTTGGAGTTTCTATATTAGTTGATGGAATAATATAATTGTTTACGGAAGAATTTCATCATACGTGTAGAGTGCATACCTTTTGTAGTTCTTTGGGATATGTGTTTTACCTCGAACAACACCTCCAATAATATCAAACACTCTAAGTTACAACAAGTTACTCCTTTAAAGGTTAACGAGTTTATCCTCTCTAGGAGCATGAGTATAAACCTCTTCAAGTTACAACGAGTTTAACCTCTCTGGGTATTTTGTCTCAATCTTCCCATGAGATCAAGAAATCATAATTACAATGATCAAAATGATATCTCATGTAGGATAGTTACAATCATGCTCATTAGGTTCATTTCACACAGTGAAGGATTTGCAATGGTTTCACTCAACCTAATATTAGTTTCCAACAATTGGATATGATAGTATAAGCACAAAAGTATGTATTTTTCTCTTTAAGAATACATTTAATAGTGTTTTATCACTTTGATACTTTTTCTCTCTTGTTCTTCTTCTTCATCTAGGTATTGATATTTATAGCTTCACTATGCCATTTGACTGTTGATGCAAAATATCTTCATATATCTTTGAATATCTTCATTATTCACTTGGAAGTTCTTGATAATCAATTAGAGTATATCGCTTCCTATGAATTATCGATTATTTCCTTTTCAACCATTCAATAATTTCAATTTCAAATATTATAATGTTGCGGCTTCAATGATCTAGATATTCTCTTATACTCTTTGTTCTACAAAGTATTTCTCTTTCTCGTGATCGGTTAAAAAAATATGACAACATTTACAATATTCAATCAAAAAATGTTTCCTTTCTCAACTATTCAACCATCTTTGATATTCTTCAGATTAAATCTTCAATAAAATCTTTAATCAAAATATCTTCTAATAATGTTAAGACTTACTACGCAATTCTCTTTGACAACTTGATCATCAATTTCAACGTTCATATGTTATTGATCAATTTGCAATTGATCTTGATCACCTTATGAATGGATACTTTTCTTTCGTGCCAATTAGGTTGTCTAATAGAAGTACCCGTGTATAGTTGTTTCCTTCAACATGAAGTCGCCCCCTTCTTTTGTTATGGCAAACAATCGTTCTGCTTTTTGGTTTCCAGGTTTCCTCCTTTTGTTGAGGTGGTTACATCTCCTTTAACCGCATACCCCTTTTTTCCTTTTCCTTTTTCTTATAATCTTTGTTAGTCCACAAAATATTAAAATTGATCGTTGTTTAAATCCACGTGTTGTAGAAAAATCCACAGGCCACCTGTGGAACTCGCTGATTTGCAATCAATATTCTGGAGCCAAATCCACAAGTTGTGGACAAATCCACCAGTCAGTTGTGGAACTCATTACTTTAAATCTTTCATCTTTGAAGCCAAATCCATAGGTTGTGAAAAACTCCACCAGTGACCTATGGAACTCTCTAGTTTGAGTCTTGCATCCACAAGTCACTAGTGGATCTCCCTTATTTGCTTTCATCACTTTTGACACTAACTCCCTCCAAACTATGGTTGCACACCTCAAAAACACTTGTTTACACAAACAATGCACAAACCTAAATGTATGATCTGAAACAAAGACAATGACTGATGAAAACATTCCAATAATGAAAAAATGAATAAAAATGGCATAAAATAATGCATGAATGCAAATACTTTTCATCTGCTCGTCAATTTTTGCTAGAAATTTTAGATATATGAACTTGATTGTCATAATTCAATGAAATAGAAGGTATATGATTTAATAATGATAAATCATATAGAAAATTTTATAATCTTTGTCCTCAACAATAGTAGTATCGAAAGCAATGATCTATGCTTTAACAGTAGATCATGAAATAATAGTTAGTTTACCATATTTCATTAATATTGTACCTCCACCCAAAGTAAAAGCATAATCAATAGTTGATTTTGTGTCATCAAAATCAAAAATTCAATTTGCATTAATAAAACCTTCAATAATCTAAAGAAATTTCACATAACGAATGGCATAACTAGAAGAAGCACAAATAATATTATTATTAGAAGGCAAAGTACTAGGGGTATCACAAAAAATTTTAGTCAATTTAACTTTTAAAGGAAACAGCTCTAGATTCCCTTATAGTATTTTAACAAAATTCACTCAGTTAAGAATAAATAACCAATAACTTTTCTTTTTTATTGTTAAGAGGTATATTAGGTGTTGCAAGACACCTCCCATTTTGAAATATTTTGCATGTGGTTCTCTTTTCTTCCATAACTCATAAAGAGTTTTATCATAATCTTTGTAAGGAATGTTTTTAAGGATATGAAAAGTAGAATATAAAGCTTTGCCATATCAAGAAAAGTTCTATTTTTTCCTTTCTAATTGTTTTCTACCTTAGAATTATATATTTTGAATTTTTCAAAAAGAATCATGTTTGTGATTTATTAAATACACATAGCAATATTTAAAGAAGTCATATAAAAGTAATGAAATATCTTTCACCACCGCGTGTTAAAACATCATCACTATTGTAAGACCCGTAGAATTTAATTAATTAATTAATAAATGTGGGTGGGAGGAGCATTTATGACATTAAATTCTGATTAGTATGATGTGGAAAAGTGCTATCTCATGTGGTTAAAAGTACTTTGATTGTGTGAGAGGACTTGGGTTCAAGTCCTATGTATGCTATGCTAATTTTGTGTTATTATTTGTTATTGTTTTAAATATATGTTAATCATGTTGTGGAATAATATGATATTTGGATTATATTAGTTAGCATGAAATATGAATTGGTTGAATGGTTTGGCATTGATTTGGCATTGCATGGTTGTGGGTTCAAACCTTGGAGAACCCAAATTATACTTTATTTTTGCTAAACTTTAGTTTGGGTTGAATGTGAAGAGTTGATGGAAAACCTAGATGAATGGGCAGCTAGGAAGCCTGGAAGGGGCTGAAAAACATACCATAAAAGATCATTGAATGGTCATAAACATTACCATTAAGCCTATTTTTCGTTTTTGGAAATTAAACAAGCATTGAGGGCAAGAATAAAAGGCTAATTGTGAGAGAAAGGAGGGTTTTGGAGTCTGAACATTAGAGGTATTGAGGGTTGCACGAATTCAAAGAGAAACAGTGAGTAGGGAGTGCAATTGAGGGGCTGGATAGTGGAAGAGCTTAGAGGAATTGTTGGAACTCAAGGAAAGAACTAAAGCACTATATTTAAGCGAAGGAAGTCCATGTTAGGGAAGTTTTACACGTTATTTTTATGTTTGAGTATGAATCGTATGAATGATGGTATGAACTGTATGCATGATCTTGCTCTGATTTTATTTTTGCGTAATTCTGGAAAATCTCCAAGAACCGCCAGGCGGGCTGCTCAAAGCCGCCAGGCGGCACATGTGCTTTTATATGGTTTGGGGTTCCTGGAAGAGGAACCGCCTAGCGGCACATTCCCGGCTGCCAGGCGACGCATGACTTCGTACCAAAATTTTGGATTTTTAGATGAGCTGCCTGGCGGTAATGAACAACCGCCCTACGAAGCGAGTTGAATTGACTTGATATTTATGTTTTTCGTGTTCTAGAAGGTTTATGATTGGTGGAAAAGCTAACTGGAGGTATAAATGATTGATTTTGATATCGTATTATGTATAATTATAAGCGTTAGCAGGCATGAATGAATGGAATAGTGACAAAGTGTCTTAGGGTTGAACAATTGGGGTTTTGATGTCGAGAGTATTACTAGCCATTGAAATGCTTTGGAAAAATTGTTAATGGATGTGTGTGTAGACTATGAAGTATTATTATTATTATAAGTGAGATTGCGCGAGAAGTAATGGATGTGTATTAAGTACTATGGGCACATTGTGGTATGGTAGTGATGAATAAAGTTAACTAAAGAAAGCAAATTTTGTACACCTGGGGGTTGAATTTAGTTGGAAGTAGGGAACTGGATAGTAAGTTAGCCACTGGAAAGGCAATTCCATAAGATGGGAGAAACATCTTGAGTCATGAGATTTGAGTGGAGGGATCTAATCCGTGCAGGATTACAGAGAACCAAAAATGTGCCAGTTCTGATACAGCGCCTAGCGGTGGTTGCTGACCGCCAAGCGATTACGACAACATCAGTGAGGGTCTGGTGCAAATTCCACCTAGCGGTGAAGGTGGTATCGCCAGGCGGTTACGGCAGAATCAGTAAGCTTTTAGTGTGGATGTGCCTGGCAGTGTGAATTGTTCTGCCAAGCGGTGTCTTCAATTGTTGGTAGTTTTGAGGCGCTTGGCGCCTGGCGGTATGTGTCCCACGCCAGGCGGTTTGGAAGCTGCTAGCGCCTAGCGGTACGTGTCCCCCGCTAGGCGATTTGGCTGCTGTAAGTCCTAGTTGTTGGATTATGCAGGTGTGATCTATAAGGCTTTTGGTGATGCTTCAAAGATAGGATTGTTGGGTTCCTTGAGTTGAGCTCGGAACGTATCCCTTGAGTTGAGCTCGGGATAGGGGTTAAGCACGTAGCATTCCTCGAGTTGAGCTCGGAATGGCATCCCGCAAGTTGAGCTCGGGATGGCGGATGAACACGAGGAACCCTTGAGCTGAGCTCGGGTTAGCGAGTGTTGCCGGTGTGAGTGTGCTGGTTATGGCCAGTACGGATTGGTCCAGATGGATTGCCCTCTGATGAGTGCATATTTTTGCCCTCATTTAGTGTTTAATTCTGGGTATTTAATTGAATTTATGTGCTTAAAGAGTGATTTAATTGATAATTCTGATAATAAGGCTATTTGAACTTGTGTGATAAAAATGTCTTAAAAAGTGATTTTTAGCTGCATAAATTATTTTTGGATATTTTAACGTTTGTTGATGCAGTTGAAGTTAAGTTTTAAGCTCATTTAAAGGTGGGAAAATAAATTGATTGAAGTTACAAACCACTTTTAAATAAGGCTCAAATTAGCAAGTTCTGGATACATCACTTCTGCACCCCAGTTTTTATTTTAGACACTCTCCTATTTCAAGTGGACCACTTAAAACCTGTTCTGCACCCCTGTTTCTACTAAGTTGCACCCCTCCTACCACTTAAACCCAACTCACTCAGATCAGGCCATGTGGCAATCCCCAACTTTTAAATCTGTCCAATTAAAACAAGTCACGTGGCACTAATCCTTGCAAACACATATGCACCAATTAGACACTGCCACGTCATCATCTTCTTCATCTCCCACAGAAACCCTAGCTTCACATTCCATCACGGTAGCCACCATGGATCTCGTCGGCAGCCTTGCATTTTGCGGCTGCCACCACCATCCTCCGTGCCTGAAACTCGCCGGAGAAGGCAAACAAACGCTGCCACGTCGTGAAGCTTCATCCTTGTAGCAGCTCCATCGCAACCCTCGCGCCTGCAACAGTAGCGTCCACGAGAGCCTCCCGCCGTCCCTGCACTACGCCGTCAACACCTTCACTACACTAGAACAGCGTCACCATCACAACAGCTGAACCTCCATTTTCGTGCCGCAGTCGCGCCTGTAGTTGACCACTGCAGCGTTTCTGCATCTTCACCAGCCAACGCACCAGATTCATGCTCCACAGATCGGAAAATGTGAACTGCACCTGCAACAGATCCACCATGACCAGCGATTCTCCACCGTGAGTAGTGAGAGCGAACAAGATTCACGCATCTACACCAGCGTTTCTGCACCGTTCCACCGCATCGAACTACAACATCAGGTCTCGTCCACCACAGATCTGCGCGAACCTGCAACGCAAACAGAGTCGTCGGCAGCCATTGCAGAAGCAGCGCGCCGCCGCAGCTTCCTCCTTCCTCTCTGCACCTATTCGCTCCTGCACCCTCCAAAGTGCAACGCGAACCATTGTTTCACGTAGCAGCGTCAGGAAAACACCATTGCAGTAGCCTCCATAACATCTACGAGACCCTAATTTTTGAGAGGGAGAGGATTTTCCACGTGTCATCCTATCATTGCACAGTCAAAGTCAAATCTGGTCAAGCATTCAAAACCTAGTCAAACAGTCAAATCTGGTCAAAGACTGGTCAAAGGAGAGGGGTTTATTTGCATATATTGATATTTTTGGATGTCTCTATAAAATTGGACTACATGATTGAAAATGGGTTATTTAGAAAATTAATACAAATATTATTTGGTGATAATTTATCAGATATATTTAAATAATTAATTTATTTAATTATATCATAAATTATTAACCAACTATATTTGTCAAATAGTTTATATCTCTCTAAATATCTTTGAATAGTTATCTTTATCTTTATTTTAAAAGATATTTGAGAGGTTTTAGCAACAGAAAAGCCCAGTCCGATTTCTATATAAAGAGACCAATGGGGGAAGCAGAAAGAAACAAGCTCGAGACTTCGGAGTTTTGGAACCCTTAGGGGTGCCTAATTTCGTTTCCTTTCTCTCTATTTTCTTCTCTCTATTCTTCTTTTGTATTCCATGGATTGCTAAACTTCTTGAGTTAATTCCATTATAATTTCATTATGGATTCTGAGGTTAGAATGAAATAATTTCTTTGTTCTTTTTATTATTGTTGAGGTTTTCATTCATCTATGTCTTTTATCTTTGAATCACGTAAAAAGTAATGATTTAAAATCTATATGCATGTTGATCATATGAGTTCAAGGGTTTTTAAATTTAATTGAGACTTTACTTTGATTTTATTTAGAAACTTTCATGTGATTGAATGAGTTTTTACCAATAATTGAGACTTTACTTTGATTAAAGGTATTTACTCTAACTAAAATTAATTGAGACTTTACTTTAATTAATTAAGATTTTTATTTAGTGAGGAGATAAAAGACTAAACATGATTAGGCACAGTAAATTTGATTGAGACTGTACTTTGATTGAATTTACTATGGATAATCTAAAAGTTCTCACTTTTAATTGAGACTGTACTTTGGTTAAAAGTGAGAACGTCAACAAATTAATTGAGACTTTACATTGATTAATTTGCAAATCTACAACAATAATTAATTGAGCAATAATCTTTAGATAACCGATGATGAATCTATTTTGAAAAAGCA
>Ga0214544_1011194_pt1 | contig 12566 bp, 10 predicted proteins | sample CNSS3metaG_FD_160074 | JGI IMG/M metagenome (GOLD analysis project Ga0214544, IMG submission 160074) | Root nodule microbial communities from cowpea collected in UCLA plant growth center, Los Angeles, California, USA - CNSS3 | ecosystem: Host-associated > Plants > Roots > Nodule | place: USA...
CTTTTACCAAACTTACTCAATAAATCCAATAATCACAAATCCTAATTAAATCAATCTTTAAGCACAGAAAATTCAATTAAATCCCCAAATTTAAATATTAAATGAGGACAAAAATTTGAACTCATCAGTGAGCATATGCGAGAAACCTTCGTGGCCAACAGGAAAATGGTGACTCTGCTGCATAGCCGTTTGGGCTGGATTCCTTTCTTGGGTTTTTCTCTAGGGCTATGGCCCATGTAGTGTCTTTTCTCTGGATTTTATTTTGAACTATTGTTGACCCCTTTACTTCACCTTGTGACTTGCATCGTGGTGTGTCTTAGTTATCTCCTGATTACTTTTGGACAATTGTAAGGAGTAGCGTTTACACTCCTAAACTTGCTTCTTATAGTTACATTTATTTAAGTTTAATATTTAAATGGGACGTTACAGATACCAATATAGATTTCGTTTGTGTTTCACAATATTTTAATTTAAAATAATGATCTTAAACCTCCAATTATGCTGCATAGATAAATAAAGCATTACATTACATAAATTTTACATTTAAAAGGTTTTCCTATAATTACTTAATATATAGAAAAGTTAATGAAGATATTGCGCTTTTCTTTTACAAAATTAATGAAGATAACTTTTCAAAAACATAACATTACACGTTTATAAATATAAACGCTAGAGGCCAAATATCTTACTTTCACTTATTGAGCATCCAAGACTATTTTGACACACATTTTATCTGCTACATCAATTTTATGCTATTTCAATAAATAGACTTGTTGAATTCATCAAGTTCCTACAACTTGACAAAACCGCCGCATGTTTGACATAACTTTCTACGTGTGAATTTTATATATATGTATTATTTTATAGCTTATTAAATGATATAGTAATTAACTCATGATTTGCGTGATTTATTTCATAAATTTAAATAAATATAAATAATAAAGAAGATAGTAGAATGAGTGAGGCAAAGAATTTCTTGGAAATGTTCCTCGCGACCTCCTCCTCCGTGGAACACATAATTTGATAGTGAAGGTTCCAGAATATTTAGTCGTGAATTATAGAGACGAGACATTGACTTCATAGGCTGCAGCCATTGAAGTTAAAAGACCAAAGCAAAAACAAGAGAACTGATAATTAAAGTTGATGATAAGATGTTTGCATTATAGGGAAAAGGAAAACATGATGTTCTATAAAATTAGGGCTAATTGAGTTTCTTTTACTGATTAATACATGTATATACTAACCTCACCCTGCACGACTTGGACCATTGAATCTCCCACCATTGTAGAATTGACAGTGACAACCTCAACGTTGAGTTCGCTGAGTATCCGAAGAATTTCACAGAAAATGAAATTGTTATCGATCCCACATGTCAGAATGACTTGAATCGCAGAACCCGTTTCATGAACCTCCATTTTTGCTTGTGCTTCAGAAGCATTCAAGGTGCAGCCACTAAGAGTTTTCTTCTTTTCGAATAACCTTTCCTTCTTCTCTTGCGCCATCTTCAGTTTTGTCTCCAGGCTTCTTGAAACAATTAAACAAAAAAATTACATCAATAAATGTAGCCACAGTTGCATCAAAATATCAACTTTTTTTGTGTTCATATTACACTGACGCAACACAACTTGGCTTGGTCGGCAATTTTTGGCACTATGGAAGATGGATCTTCCGTGCATCAATCTGAAACTGTCTCTAGGATCACACATTATTTTCAGAAAAAAAAGGAACAAAATTAAATTATACATGTAATTTCCTTTCATGCATGCGATATATATTCAGAGAAAAGACCTTGGGATTATGAGAAGGGAGAAGAGAGTTGAGTTGGGAATAGAGGTTCTTCATCTTTTCTGTCCTGTTTCTCTCTACGATCTTTCTTTCAACTTTTGTTGATGATTGTTTGTTTCTCTGTGCCTGTTGTTCATCATTTACTCTTGAAATTCTTAGATTGCTTACGATCAACATTGTGAGGTTTTGGGGTTCTCATTACATGGTTTTCTATGCGTTTTATAGAAAAACGTTGGAATACTATGGTTTCACTATTTCTTTTAATAAAAAGCAGATTAAGCAGTAATTTGTAATCCATAAGAGAACTGGAACAATAAATATTGATAAAATTATTTAATTATATTTTTTTCTCAGAAGTCAACAATCCTATAATATTTATTTATATTACTCCGTCCATTTTTCTATATGGTCAATTAACTAATTTATTACGAGAAATCAATTATTAGGTAACTATATTACCATTACATTTATTATTTTTAAAATTATCGATAACACTAAAGAAAACATATATCTTAAAATCATGATATATATATATATATAACCTTTTTTCATAATTAATATAATTATATTTTAACTTTTATTCACAAAATCCATCAATGTGAATAGAAAAATAGTTTTTCAAACCTTTCTATTTGATTGGCAGGTTTTCAAACTATAAGATAAATTATGCTTTAGAAGACTCTAATAGAAGTAGTCTTTAATTTTTTTAATTTTTTTATTTCTGTAACTTTGAAGATTCTAATTAGAAATGTTTGTTATTTTTGTACTAGATTAAGTTTCCTAATTATTTTTTCATATTACAATATTTTTAATTAAAAATTGACAAAAAGGTAAAAAAATATCAACGATATATAAATATATGCAATTTAATAACCTTATTATAGCATATAATTTATAAACATCTATGATATATGATTTTATAACCTTACGCAACAAATAAATCCTTGAATAATGATTCCCTTTAGTGAAAAAAAATAATTAGTTAATTTAAATATCAATTTATAAATTAAAAATAATTAATAACTAAAATAGTTTCAAAAAATTATCATTGGTCTCTAAATTGATCATTAACACTAATTACCAAGGTTTTGACTACCAAAGAAATTTGTCTCTAATTAAAAAAATGGTCTCTAAATTGATCTTATGTAAGGGTTTTCTTCTAGTGTTATCTTTATTTAATTAAATTAGTAAAAATAATAAATCCTATAAGTAGAGATGATAACTGAGCCGGGTGATAATGGATTTCATTATCCTATAGTCATTCTGAAATAAAAAATTTATTTTCATCTTCATACTTATATCTAATGAGTATAAAATTTTTGTCTCATCTTCATTTCTACCGAGTAACATGTACATACTTATACTTATATCAATACCCACTCTCTTATATTTCAATATTAATTACTATTTTATAAAAAAAAATTAAAATCACACAAAACAAAACATAATATTTAAATATATTCTTATTTCTTCAATATCAAATATTCAAAAATAAATTATAATTGTATATATCTTAAGTTATAGAGTATCAAATAAAATTTCTTGACAACGAAAACATTTATTAATTTTCCAACTGTCAGCAAAATGAAGTAGATAAAATTCAAAACATATTTTTGAAAAGTTATAAAAAAAATCAAATTCAAGATTAAAAAATTTCAAACATCTTTTTACTTCCTTTCTCTAAATTCTAATGAGATTTTTTTTATACACTAATAAAAATCATTTAAGTCAAATTGCACAAAATATAAAGATAAAACTAATAATAATTAAAATTTAGTATAGATTTTTTCATCTCTTGAACTTTAATTTATATTGGATGATGATAAACAAGATTTAGAATAATGATATTAAATGATTATATTATAATAAATGAAATGTCTTCATGTAATTATAATGATAAAATTACACTTATAATAATGAGTGTCAAATAAACATATCTATATAAAAACTCATCAAATCCATCTTCATAAATGAAAATTAAAAAGAATTTAAAATGATTAAAAGTATTTCTTAGAAACAATTTAATACAACATTACAATTTAATATATTGTTGAATGAGATGGCATAAAGGAAGATAAAGTATAATTAAGAGTATGATTCATCCATCTAGAACAAACATTAAGCATGAGAAACAAAAAACACTAAACTTAAATAGAAAGACATATGTATGTTTTGTAAAGCAATGCTTATTAGATCTCAATTTAGACGATTATATCTAATCCCAACAACATGAATCTAGTTCTTCATTGTCATGAAAAACACAAAAATGAAAAAAAATAAACAAGGGAGGAAGGTGGAGAGCCGATAAAGAGAATAGAGTTCTTTAAGGAAATCCTAATAACCCAAAACTCACCCGATCACATCCCAACTCAATCCAAGCTAAGAATTAGAAAAATAGTTACCCAATGCATGCTACTCTACTGGCACATAAGAAGGAAGTGTATGTCTTTATCCTAGTGTTGTTAAGAGTACGGGTGATCATGGATTGGAATTTTAATGATTCAATCTATGTCCATTTTAGATCTAAATAATTGGATGAAAATTTCAATATAAATATATTTTTTCAGTAAAACTAGTTTAAATTTTTTTAAAATTCAAATCCAAATATTTGGATCAATATTTAAATTCAATCCAAACATATTGATCAAGTTCAAAAACCAGAATCCATTTTCTATAAAAGAAAATTAAATTGAATATTCTAAAACTTGTGTCTTTAAGGTCGACACGACTCAGCCTATCCCAAGGATGTCAAAAAAATCCGTACCCGCGGGTATCCACAGATAAAACCCGCAACGGATAGGAAATGAATATTGTAAATGGATACCCGCGAGTAACGGGTACAAGTATTTTTAATACCCGCATGCTAACGGGGTGGGTTCGGGTATCATAATATTTGCGCCTATGGATATCCGTACCTGCTATACTCTAATTTAAATTTAAAAAATTAAAAAAACATTATTAAAATATTAACATATTCATTTTGAATGAGTTAGTTTTTTATCAATTAGTTTTAAAAAAAATAATTTCTTTGTAAACTATCATTCAACCCTATTTAAATGGGTTATTTGGACTTTGTTTAAAATTTATGAATATAAAGTATTGTATTTTATTTAAATTTAAGATTAAAATATATTGTTAAATATTTTTTTTTTGTAAATACTTGTGGGTACCCGTGTGTATTAAAAAATTATGCGAGTATCGCATAATGGATGTCCAATGGATATGGGTATGGGTACGGGACGAATATTCATCCAGCAGGTAGGGTACAAGGGAGCTACTACCTATATCGTACCAATCTCGTTGACATACCTAGCATATTTAGGTAATCAGGCCCGCTTGGCCCATCAGGGTCGTCGAGCTTGCCCATTCCGTACAGGTCATTGGGCACGACCTGTCCGAGTGGTCGGGTCGGCCCAACCCATTCCATCCGGGTCTTTGGGCCCGCTTGGCCCGTTTAAGTCATCGAGTTTGCTTTGTCTGTACGGGTCGTCTGGCACAGCCAGTCTGATTCATCGGGCCGACTCAGCCTGTTCGGGTCGTCGAGTCCGCTCAACCTGTCAGAGTCGTCGGGTCCGCTCAACCCATCAGGGTCATCGGGCTCGCTTGACTCATCAGGCTCGACGGGCTCGCTTGGCCCATCAAGATTGTCGGGCATGCCTAGTTCGTACAGGTCGTTAGGCACAAACCGTCCGAGTCGTTAGGTCGACCCAACCCAACCCATCCGAGTCTTTAGGCTCGCCTGGCCCATATAGGTCATCGGGCTCGCCCGACTTTTTCGGGTCGTTGGGTCTGATCGACTCGTCTAGTTCGTGGGTCTGCCTAACCCGTTTGTGTCTTTAGGCCCACCCATCCCATTCTGGTCGTCGAGCCCACCTGGCCCTTCAAGGTCGTCGGGTCTGCCCAATTCATACAGGTCGTCGAGCAAGGCTCGTCTAAGTCTGAATTTAGTGTAGTCTATCTCAACCTTTAGTCTAACCCAACTAAAAACTTAAATTGAAAATTTTGATTGAATATTTTGGATTATCCATATTTGAAAATCTTTATTTAGAGAATGTATCTGATCCATAAAATATATAAAATGTAAATTAGATTGAAATCTAAATCCTATTAAAATAAATTTTAAATTGATTGGATTTTTATTAAAATGGATTTTAAATGGATTGAATTTTTAATAAATTAAATTTTGAATAGATTAAATCAGAACAAAAGCGGATCTGATCAAGAAAATTAGATTTTTTTCCACCCTTAATCAACAATAAGTTAAGTTGTTCCCAACATTGTGGAGCCCACTGCCCCACTGCCACACAAGTAACATTCAACGTAAACAACATAACTTTTTAACATATAAAAATAACTGTGCTTTTCTTTTTTTTTAGTTTAGTAAGACACAAACCTAGCTAATATGACCAAGGAATGAAAGATTAATTAGAATTTGCACCAGGCCTTTGTAGTCACGAACAAAAACAATACTTTATATATTTTATAATGTTAATTTAAAATATTTTCCCATTATCCACACAAATTCTTCTAGTTCCAAATCCTTATACAATTACATACCACACATAATTCACTCATCATTATTACATAAGATCTTTAAGCGTAGTTGTGTTGTAATTGGATAGCATTGTAAGGATTGAAACTCATCCATAACATTGTTTTCACACAAGTTGACTTTAATGGATGCTGTTTTGAAGGAAAATGTTCGCTAAACAAAGTAATTACAAATTTATTCTTGTGACTCATCCACCCAAATTCATGTGTCTCGCCGCTTCATTTTGTTGTTGATATATATATATATATATATATATATATATATATATATATATATATATATATATATATATATATATATCGTATCATTATAGTTAGACATTAAAACTTCGCCACATATTGTAACCCTAAGTTGTTGCAGACTCCAATCGCTCGTATCATTATAGTTAGACATTAAAACTTCGCCACATATTGTAACCCTAAGTTGTTGCAGACTCCAATCGCTACTTAATTAGCCATTAATGCTTCATTAAAATATAATAATATATTACAATTCAAAAGAATCAACACATTTAAAGTGATGTCATACACAACTCAACTCCTTATCTTTTGGATCACGTAAACAATACTAAGTGTAATATATTTTAGGGTGGACATGAATTGGATTTTTAATGATTCAATTCATATTTATTTTATATTCAAATAGTTGGATTAGATTTTCGACAAAAATTCACTTTTTTAGCAAACATAGTTTGGATCTTTTTAAAATTCAGATCCAAATATTTGGATCAACATTTAAATCCAATCCAAATATTTGGATCAAGTTCAAAATCTAAAATCAATTTTTTATAAAAGAAATTTAAATTGAATTTTTTCAAACTTGTGTCATTAAGGTAATAGAGGTGTCAATTTGGCCCAACGACCTGAACGGGCACGACGACCCAGACGACCCAAACGAGCCCGACGACCCAGACGGGCCTGACGACCCAGACAAGCTCGACGACCTGCTTTGGTCTTTGGGCCTGCTTGACCTGTTTTGGTCATTAGGCCTGCCTGGCCTGTTTGGGTCTTTACGTCCGCTTGACTCGTTCGGGTCTTCGGGCCTGCCTTACCCATTCGATTCTTCGAGCTCGCCTGACTCGTTTGTGTCATCGGGTCCGCTTGACCTGTTCGGATCTTCGAGCCCGCCTGACCCGTTCGGGTCTTTGAGTCCGCCTGACCCGTTCGGGTCTTCGAGCCCACCTGACCCGTTCGGGTCTTCGAGCCCGCTTGACCCATTCGGGTCATCGGGCCCACCTGGCCCGTTTGGGTCTCGAGCCTGACTAGCCCGTTTGGATCTTCGAACCTTCCTGGCCCGTTCGGATCTTCAACCTTCTTGGCCCGTTCGGGCCCACTTGGCCTATTTGGGTCTTCAGGCCCGTTTGGGTCTTCGGGCCCACCTGGCTCGTCGGGTCATTGGGTCCGCTGGCCCGTTCGGGTCATCGAGCTTACTCGAATTTTTCGGACCGTTGGGCCCGATCGACTCGTTCGGGTTGTCGGGCCCGCCTAGTTCGTTCATATCTTTAGGCCTACCCAACCTCTTATGGTCGTCGGGCCTGCTCGATCTGTATAGGTCGTCGAGCAAGGCCCTCCGAGTCTGAATTTAGCTTAGTCCATCTCAACCTTTATAGTCTAACCCAACTAAAAATTTAAATTGAAAATTTGGATTGGATTTTTTTGGATTATCCATATTTAAAAATCTTGATTTATAAAATGGATATCCAATCCATAAAATATATAAAATGTAGATTAGATTGAAATCCATATCCATTAAATGGATTTTAAATGGATTGGATTTTTAATAAAATAGATTATAAATGGATTGGATTGGAGCAAAAGTGGCCTGGATCAAGAAAATTAGATTTTTTGTCCACCCCTACTGTATTTTGATGATAAGAAGCTTTGTTTGTCTCTAATATATATCATTAAAATAAAATTATATTATGAATTATATATATCAGCAAAAAGATAATAAATTCATTTAAGGTGATTTTCAATTCTACACAAAATAAGCTTTCTTAGACAAGAATTGCATCATAACTACAATAAAAAATTAATATAAGTGAACTAAATAACAAGAGTTGAACCACTTCGTGAAAATTTATTTTGTATATCAACAACTTTCTTGCCTTAGACTTTGGAATTGTAAAGAAGGATAAGAAACATAATAATGAAGTCAACAATAAATATGAAAAAAATCTAACCACAAAAGTTAAGCATGTACGTTTTCAATATGACAATTCTTTTTTTGGTATATATACTTTTGTATGATTGGTATCCTAGCGAGAGTTTTTGGACATTCTGTTCTACCAATTATCGTTATCGAATCATCCATTTCTAATCATACGCACGAGATGTATATATCTCGACGTGAGGGGGGGTGTATTGTGGGGTGCAAACATGGGATACCTGTGGGTTTTGGTTTAAGAAGGGGAAGAATTTGCTAGTATTAGGCTTTAAATCCAACTCAACCCCATCAAAATCTGCTTGTAAGGTGATGTTTACATCCCACTTACATATTATGAAATTGTCTTATCTTTAGTCATTGCGGAACTTCCAACACTAAATCCAAAAAAAAAACAAATATACCTTCAAAAGAATTACTTTTAAGTTCTGACGCTAATTGTGCAAGGGGCAATAAGAGGCTACCAATATAAGGTTTTCTAACTTTTTGCCTAAACTTTATGGTCTAGAGAGCTTGCTTTTTCCTTGCAAATGTGGTCTTCCGCTCTCTATCTATGGATTAATCAATGTATTCTATGTTTTGATGAGCTTTTTGTAGGGTAGGTGCAGGGAGAGGTCTACCTAAGAATTCATTGAACCACTTTTTTCACTTGCATGTTCAATACACAAAAGAAGTGGTTATAACTTGTGATAGGTCGATATTCTTTGTTTGAGTACTGAGTAAAACATAAATGAGTAAAATAATACCCTTATGTACTCACCTTACTTATATGTATAAAATAGTATTCATAATTCTGAAAATTTATAGAAAAATAAAATGTTCTTGGTAGCTAAAATATTACACTATACTTGTTGATTTTGTAATTAATAAACTAGTTTTTTTTTTTGTATAAAAAAATTAAAGCATCCCAAATATTTTATTATTAATATATAATTTATTTGTCGATTAAAAGAATGTTCTGACGGTAATCTCGCAATACATTTGAGGACCACCTCATTTCCCATCTTAATATACCAAATACATTTGAGGACCACCTCATTTTCCATCTTTTGTCATAACATATCATATTCGCCCAACAAATTATATTTTGCCCAACAAATTTAAGACAGTGACTTAAGATATTTTACAATCTGATTTAGTGAATTTTCCTTTGTGTGTTAAGTATAAAAATTCCTAAATAAATTTCTTTTCTCATTTGATGTGCAAATAAGTTGAGAACTAAACTTTTAGATTTTATGTTATTTAAAAACTCTAATTTGAAACTTGTGAATTATTCCTTCGTTATTCATGTAAGTTGCAATTAAAAAAGACACAGTAACGTGGGTAATGTTCTATATTCAAACATCTACTAATTTTGTTGGACTGTACGGCCCACATGCCATGTTTGTTCCCTCTTCTCACCGTTTTTGTTACGTTCAATCTTCCTTCTTCCACGTTCCTTCTCTGCACTAACATAATATACAAATGTTTGTCTCTTTTCACTATTTTCTAAAACATATAACTCATCTTTCACGAATTACACATATTGATCAAGTTTTTTCGTGGATTCAGTTACAAGGAACTTTCAGCAAAAATAAACATTGGTTAAATGAAGAACTAAAATTGTGCATATAATAGAAAGGAATCAAAATCATAAACTTGGTATTATAGGAAAAAATGTTTAACTTGAACATAATTAAATATTGATTGTTACGTCAATATTATGAATTGAATAATAGTATTATGAATTGTAAAATCCTGAAATTATATTTTAACTTATTTAATTTAATTGGGACCATTAAAAAGTCAAATAAAACGGCTGAAATCAAACTCTTTAATTGAAAGTGGTTTGTTTTAAATGGGCTTGCTTGGATACTTGGCATGTTCTTTTGCACTTCTAGATAATTTGATTTTCTTTAGGTGACTTTATTGGACTTTTTCTACTCCAAGCGCCTTTCCTTTCGAAGACATGTTTTTTTTTTTTTTTTATAATATAGTGTACTCACAATACAAAATAGCACTGCAATTATAAACTAAACAATTCCTAACTTATATTCCTCCATTAAGACGGCCTAATTATAAATTCAAACACAATATATATGTTAATTACTTACCAGTGGCGGATTATATATGGAACAGGGAGGGGCTTGGCCCCCTAAAATATTTTTGATTTTTTTTAATTATGTATATATTTTTATTTTTTTTAATTATATATATTTTAAATTTTTTTTAAATTATAAGTAATGTATTTTAAAAATTGATAGAAATTTAAATTGTGTCTTTTTAATTTTTTTATAAAGCACAATAAATAATAAAATATAAAATTTAATATAATAAAGAGTAAAAATATTTAAGTTTAATTTTATTTTTTTTTTGTCAAAAAAATATCAAATTTCGACTAAAAAATCATAACCAAATTGAAACTAAATTAACTTGAGGACCACCTTACATTTTTGGAAACAAAAACCAAAATAGTAATTAAAACAAATATTTATTAAAATATTTTTTATTTTATTTCTCATTGTCTTTTTAGGTTTTCACAAACTTGTACTCATCTTTCAACTTCATATGTTTTCTTTTTGTTTTTGAAGAAAAAAAAAAGTTAGATACAAACTCTTTACTTTTGCTTTCATTTATCATTTGTTATCTTCATTCCTTGAAAAAAAAAGGTAACTGTCTTGTCTCACTTGATAATGAACTATTAGTTTAATAGTTATTAATATTATTTTTTATTTCATGAACTTTGTATATTTTTTTTATAAATATAGAAGAAAAAATAATGTATTGTGTATTTTTTTCAAACTGATTTTGTGACTTGATTATAATATATTTTTCTTTTAATAATTACGACTCTCAATTTCTCATTAAATTATGATAAATTATTTTTTAATATTAATTTTTTTAAAAGTATATTGATGAAGAATAAAACCATAGATTCATTCTTTAAAAGTGATAGAAGAGAAGTTGTTGGTGAAGATGAAAACAAAATAAATTTTACGTCTTCACATATTTTAAAGTATTGTACCAATGATCAAATTGTTCAGTTAGATAAGTTATTTTTTAAAGCATTATATTAATGATCCAATCTAATAATCAAATAATTATATTGTTTTGACCCCTCCAAATTTTGTAGTCACCACCGTTACTTACGAAACTTATTTGTTTAATTTCTACCAAATGTTTTTAAGCTAATTTTTTGAAAATTTGTAACTTTATATCTTTAATTATTCTTTATAAGTTTTAAATTTGTAATAACAGTTCCAATTTATTTCCGACACTAAAAAAAATTCTTGAAAATAGTTTAAAAAATTATAATTAAAGTTTAAATTAATAATTAAAATAATTTATATTATGAATTGATTTTTAAATTGATAACTTTTGTTATCAAAGAAATTAGTCACTAAATTAATTTTTAATTAGAAAATTAAACTCTAAATTAGTTTCTAATCATATTATTTTTCTCTAAAAAAAGTCATTGTTTAAAATATGCTTTAGCTATCCCTAGTTAATTTGTAATGAAATATTTTAATGTATGAATATTTGTGTCTAAACGAATCTTTTAATGTATGAAAAATTTGTCTTGAAAAATTTTATTTGTGTTTGCATTTTTGTATGTATCGTGTAAAAGTATTTTCATTTATACTTATTATTATTGTATTTGTGCCTACATTTTTTTCTCGCATTTGTACTTGAAATTTTGATAACATATCTGTGTTTTTATTTTCAGCAGAAATAATTCTGTTAAGATGATTTGTTTTTTTTTTTTGGTTTAATTAATCGGAAAGTACCCAGTTTGGTACCAGAGTGTCAAATTGGTACCCGCTTTTAAAAAAGTATCAATTGCGTACCCAAATACATTTAAGTGTGTCAATTGGGTCCATACCGTTAAATTGTGAGAAACGGCGTTAAAAATGAGATGATGTGGCATTTGTGAATGGATACGTGTCAATTTAAAGAGCAGTTGTGGCTGAAAAAATAATTGTACAGTGACGTGGTGGTATATTTAAAAATCAGATTGTGTTGTGCCCTAATTGTAGAATTGGGTTTTCGCTATCATTGTGGTGGGGTTCTTCGTCTGCAGTTCTTC
>Ga0214544_1011199_pt1 | contig 12561 bp, 9 predicted proteins | sample CNSS3metaG_FD_160074 | JGI IMG/M metagenome (GOLD analysis project Ga0214544, IMG submission 160074) | Root nodule microbial communities from cowpea collected in UCLA plant growth center, Los Angeles, California, USA - CNSS3 | ecosystem: Host-associated > Plants > Roots > Nodule | place: USA...
TATATATATATATATATATATATATATACCAAACTAAATCCCAACGCTTATTTAGGTTTTTCAGCAAAGCATTTGTTTAGAAAAAAATCTCCATACAAAATTTTAGAAGGAAAAAGAAAACAAATAAATTTTCTATAAACTAAAATTATTTTATGCAAATTAAAGAATGAAAGTTTAAAAAAGTAAACAAGAAAACTTTTATAAACTAACTTATGTATACTAATTTAATTAAATTATAAATAAACATATTTCATTCTTTTTCTTATTTTTCTATCTTAAAAATCATTGATATCCCAAATATATATTTTTCACTTATCTCACACAATTTAAGAGATTAACTTATAACAAACCAAAGAGTTATAGAAACAATAGTTTTACTTTTACAAATCATATATAGTTTGTTAGAATAAAGTTATTGTTTAACAACTTTTATTGTCAGAAAAATATTGTGAAATTACTTATATAGATATAATTATTTGTCTAAAAAAATGGTTTATATATAATAACATACTTTGAGCGAGAAAAATTAATATTTTAAGTATTAATCTTGAGTTATAAGATATACTAAATTAGGTTATACACTTAATTTAAAGCCCTGCGTATTGAAGTAATTCTAATAGAATGCTTACATCTATATCTGTGATTGTAAGACTTACAAAATTAAGATAAGTAGTTTACTTGAGTAACCATATGTATGTATTGTAGATGTTCTAGGTTATTTAAACTATCAACTTATAAAATCAATTTAAGTATTATTTTTAAAGTATTTATTATGAAATATAATTGGTTTATCTCACATACTTAACTTGTTACAGTAAATTTTTATATTACTAGTATACTTAGATTAAAATTAATAGTAATAGCTAAAAAAACTTGATGTCAAATATACATGCATGTCATGCTACCAAAATTGACTTGTCTCTCTTAATTGCTTATTTCAAAGTTTAATTCTTGTATTTTAGTGATGTCCACATTATTGCAGTTACTAAAACAAGAATATATTCACGTGTATAAATAATTATTACTTATTTCTTTTTAACATAAATCTGTTATTATTATTATTATTCTTATTCTTATTCTTAGTTAGTTTCTCATTTAACGTGGAAGTTTGTGACTATTTTTTATACTTTTAAATGAGTTGGGATAAAATCAAAGTCATTATTATTTATCATTATCATTATTCTTTTATATGATAAATAAATAAATATGTTTTAAAATTAAATTAGAAGTATAGATAAATAAGAAGTAGAAAAAGAAATATGAAACTCTGGAGGTGAACTAAGCACCGCATAACTAATAATAATAATATTATTATTATTATTATTATTATTATTATTTTCTACTCGAGCTTCTCTCACATGATTTCTTGACTCTAGGACAATGCACACAGTCTTGCCCTTCGAGTTAAGAAGACAGATGCAAGGGAAATCCAGGCTTATTATCAGCAATACTATGAGCATTATGTCAGAGCTCTTGACCAAGGAGAACGAGCAGACAGGTACACTACACGCTCTTTAAGCTTTATGTCTCGTTAAGATAAGGACATCGCCTCCATACTTAACATTCCTCTGTATCTCTCCGTTTTTTATTTTCATCATTAGAGCACAGCTCGGGAAAGCTTACCAGACCGCTGGGGTGCTTTTTGAAGTTCTTTGTGCAGTTAACAAGACCGAGAAGGTCGAAGAAGTAGCTCCTGAGGTCTGTCTTGATTAATGCACAGTATATTTTCATTTTCATCTTGTGACAGAAGTAGCTTGCCGTATAAGTTTTATTGGAAGGGTGTAAATGACAGGAGTAAGTTTTATGCATTCAGATCATTGCTGCTGCTAGAGATGTCCAGGAAAAGACGGAGATATATGCACCTTTCAACATTCTTCCGTTGGACTCAGCAGGGGCTTCTCAGCCTATCATGCAGCTTGAAGAGGTATCCCTTCTGCCGCGATGATGTTTAGAGTTTGTATTTTGTTTAGCTTTACTGAATTCTGTGGTTATCTTTATGCGTTTTAGATTAAGGCAGCTGTTTCGGCATTCTGGAATACTCATGGCCTGAATTGGCCAACTTCATTTGAGCAACAAAGGCAGATAAATGGTGATTTGGATCTGCTTGATTGGCTTAGAGCAATGTTTGGGTTCCAGGTATGTTATGACTTGATTCTTCTTTTTTATAGCCCCGAATTTGTTAATCTTTTTGGTTTATTTTGGTTCAGAGGGACAATGTCAGGAACCAGAGAGAGCATTTAATTCTACTTCTTGCTAATGCTCACATAAGGCTAAACCCCAAACCTGATCCCCTTAGCAAGGTATGTAACTATATATTGCATCTTCTTGTACTTAGCCAATCATTTATAGGTTTAATAGAGATAAACCAGAAATAAAGAGAACTCCTATCAAAATTTCATTTAGTTATAGGGTAGCCAGCTTTGCTCTTGAGCCTTAGCTAAATTTCACTGTATTTTTTTATTTTCTTAAACAACTGCAGCTTGATGATCGCGCCATTGATGCAGTGATGAATAAACTGTTTAAGAATTACAGAATGTGGTGCAAATTTTTGGGACGAAGACATAGCTTACGGTAAGATATAACAATTTCTCCTTTACCAAACAATTTCCTACCTTTTCCTATCATATTCTTAATATGATAGGACTGAAAATATTAATGCTAAAGTGGCTATGGTATTCTTTCATGCAGATACCCTCAAGGTCGTCAAGAGATACAACAAAGAAAGTTACTTTATATGGGCTTGTATCTTCTCATATGGGGTGAAGCATCCAATGTTCGCTTCATGCCAGAGTGTCTTTGCTACATATTTCATAATGTGGGTACATATTTTTCAAGTGTTACAATATCTTTTGCCAGAATGTGTTTGCTGTGAACTGTAACGTTTTTATTTTATTTGTTAGTTATTTTTCTGCACGTACTAATAATAGTCAACTATAACTTTAGATGGCGTATGAACTTCATGGTTTATTGGCTGGAAATGTAAGCATTGTTACTGGTGAAAACATCAAACCTTCCTATGGTGGTGGTGATGAGGCATTCTTGCGCAAGGTTATAACTCCTATATACCGAGTAATAGAAAAGGTATGGTTTTTCTGATATTGGATCGTCAACTTATTTGAGGTACTTTTTCTTCTCGGTGATAAGTTACTATCAAGCTAATCAATACAGGAAGCCAAGAAGAGCAAACATGGAGCAGCTCCTCACTCAGCCTGGTGCAACTATGATGATCTAAATGAATATTTCTGGTTCGTTTGCCTTTTGGATTTTATTTAATATTGAAACTGACTTCCTTTCGCATCTTTCATCTTTCAGTTATTGCCTTTGTTGTTTTAACTTGGGCTGCATTTCGTTTCAGGTCACCAGATTGCTTTTCTCTGGGATGGCCAATGCGTGATGATGGTGAATTTTTTAGATCAACATTTAATATGACACAGGTATTCATTCTCTTAGGAGTCACTTGCCTGAATGCAAGATATTTATTTAGTCTAATACTTAAATGAATTTTATATCAGGGAAGAAAGGGTGTTCAAAAAACATCTGGAAGAACTGGCAAAACAAATTTTGTTGAGACCCGATCATTCTGGAACATCTTCCGCAGCTTTGATCGTCTTTGGACCTTCTATCTGCTAGTTTTGCAGGTATTTGTTTTGAACAGAAGAAGGGATTATGTCATCATGTCCTTGATTGTTGGTCTGAAAATATCATAACATTCTTATTACAGATGATGTTCATTATTGCCTGGGAAGGGATTTCATTGTTGGATATCTTTCAGAAAGAGGTCTTATATAAGCTCTCTAGCATATTCATCACAGCAGCCATTCTGCGCTTGCTTCAAAGTATGATACATTGACTCAAGTTTCTCTGTATAATTTATCATACTATTAACCAGAACCCTTTGTTTTAGTATTTTTTTTTTTTTTTTTTGCTGGTTTTTGTTTAAGCTAGTAGTTGAAGAAGTGACATCGCATTTGTTCATTTTTATTTTGATTTAGGTATCTTGGACCTGGCTTTGAACTTTCCTGGCTATCATCGTTGGAGATTCACTGATGTCCTACGAAGTTGTCTCAAAGTCGTTGTTAGCCTTTTTTGGGTTATTGCTCTTCCACTCTTCTATGTGCATTCCTTCGAGGATGCCCCTAACTTTATGAAGGATATGCTTTCCTTTCTTGATAGTATAAAGGGGATTCCACCATTTTATATGTTTGCAGTTGCAGTTTATCTGCTTCCAAATTTACTAGCAGCTGTTCTCTTTCTTTTCCCAATGCTTAGGCGTTGGATTGAAAACTCAGACTGGCACATAGTTAGATTTCTCTTATGGTGGTCACAGGTACTTTTGTCTTCGGATTTGATATTCACTTCGGATTTAACTAATTCTCTTCATTATAAATTGAAATTATTCTAGTGGTGTGATACTTGTTTCAATGCACTTAATTGTTTCAATGTACTTTATTGTTTCAATGTTGAAATTAATGCATATACCCACCTTATTATAGAAATCAGTTGGAAGCAATTTTTTTGAATCATTGACTAAATTTCTAACTTAAATTGATAATCATCATGCAGCCAAGAATATATGTGGGAAGAGGAATGCATGAGAGTCAATTTGCTCTTCTAAAGTGAGTTTTGAAGAATACTATGTTATCCAAGTTACTTAAGGTTTGTGCTCCTGTAATTTGTTCGAAATTGTTTCATCATCTATTTCTTTTAAAATTTCAGATACACTATTTTTTGGGTGATTCTTTTGGCTGCTAAATTTTCATTCAGCTTTTTTGTAGAGGTAATTATTACAACGGTTGTAGTTGTTATTTTTTTATTTATGTCTTGTGAATTTGTTGAGCCTCTTTATAACTGTTCTTTCTTCAGATCAAACCTCTGGTTCAGCCAACTAAGGACATAATGAGTATTCGGCATGTTGATTATGCTTGGCATGAATTCTTCCCTGAAGGTAGTTTTCTTCACATTTCTTATGAGTCCATAGCAACTTCCTGTTAATTTTATTGATCTAGTATTTCTGGTCTACGCAGCTCAAAATAACTATGGTGCAGTTATTGCACTATGGGCCCCTGTACTTATGGTGCGTATGCTATATTTCGTGGTTATACTCACGTATATCCATTTTTCGTTTGTTCGGGATAAATTTTTCAGTGTAAACATCTCAGGTTACATTTTAAATGCAGGTTTATTTCATGGACACTCAAATTTGGTATTCCATCTTTTCAACTATTTGCGGTGGTGTTATTGGAGCCTTCGATCGTCTAGGAGAGGTTACTGTCAATATTTCATATTTATATATCCATGGAGAAGTTGCCAATTAGCTATTTTATTGACTTTCTTTACTTTTGAAAACATGTATGCATAAAAAAAAACTTTATGAAATCTTGAAGTTTCCAGAGAGTAAATACACTTGAACTCCCTTTTCATTTTCCGGAAGAACTTGACAATGGAAAAGTCACGGAATAAAATACATATAATACTTCAAATTACAATGTTTTACCGACCAGTTAATGCTGTTATCAATTTGCTTACACAGATACGCACTCTGACCATGCTGAGATCGCGGTTCCAGTCATTACCTGGTGCATTCAACGCATACTTGGTTCCTACTGACAAGAAGCAGAAGAAGAAATTTTCTTTATCGAAGCGATTTGACGAGGTTTCTATCACATTTTTACTTTTCTGCTAACTACAGTAAACTAAATATAACTATTTATCTCCATTTATGTTTCCGTGTTTGTATAGATTTCTGCAAGCAGAACGAGTGAAGCAGCTAAATTTGCTCAGTTATGGAATGAAGTTATCTGTAGTTTCCGTGAGGAAGATATCATAAGTGATAGGAAAGGCCATGGAACAAAACTCTTTAATTACCTTTATTTGTCCTGAATCCTATCTTCTATTCTTTCTACTTATTTTGATTTGTGACTCATCACCTACTAAGGACTAAACTATGATTGTATCACTCCAGGGAGATGGATCTTTTGATGGTTCCATACTCATCAGATCCAAGCTTGAAAACAATTCAGTGGCCACCTTTTCTGCTTGCAAGCAAGGTCTGTGTAATTCAAGTTTTAATATGCTTGTGTTAGTTACCAGTTAATTTAATTGGCTCACTGTCTACATTTGCAGATTCCTATAGCACTGGACATGGCAGCTCAATTTCGAGGAAAGGACTCCGATCTTTGGAAACGCATATGTGCAGATGAATATATGAAGTGTGCTGTAATTGAATGCTATGAATCATTTAAAAACATCCTGCATGCTTTGATTGTAGGAGAAGCTGAAACGAGGTAGCTTTTAGTATCTGTCCCTATAGATGTTTGTCCATTTTCGTTTACAGTTCATACAAGAAGCATTATCAATTTAAGATTATAAATGATCCGACCATTTTTTTTTTTTTTTGTGTAGCATTCTATCCAGCTTTCTTTTTCCAAGTTTTTTTGCATGAAGACTATAAATTTGGCTCTTACTGTTTCTAATTCACGAAAGCAATTAGTCTTGTTTGACGTGCATATACTTTTCATTTATTTATCTATTTGTATTTTAACTGTCTGTCTGGGTAATTGATTCGAGATAAATTAAGGAACATATGGTTCAGTCCATTAAAATGTATGTCATTATCAATACGCTTAATTCTTTGTGATGGAACAGGACAATCTCTGTCATCATTAAGGAAGTTGAAAACAGCATCTTTAAGAATACACTTCTGACAAATTTCCGAATGGGGTTTCTGCCTTCCCTTTGTAAGAAGTTTGTGGAGCTTGTGGAAATCTTGGTGAGTTGTATAAAGAAAACTAATCATACAAAACCTTTGTTGTCTTAAAGGGTTGCTTATAACTATCTTGCTTGTATGCTTACTTATCGTTTTCTGATTACAGAAAGATGCAGATGAATCCAAGCAAGGTGCAGTGGTGGTCTTATTGCAAGATATGTTAGAAGTTTTTACACGTGATATGGTGGTAAATGAGAACAGGTTGGTTAACTTGACTGCACTGAATTTGGAATATAATAATTCGCATGTTTCGTCCATTAATAACAATAATGTGTGTTTTTCATATTGTGTTGTTCATCAGTGAATTAGCAGAACTTTACCATAGTAGTAAGGATACTGGAAGGCAACTTTTTGCTGGTACAGATTCAAAACCAGCTGTATTATTCCCTCCTGTAGTTACAGCACAATGGGACGAACAGGTAATAATGTATTATTATTATCATTATTATATTACTATTATCGTTTACAGTTTCCGTTATTATTAACTTCTCAGATACTTCTGTGACTTCCGAATAATTTTGGATTTTCAGATTAGACGTCTTTATTTACTTTTGACGGTGAAGGAATCTGCCATTGAGGTTCCAACAAACCTTGAAGCACGCAGAAGGATTGCATTCTTTACCAATTCATTGTTCATGGATATGCCACGTGCTCCACGAGTTCGAAAAATGCTATCCTTCAGGTTAGTTGAAGACTGGATTTGGTGAAATGCTTGAGTGCAGAACCACTCAGCAGCGTGAGTATTTTAATAATTTTAAAATGAGTTGCACTTAAGAGCAATAAAAAAATAAATGTAACTCCCTAGGAAAATAATAAGTCACTATCGGTCTATTCATCTATCTAGACATTAGTTCCCTTGAAATAGAATCCATTTCCAATAAGGTCTGATGCTTTGTTTTTGTACAGAACTTGTGGCCATTATGATGTATGCAAATGTCATGTGATGTATAATAAATTGCAGGAAGATCATCCTTTCTGCTAACTTTCATATTGAATATTTAAATCCTTCCAGTGTTTAGAGAATTTGTGATCATCAGGGTTAATCTCGTAATTCTTATTACACAAATTATCTTTTCATGCTTTATTGTATATTTTACTTGTAAAGCATTTTGGGATGCATTGGTGTTGAATCGGATGTGTTCTGAAGTTGTTTTGAGCTTATAAATAACATTTTGCTTTTTGTTTGCAGTGTCTTAACTCCATACTACAGTGAAGAGACTGTCTACTCAAAGAATGATCTTGAGGTGGAAAATGAAGATGGCGTGTCAATCATATATTACCTGCAAAAGATCTACCCTGGTGTGTAACAACTATCACTATATATCTTGACTGTAATTTGCTAGTAGCAAAAGGACTGGCTAAATTGTAGTTATCTTACCAGATGAGTGGAACAACTTCATGGAACGTCTTGGTTGTAAGAAAGATAGTGAGATATGGGAGAAAGATGAACACATACTACAGCTACGTCACTGGGCCTCGTTACGAGGACAAACTCTTAGCAGGACAGGTGACAGTGACTTCTACCCTCTCCATCATCCCCACAAACAGGATTTGGTGATTAAAATTTTCCCTCTTGTACGTGTTCATTAATGCAGTTAGGGGAATGATGTACTACCGGCGGGCTATTAAGCTTCAGGCTTTTCTTGATATGGCAAATGAAAAGGGTAAATGTGATTTTCTTCTATTCTAAGCTATTTAGCTTAGTCTATTTGCTTGCTACTGTGGCAATGGCAAGCTTGTGTTCTATAATTTTTTCAAATCCAGGGGCAGGGTTTAACATAACTATCACTTATGAAGTTTATTTCATGGTGATAGACAAAAAAGTAGTTATCTACAAAGAATAGATGATTCTAAGGTTTTATGTTATCTTGTGGGCAGAGATACTTGATGGTTATAAAGCTGTTACTGTCCCGTCCAAGGAAGATAAAAGGAGCCATAGGTCCTTATATGCCAGTTTAGAGGCCGTTGCAGACATGAAATTTACATACGTCGCTACCTGTCAGAACTATGGGAATCAGAAGCGTAGTGGAGATCGCCGTGCGACAGACATTTTGAATTTGATGGTTAAGTATGTTCTCCAATTCATGAATTGAACTTAGTTCAAATGAAATTTATGTTTGCCTTTGGCTTCTGAAGTCCGCCTGATTTAAGAATATAATATCGGGTTCTTCATTTGTAGCAATCCCTCACTTCGTGTGGCTTACATTGATGAAGTTGAAGAACGAGAGGGAGGGAGAGTTCAGAAAGTTTATTACTCTGTACTAATCAAAGCTGTGGACAATCTTGACCAAGTAAATGCATAACGATTCAGGATGTAATTTAATTAATTTGTGATTAACATAGAAATGATGGTTTTATTATTTTTTCTGAAGGAAATATTTCGAATTAAACTACCGGGTCCAGCAAAGATAGGGGAAGGGAAGCCTGAAAATCAAAATCATGCCATCATTTTTACAAGAGGCGAAGCTCTTCAGACTATTGACATGAACCAGGTAAAAATTATAAACATTTTGTAAGTGAAAAACGTTTAAACTTTGACCTGTTGATTCGGTGCAATTTTCTTAGGATAATTACTTGGAAGAAGCTTTAAAAATGCGCAACCTTTTGGAAGAGTTTAATGAAGATCATGGGGTGCGGCGGCCTACAATATTAGGTGTACGTGAACACATCTTTACTGGCAGGTCAGAAGAATTTTATTCACATACAGTGAGCATTCTATCATGTTAAGTTACCATATTGCTTAATTTTATCACTTGCTACAGTGTCTCTTCCTTGGCCTGGTTTATGTCAAATCAAGAAACCAGCTTTGTCACAATTGGTCAAAGAGTTCTTGCAAGACCACTGAAGTAAGTTTCTCTCTAGTGATTTAATGACATCGTTGAGTAGTAAGTACCTGTTTAACTTCTAGAATAAATCAGTAACCTCCCGCAGAACAATTGGCTAATACATTATCTCACCTAGTTAAAGCAGTGATTTTATTTTCTGCTGACCTAAAAAAAAGAAAAAACAGTGATTTTATTTTGAAGGGAAATACATGTAATATAAATGTTTACTTAGTTAAGTATTATTCAAATGATACTTTTACGAGTTTTGCTTATTTCTTCCTTCTCCCCTCTATTTTTCTCTTGTTTGAGTGTCATAGCCCCACGTTTCAATTTTCGGAGACAATAATTAGTGAACTCTCAAATTTCACTTTGGCATCTTTTCTGCTATTGTTGCAAGACAATTATTAGAATGAATACGGAGGATAATTTTGTGGCTTATACTAGATTTCTTCAATTCTAGGGTGCGATTCCACTACGGTCACCCAGATGTTTTTGATAGAATTTTCCACATAACTCGAGGAGGATTTAGCAAGGCTTCATGTGGCATCAATTTGAGCGAGGATATTTTTGCTGGTACCATTCTTGAAACATCTTTCTTTGTACTGACATTTGATATTTCCTTTTCGGCATCATATATTGTTTTTGGTACATTGTATCATGTGCTTTTTTGGTACGCTGCATCATATGCTTTTGCCTATGCAGGATTCAACTCCATACTAAGACGCGGAAATGTCACTCATCATGAATACATCCAATGCGGAAAGGGTAGAGATGTTGGGCTCAATCAAATCTCACTTTTTGAAGCAAAAGTGGCTTGTGGTAACGGAGAACAGACACTAAGCAGAGATATCTACAGACTGGGACATCGTTTTGACTTTTTCCGAATGCTATCATGCTATTTCACAACCATTGGATTTTATATAAGTTCAATGGTAATGGCTTATGCATTTAGGATATTACAAAAACAGTACTTGGTTTTGACATTAAAATTAAACTAACACTAACTGTGTATTTAAAAACAAATCAATCCTAATATGATCAATGTATGTGGAAATTAATCTCTTATCACACGAACACTAAATCATGAAAACCTGACTGAGTATTGTTACAGTGAGAACTGACAAGTCGATATTTAAGGGAAGCTATTTAGTTTGTCTTAGCTATATATCTATTTAAATGTCTTTGTTTTTCCTTTTCTTGATTTGCAATTCTGCATATGGCAGTAAATCTTTCTTTTTTTATTCGTAGATTGTGGTCCTCACATGTTATGCATTCCTATATGGTAAACTATACCTGTCTTTGAGTGGATTTGAGGCTGCAATAGTAAAGTTGGCTAAGAGAAAGGGAAATGAACCGCTAAAGGCAGCATTAGCTTCCCAGTCCCTTGTTCAAATAGGAGTCGTAATGACTTTGCCCATGTTCATGGAAATTGGACTAGAGAGAGGGTTCAGAACTGCTATAGGGGATCTCATAATAATGCAGTTGCAGCTAGCACCTGTTTTCTTCACTTTCTCCCTAGGGACAAAGCTGCACTATTTTGGGCGCACTCTTCTGCATGGAGGGGCAAAGTATAGAGCAACTGGCCGTGGTTTTGTTGTTCGCCATGAGAAATTTGCTGAAAATTACAGGATGTACTCTAGAAGTCACTTTGTTAAAGGGATTGAGCTCGCAATTTTGCTTATATGTTATTGGATTTATGGATCAGCCGCACCAGATTCAACAGCATATGGCCTTCTGTCGTGGTCAATGTGGTTTTTGGTCTGCTCATTCTTGTTTTCACCTTTCCTTTTCAATCCATCAGGGTTTGAATGGCAGAAGATAGTTGAGGACTGGGATGATTGGCAGAAGTGGATAAGTATTCGAGGTGGTATTGGTGTTCCTTCAAACAAGAGTTGGGAATCATGGTGGAATGAAGAACAGGAACATCTGCAGAACACTGGGTGTCTGGGGCGGATATGTGAGATTATTCTTGACCTGCGTTTCTTTGTCTATCAATATGGAATTGTGTATCATCTCAATGTAGCCAGAGGGAACAAGAGCATCTTGGTAATTGTGCTTGCTAATTTGATTTCATTTTATGTTTTCATGTCTGGAACCGCACAACAGGGTTTAACTTATTTAGCACCAATGTCTATATTACTAACTCCGGTAATTGAGGGTGAGTGAAGTGTTGTTAACTCGGATGAGACAAAGTAATATTGGGTAACCAACTACCAAAAGCTAGCGAATATCCTTGAGAACCAACGTCTCAGCTACAAATTGACTAATATTCAAGTATTTGGTAGTCACCTCTAAAACTAGCTTTTAAAAGTGAGAATTCAGTACTTAAATACACCACTTAACGTTCTATTCTATGTAGAACTTCAAACTAATCATAATACTCAGATTCTTATCACAATCCCTTTAATATAGGAGAATTTAGCCCTCTTCTAAATACCATGATGACATTACAGATCACTATCTCCTCTCCCCTCTGCCAAGACTATAGAATAAAAATAATAATAGAAATGACTATATATATATATATATATAATGTAAAGAGAGAGAGAGAGAGAGAGAGAAGTTTTCTGACTTAATTTTTCTCTTCAGGTTTATGCTTTGTCCTGGATAGTGATGGTAGCTGTCATGATTATCCTTAAGGTTGGTATAATGTGATAAAAAAAGTTCTTTCTGCAAGAACTTTAAAATGATGTTTTTAATTTGTGACAATTGAACTGCAGATTGTGTCCATGGGTAGAAAGCAGTTCAGCGCAGACTTCCAGTTGATGTTTCGTCTTGTCAAATTGTTTCTGTTCATGGGAGCCGTTGTTGTTCTAAGTTTAATGTTTACTCTGCTAAGCCTCACAGTTGGAGACATATTTGCGAGCCTCCTAGCCTTTTTGCCAACAGGATGGGCACTTATTCAGGTTCGTGCTTAGAGGTCTTAAATATTAAATATTATATTACAAGTGATGTATAAAAAGTGTAAAA
>Ga0214544_1011202_pt1 | contig 12560 bp, 5 predicted proteins | sample CNSS3metaG_FD_160074 | JGI IMG/M metagenome (GOLD analysis project Ga0214544, IMG submission 160074) | Root nodule microbial communities from cowpea collected in UCLA plant growth center, Los Angeles, California, USA - CNSS3 | ecosystem: Host-associated > Plants > Roots > Nodule | place: USA...
ATATATATCCCATGTGGACCAAATTAAAATGTGTCAATCGAATTAAAAATTGTGTGATGCATATGAAACAAATTAAGATCATGTACGGAGATAACGATGACAGAACCGGCAAACAAATGTAATAGTAGAAGGAACCAAATTAAAAAATTGATTTAAAAAAAAAAGTTATAGGTTTAACCTTCAAATTAATATTACAAATTGTAATAAATTAAGAAAACCTAAAGCTCTATTCATAATGGATTAACGAAAGAGTCTTTATTTTGAAGAGTGATACTTTTTATTATATTAGTTCTCTCTCGTTTGAAAGATACCAGTTCTCTTTTTTAGACTTGTGACTTGATACTATTTTAGTACCTTTTAATTCAAATTTCTGAAACTAATGACAATTTTTTTTTTTTTTAAATAGGAAATCACGTTGTAACGTTGTTCTAAAATGTTAATTTTTTACACACTCACTTTTTTTTTAATTTATTCCTTTTACATTAAAAATTCTCTTTTTTTTCTTAAATTTGTTTCTTAAATATCAACTGCTCTATACCTACTCACTAAATTAGAATTATTACGTTGAAAATGACTTGATCTCTATTTTATTCTCATCTGAAAAATGATACTTATCTTTCTTAATATTTCTTCTACCAAACGTTTAAGTTGAATTGTTTTAAAGTAAGTATACTTATCTATTTGTGAGTCAATATATTTATAAAATATCTAAATTAATTAACCACGTTTAAAACACTATATTTACCATGTTTTTGGGTTAGTTTTGCATGGAAGTTGATTGAAAACAAAGTTACTTCACAATAGGTAAGAAAAACACATTTCCCAAGTTCCATAATCCCATTCCATTGTTCATAGTATAATCAATGATTTGTTGGGTTACTCATTAATCTCTGAAAGTTCCAAGTTGCAAGAAGAATGGGTCATCACACGAGACCTCTGAGAGAAAAAAAAAAATTCCAAAATGAGGAAACAAAGAAAAGAAGAAAGTGTCAAAAGCCATAATGAATGCATACTTAGATGAACCGTGTATTCTCAATTTACCCAAACATGGTCTTTCTCATTTTCTCCACACGCTGTTCCTCTTCTCCAAAACCAAAACCTTCATATATAACCCCAAACCCCAACATCCAAGGGACTGATACACTTATCCCAAGACAAGACATGAAGATTCCTTTTTTCACTTGTTTCTCTTCACCCACCAGAAAACAAAACAAAAACGGTACACAGCATAACTGATACAAACGTAAATTTGAAAACTTTGGTTTTCGTTTATTATCTTTGATGTTTTTTCTTCCATTGCAGACTACCCAGAGGAAGAGATCAACGACGGGAGCTTCCGTTTGTTCACCTACGGCCAATTGAAATTGGCCACGCGAAATTTCCATTCCTCGGAGAAGGTCGGAGAAGGTGGCTTCGGCTCTGTCTATAAGGTTAATTATACATTCTCTGATCTCGTTCTTTTGAAAAGTTTGTTTTTTGATTAATTGGGGCATTAAGATGCAATGTGATTTCATCGAAAATTAACCAAGGGGTTATGTTCTGAGAGACCGATTTGGGTTTTGACTTGTGAAGGGGAAGCTTCTTGATGGTTCTCTTGTGGCGGTGAAGGTGCTTTCGGTTGAGGTGGAATCCATGCGAGGAGAGAGGGAATTTGTGGCGGAATTGGCTACACTTGCAAACATCAAGCACCAAAATCTTGTAAGCTTGAAAGGGTGTTGTGTGGAAGGTGTTCATAGGTATTTGGTGTATGATTATATGGAGAACAATAGCCTCTACAAAACCTTCTTAGGTATGATTAATTTCTGTTATGTGTTTCTGAGTTTCCAATTTAGGGGTTGCAATTGGAGGCAGAAGTTATAATGATTCTGTTTCTGTGGCTTTGATTGAAAGGTTCTGAGGAGAGAAGAATGAGATTCACCTGGGAAACAAGGAGGGAAGTATCCATAGGAGTGGCTCGGGGACTTGACTTTCTCCACGAAGAGCTTAAGCCTCATATCGTACACAGAGACATCAAAGCCAAAAATATTCTTCTCGATCAGAATTTCACTCCAAAGGTTTCGGATTTCGGTTTGGCAAAATTGCTGAGAGACGAAGCTTCTTACATCAGCACTCGTGTTGCAGGGACATTGTAAGTTACAACATTAAAAAAAAAAAAAAAAAAAAAAGGACTTTCTTGGTTCATTATTTTGAATCCTTTTCATTCCGTTACTAAAGGGTTTTGTTCTGATAAATCAACAGGGGTTATCTAGCTCCAGAGTATGCCAATTCTGGACAGGTTTCACGAAAATCAGATGTTTACAGCTTCGGAGTGTTACTTCTGCAAATCGTGAGTGGCCTTGCAGTGGTGGATGCCTATCAAGACATTGAACGTTTCATAGTGGAGAAGGTATGAAATGAAATTTAAGTCAAACTCATAATTAATCGACTTGTAAAATGATTTTTAGACACATATTTTGTTTGTTATGGTTTGGTCAAATGTAAGGTGGTGGGTGTGTGTTTGAAGTTTGAAGTTGAAGATGTTTGCAATTGCAGGCGTGGGCAGCGTATCAATCGAACGATCTGTTAAAACTGGTGGATCCCATGTTGAACAAGAATTTTCCCGAGGAAGAGGCCATAAAGTTCTTGAAGGTGGGGCTACTGTGTGTGCAAGAAACAGCGAAGCTTCGGCCACGAATGTCAGAGGTGGTGGAAAAATTCACCAACAACGTTGATATGAAAGATGTTAAGATTTCGAAACCAGGGTTCGTTGCTGATCTGAGGAACATCAGAATCAAAAACCAAAACACTTCGTCCCCGGAAACAAGTTCTGCCGGAGCAACCTTCGCAAGCTCCATTTGGAGTTCAGCCAATCTTGCTCGTTAGTTACATTATTGAGCATGTTTTAGGATAGGATCTTAACTAATTGGTCACACTCTGAAGAGCAATCACACGGATTCACACAGTGTTCATAGTCATTTTTTGTTCTTTGGATGCATTGCGTAGATTCATTTGTTTCATTATTTTTTTTTTTTTTTTTTTTTTTTTTTTTTTTAGTTTTTATTTTGTTGAATGCTTCCCGAGAGAATTCTTCTCTCGCACTAAATGGTCGCATACGGCGTGCTCACTGCATAGGGTTAGTACAAAGTGTAGATTCTCAACAATTTTTCATCAACTTTTTGAAGATGTTATTATTACTTTATTAACAACAGAGGAAAAGAGTTACAAAGTGGGATGGACTTTTATATTATAATAATTAACGAGCTTTAAATCTAATTCATCCACCTTAAAGCAATAGAGAAAATAGATTATAAGGTCTAATTTATATCTATTTGTATAATTTAATTTTGTTTTATATGTATTCTGTATGACTTCAACTATGTTAACTAAAAAATACTTATCAAAAACAAAATATAAAAAGAACAATAAGGTTGTCAATATGATCATACAAACTTTGGTAGAAGATAAATTAAACGTATGCTTAGCCCTTTTAAATTAAAATTGGAAAGGGATAGTTTTGTTTTTATTGGGAAAGGTCATTACGTCATAACGTAAGAAGGAGAAAATTTGTTCAGCAGTCATTAAGATAACTATAATTAGAGAAGTTGACTTTATAATATCAAATAACATTTTCCCTTTCCGTAAGGGAATCAATTACATTCATAAGAGAAAAGGAAAGAAAAAAATCACCGTTGACAACATAACAAATAGATTCCACGTCAATCATATTGAGTTAGAACGCAAAATAGTTTTATATTATTACTTTAAAGGTTATGTAAATTATAATTGTTATTAAGTGATAGTTTAAAAAGTTTATAATAGTCTAAAAAATTTTACATTAATAAGTTAAATTAAAAAATAATAATGAATTTTTTTTTTTTAATTTTAGTGTACTTATTTCGTATAGTTAGAAAGTGAATTTCATCTTTCTTGTGATTAATTAACATGATTTTAGGATAATTATGATATTCACACCTCATCCATATCTTATAATTTCATCATATTTCCTGTTTTAGAATTAATTAAAGGGAATTTTCAACTTAATTTAGCTAAGAAGAATTTATATTTAGTATCTTGTTTAATTTTGTACAAGATTTTGGTGTTATATAGAAAATATTTGAGGTAAATCAAACAATGATGTCACTTTTTATATCGACTTTTATTGTATTTAAGTGAAATAAGTTATATGCAATATCTATTCTATAAATCAATTGATATAGCATGTCTAGGGATGTCAACGGGGCGGGTAGGATACGGGTAGTAGCTCTCCCGTACCCTACCCGCTAGATAAATATATGCATCGTACCCATATCCACATCCGTCAAGTATCCATTATGCGGGTACCCGCCTATTTTTTTCATATCTGTGGGTATCCACGTGTATCCGCGGGTATTTACAAAATTATTAAAAAAACAAATATTTAATCATAAATTCAAATAAAATAAAATAAAATATATCATTGTCATAAATTTTAATTAAAGTTTAAATAAACTCAAGTTCATATAAGTCCAAATAATTTATAAAAGTAAATATAGAATGACGTTCAACACAATGAAAATTCTTTAATTAGTGTTTTGATAAAAAAGTTCACTTTCTCTAATTGATTCCTAAAAAATAAACAAAATAAACAAATAATAAACCTCAATTGCCACGTGCCAAGTATTCTTATTTTGATTTCATCATTTGACAACAAGCATATCATAAACGTCATTGTCTATATAGGATTTGATGTATATGCCCAATTTCAAATAAAGGAAAGAGAAGAATGTCAAGGGATGTACTTGGAAGAAGACAACGTACCAATACTTACTTGAAGTTTGAAGAATGAAGACTGAAGACAAGATGTGTAACTTAGAAAAAATTAGGCCATAATATTTTTTACTAATATATATATATATATATATATATATATATATATATGACAGTACTTTTGTGAATTAAAGTTTAGCAGGTACGGGTATCCACAGGTACGGATACTATGATACCCGTACTCGTCCCGTTAACATGCGGGTATAAAAAATACCCGTATCCGCGGGTAGCGGGTATCATTTTTAATATCTGTTTCCTATTCGTTGCGGGTTTTATCCACGGATACCTGCGGATACGAATTTTTTTGACATCCCTAAGCATGTCTAATTTTACATTGGTTACAACCGATATAAAAATTATCATACTTTATACATCAGTTGCATCAATGTCAATAGTACAACTGATGTGGACTATCCAAAATAATTGATATGAAATATAATTTTTCTAGTAATGGTAAGTGTTGTGGTAAAATATTTTGTTAAAAAATAATTTTCTTTTTCTGTCTTTCCCCTTTTTCCCAAAATAAAAATTTATTTCGGATCTATGATAAAATACCTTGAATATATCGTCATTTGAATGTTTTACCTCCATGTTTGTTGTAGTGTGGTCATTTGAATGTTTTACCTCCATGTTTGTTGTAGTGTGATCTTCTTGTTTAAAAATTTATAGTTTCTAATATTTATTTTGTCATGTATACAATTATGTTATTTTCAAAATAAGTATAATTGAATATGTTGGGTTATATATTCTTTCATATGTTTTGGTTATATATGTGTTATGGTTATACCAACAATCTTTCGTCAAGGGTAGTGACCCCTTTTTGGTTGTGGTTATGCGATCAGTCACTTTAGTGACCCCTTTTTTGTGTTATGGTTATGTGGTTAGATACTTTGAACCACCGGCTCTGATACCACTGTTGGATTATATATTCTTTTTTCATATGTTTTGGTTATATATGGGTTATGGTTATAATCATTGAGAGATTGTGGTTCCATATGATTATATGATATTAGTCTTACATATATAAGGCATTTGACATCACTTTTGCCCCAAAATCTTAAGGTAATGATATTATGGATCTTTATTTTTATATAGTGTTTAACCTTATAATGTTTAACCTTGTCTATTATATCCAATATGAGACTTTTTGACTCACACTTAAACTATTACTAACACACTTGTACTATTACCAACAGAATCATATTCAGTTATATATTTGTACATTATAGTTTACGATAAAATTTACTAAAGAGAAAAGAAAGATAATGTTGAGATGTGAAGGTAAGTACAACCATGAGAAATAATATCATTATAATGATTAGCTTTTTGTTTTTGTCGGCAAAAATCATTATAAGGATTAGTATTATTTGTTGTGAAGTGTAGATAAATATGTAATAATGATGTATCTTATTGGTTGTGGATCGACACATTTGCTCTTCAAATTTAGGTTGAAAATTCATTTTAGTTCTTAAAAAAGTTTATTGTAATTTTTTAATTAAATAATTTTGTTATACCATTAATATATGTTTTAATTGTTAACATAAAAATGTTAACGTTTATATTAGAATAATAGGTATCTTACTCCATTGAGTAATTAACATCAAAATCACTTTTATATATTAACTGTTAAATGACATATTTATAATGGAACAAAATTATTTAACTTAAGACATTGAAATATCAAATCTACACTTAAAATTTTGCATGTTTTAAAATTCTTCATTCAAAAATTATAAGAAACAATAGTGAGTTTAGCAATATCTAATAATGAAACAAATATAAAAAATTAAACAAAATAAGTCTAGTATAAAAATACAATATATATTAATGAAATAATATGATTAAAATATTTCCGCCAACTTTTTCCCTACGCCGTGCTTTAATAACCATTGCTCCAAAAACAAGCCGCCAATGTTTTACCGACAATGTTTCTGCGCTGTCATTTTCATGTTCTTTCTTGTTTTTCTAGTTTAGTTTAAATTCTATAATATATTCTCTTTGTTTTCTACCATAAATAATTTTTCTACTTATTTATTTATAATATAATTTTAAACGATTTATCTATTATACTTTTATATTTCTTATTTCAATGTATATTTATTTATCATATTTTTTTTCTTTTTATTATAATTAATTATTTTATCTCTATATTAACTAAACTAAGGATAAAATTGAAAAATATATTATTTTGAAGTTCAAAAAATAAGAAATAAAAAATTATTAAAAATTGAGAATTAAAAAAGAACTGATAGCTTTTAAATTCATTTTAAGGTCCACCTCTAGTTTTGTCTTATTGGTGACATCCTTTGAAGATGGGAAATAACATGATTTTCACATTTATTGAGATAAACTCCAAATCATAGACGTAGGGCGTAGACATCATGCAACACCTTCAATTGAAATTCCTCATGTAACCCTCTTTGGTTTTACTGTTATTTAGATTTGAGTTTAATTTTATTATGTTGTTTGAAGAAAAAAATATACCGTTAATTTAAATAATTCAACTATAATTTTATACAAAGTAACTTATTATGTTGTATGCAAAAAATATACCGTTAATTTAAATAATTCAACTATAATTTTATAGAAAGTAATAGTCCAATCGTACATGATAATACATAATTCAAATGAAAAATTTAATTTAATTTTCTTCTTTTATTAGAGTTAAAATATTTTCTTAATAAGGTGTTTTTGAGTACCACGATTTTTCATTCTTTGTCCATTCTTCCTTAGTAAATTAATTCGAAATATTGTTTATTCTGATTTCATTTCATTTAGTTTTTCTTCGTAAGATTTTTTTTATCTTATTTGTTATTACAAGACTATTTTTGGTTCGAGTCAAGCAATATCTCCTTTTAAGTATCTTTTCTGTTTGATTGATATATATATATATATATATATATATATATATATATATATATATATATATATATATATAGTATTCTGATAAGTATTTAGTGTGAAAATGTCAGTAAAAATCAACGATGTCTTATAGTTTGAACCATTTTAGATTGCTAACAGCCTGATGAATTAAAAGAATGATTGATGGCATGACAACTACATTTATATCATCAATTTTGACAAATGATATATTATTTTTAATTATCCAAACCTCAAATTCAACTTTGTAAAGTATGTATTAACTTTGAGGTTGACTTTTTTTTATTAAATATAAATTGATTTAGAATTCCAAGTGTATATGAATGTATATCTAACATCATCACTCACTTAACCCTAAATAATTGTCAACTATTGCAACTTATTGAAAAGGTTATTATTCACCCCTTCTAGCTTGCATCTATGACCAAAAGTTAGAGCAAAATATTCTTTGTTAGTCTTGTTCTCACTAATCCACAAATAAAATGGGTATGAATGGATGATTCATGAAATAATGAACCTTCTGTAAATTGTAATTTTAAATTATGAAACTAAAAAAATATAGAAAACTTATCGAAAACAATAAAATTATCAACTGTACACCGCAACATACATGTATATTAAAATGTTGGATTAAATATCTTTTTATTTCCTAATTTTAATAAAAAATTAAAATTAGTTTTTCTTTTGACATTTTCTCCAAATTTAGTAATTTTATAGAGATAAAATAATGTAATCATAATTTTTATAAACTAGATAAGAATCACAAGTAAATTCGTATTTGTAAACACTATTTAAGTTTAAATTCATTTTATATTGGAAAAGAATATTAAATATAAATAGGAGTAATACTTTAATATTTTAAATTTTAAATTAAATATGAAGACCAATATAAAAATTTATTTCTCGTATTATTAAAAAGAAATCTCCCTCAACCGTTTAAAACCTACACTTCATTTATTTTATTTTCATCTAAACGCCCAAACTTCTTCAAAATGTCTATCTTTTTCGATCTACTACCTTTTATTTCTGTACTAAATTAAATTTCTACACATACTCGCGCGCGATTTCTATAAATATAAATAGCATTAAAAATACATATGAAAGAAACAACAACTATAGTATCAGAATATTTTTGCACTGGTCAAGCACATACTAGTTCAAACTCATAACATTTCCACTTACTCCCAATTTTAAATTAATTATTTCTTAGACCCTCCTCTTATCCAAATATAAGGTCCAATTTGTAAAATTTCATAGTGGAAAGAAAAAAATTTAACATTTTGAAGGTTATATTGAACTTTGATCACATGTTGTAGTTAAATATAGAGGTCTTTTTAACAACTAGGAGTTAACTCAATTTTTTTAATTAAACCCCGTAACTGCATTTTAATTATACCTCCATTTGCATTATAATTCTAAAAAACTCTTTGACACTTAAGTTAGTAAGAAAGTTTATATCTTTTAGAGTAAGAGAGAAAGAGTATGAGAGAGTCTATGTATTCCTTAGGGAATACTAGATGTATTTATAAGACCTTTTGGATCTTGGATCCATGTGATAAAATAAGTAATGTAATATCAAGAATTATCAGTAAAATAATCACTTACCTCAAATAATAATAATAATAATAATAATAATAATAATAATGTGACACCTTATCTGATATACCAAATATCTTGTAAATATTTGGTATTAAGGAATATCGAGACATAATCAAATTATCGAGAGTTGTCATAATTATTGTTAATATGTAAATATTTGCACCAATAGATGTATCTTATAATATTTTGTAATTTTTTTGATGATGAAGCTAATTAGGCCTTATTGGGTCGCATTACTTAACATCATCTATTGGGTCGGCTAGGTACGTAAGCCCCCACAGTGACATCCATAGTCCCACTATTTTGGGCGGAGCAAACCACCACGATTCCTTGCTTCGTTGCATGGAAAGCTCTAGCCACCATGTCGTCTTTCAGCAAGCTCGAGCCAAACCCATCGAGCAATACTGATAGCGCATCCACACCGTTATAAATGGCCTCATCAAACACCACCAAGATCAGTTTCTCACTAGCAACGGGGGATATCAATAGACCTTGCATGCAACGCGAGCTTTTGGGTGCGCCACCCTTGGTTGTTGAAGCCTTGGTCAAAGATGCTAACTCCAGGGACGATGTTGGTAACATTCACACAATTGTCTTTGGTGGTATCCCATATGAGGACAATGCAATTGTCTAAGGTGGAGCAAAGATGCCCTTGAAATGGCCGACGAGGTAGTGGAAGAAGGTGACCATAGCGAAGTGGTGCTGCTTTGGTGGTTGCAATAGTTTTGGCAACCCTTGGTCAGGTGCGACAATGGTTGACGATGGCAATGTTTGAGGTCTGGTAGGAGAAGATGGAAGATGAAGATGACGATGTATCATCATTTAGCTTGTCAAATTTTGAGTGAAGATGTTGGACATAAGGCAACTTTTCATTAGACAAATTTAGAGAGTGGGGATAACCATGTGATGGTCTTAGAGTAGCTAACTTTGTGAGTAGAGGATTGCTTAAAAAGTGGAGTGCATAAATAAATTATAGGGTGCACAACATACTTTTTCAGAATTTGCCAATTTTGGTCTTATTCTAAAGGTGTTTCGTAGTTTCTTTATTATCACGCCTGTATGAGATTAACATAACTTTTACTACATCAACAAACATTATAATATCAAAAAAATATTTTATGCAACTCAAATGTTATTTTCGATGCATTTTTCTCTCACAAGGCCACCATTGGAATTTGGCCTTATTTTGAAGGTGTTTTGTAATTTCTTTATTTTCACACCTTGTATGAGATTAACATCACTCAAGTTGCATCAACAAACATTATAATATCCAATAAAATATTTTATGTAACTCAAATGCTATTTTCGATGCGTTTTTACATCATGAGGCCACCATTGGAATTTGAAGCTCTTGTTGAGTTAGGTGTTATCAAAGGAATGATAATTTTTTACACTAATTATTCATAAAATTTGAATAAAAAATATTTAATGAAAGAAATAGAGTGTCAAGATAGCATTCTTACAAAGGCATTGCAAAATTGTGACCATAAATATTCATGGTAGCTGATTGTGAGGATTTATGGACAATCTTCATTGTCGATATTAATAATGAGTTATCCCATCATGTAAGGATTGTATAAAATGTGGAGGTAGGATAAAGTTTTACTCGGGCCCCATGGTCAGTGGCGGATCTTCGACTAATATCTTGGTGGTGCCAAAATTTGGGTTGAATTACTCTTTTTTGGTCGATTTTTTCATAAAAAATGTCAAGTTGGTCTTCTAATTTTTTTTAGTCTCAATTTGGTCCAATTTTTTTAAAATTGATGCAATTTGATCATTTTTGTTAAATTTCTTGAAGTGAAGCAAAGATTTTTCATCAAGACTGACATTACGATTATGTCAGTTACATCAATAAAGCAAATCATCTTTATTCACAACTTTAATTTTGATTAAAAAACCTTGATCTAATTCAGAAAATTTAAAGAAAAAGAACCAAATTGCATCATTGTTTCAAAACCTAGATCAAATTGGGACTAAAAAAAATTGAAGGACTACATATTTTTTAACGAAAATAGAAACCAAAAGAGTAATTTCAAAATTTTTATATAAACTAATTTAAATATTGTATTTTTTTATGATAATAAAAAATAATAAAAATAGAATTATTGTTATCATTATAATTATAAAATAAATACAAATAATTTTTCATAATATTACTATAATTAATTTTTATTTATAATGATTAAGTTTCAAATAAAAAAATGATTAAATTAAACAAGTGATCACTTAAAAGAAATGTTAATAAAATTATTATTTTTATTTTTAAAAGTATTTAAAAGATAAATGTGAAAATGTGAAAAACAACAAAAAAAAGAACTTTTTCTTTTTATATAAATATAGATGTATAAAAAAAATTTAAAATATCAAATATATAAAATATATTAAAAGTATTAATTTTTAAATATATACTTAAAATTATATATTAAATAAATTATATAAATATAAAATTTTTGGGGGGGCCATGGCCCCCCTAGTCCCTTGAATGGTTCGCCATTGTCCATGGTGAGCGCCAAATATTCTTTCTGGGATTAGACGTGTGGACATTTAGACAGGTGGCAAGATCTAAGTGGATTGAAGAATCTTAATATATGCTCATGTGGGTTGAAACATAAAGGAAGATTCACCTCCAAAAGACTCTTTGACGCTCAAGTTAGTAAGAGGGTTTGGATCATTTAGAGTAAGGAAGAATGAGTATAAGAGAGTATGTGTATTTATTGGGAAATACTAGATGTATTGATAGGGCCTTTTAAGCCTTGGATCCATGTGATAAAACAATAATGTAATATCTAACAATATTAGTAAAATAATGACTTACCTCAAATAAGCAATGATTACTTGATATTGAAACAATAAAAAAAGGTATGACCACGGGTAGAGGATATACCCTTTACTCAATCAGGATAAGGATGAGACAAATACATTTAGACTCGTTAGGTATAGAGATGCGGATGGAGATGGATATTTACCTTAGGGTGGTATGAAATAATGAAATATGTCCTTGCTCCACCCCTCTATTGCCATCCCTATTAGAAACAAGATCCCTTGATTTTTGTATATCCAATATTACCTTTTAATGTTGTCATTTATTACAATTAATATTATTGTCAATCAATGATTGTAAACACTACTTGTTACCTTATTTATTTCCAATATCTTAATGCTAGTTGTAGTCATATGATCATCTATTGCTAACATTTGTTATGTATGTACATTATTATCGTCATATTAATACACCATTCTCTTATATATATATATATATATATATATATATATATATATATATATATATATATATA
>Ga0214544_1011205_pt1 | contig 12555 bp, 13 predicted proteins | sample CNSS3metaG_FD_160074 | JGI IMG/M metagenome (GOLD analysis project Ga0214544, IMG submission 160074) | Root nodule microbial communities from cowpea collected in UCLA plant growth center, Los Angeles, California, USA - CNSS3 | ecosystem: Host-associated > Plants > Roots > Nodule | place: USA...
TGTAGTCAAAGTGGATAGATCTCTTGTTTCTGAGATAGCCGTGACCTTTGGTTGCCAAGATCTATCAAGACACTTTAGCACCTTGATGTTTAACTCTTCCTTGTCAAATTCCTTACCCAAGCCTATGAGATGGTTGACTATGTGAGTGAATCTCTTTTGCACATCCGCTATGGATTCTCCTTGTTTCATCTTGAATAGCTCATATTCTTGAATCAAGGCATGCTTTCTAGCTCTCTTAACATCATTGGTTCCTTCATGAGTCACTTCAAGAACCTCCCACATTTCCTTGGCACTCTTGCATTGTGAAACACGAAAAAACTCATCCATGTTGAGAGATGAAGTGAGGATATTCTTTGCATTGCAATCATATTGAGCTCTCCTTCTCTCTTCATCATTCCATTGAGTCCATGGCTTATTAACCTGCACATCATCAACAATATGCTTATGAGTATATGGTACATTTATGATTGCATCCCATATCCCTTGATCTATTGACTCAATAAAGATTTTCATCCTGATTTTCCAAAATTGGTAATTAATGCCACTAAACATAGGGGGTCTATGAATTGAGGCACCTTCACCAAAAGGTAACTTGTTTTCAGCCATTTCAAGTAGTTCAAAACAGATTTAGGACCTTACTTGATCAAATTTCAAATACCTTACTCTAGATGCCAATTGTTAGTTTTGAAATGGTTGAAAAGCCAAGAGAGGGGGGTTGAATTGGCTAGTTAAAATTTTAGGCTATCTTTGCAAGCTAAAAGCCACCTTTAATTGAATCAAATAGATCACCAAGTTAGGATGAAAACAGTACTGAACTATACACTTTCAATCGATCAAAAACAGAGTTAACAGATTGATTTTACTAAACAGATTCTGTTCTGGTATAATCAATCGATTGAAACTGAAAAACAGTCGACTCAAATACTGGGAAAAATGTAGAAATGCGAATTTAAATTTTAAACCACAAACAATGCTCAAGAATGATCAAGATCAGTTCCAAATGATTATACAAACATGCTCAATGCTTCGGATGCTATGAAAACATGCAAGAACATGAAAAAGATGATTAAAGCACATGTTCTTGAAACTTTAAAATGAAAATGCCAGAGAGAAAGGTTAGAGAAGAGAGGACACCACGAATTTTTATACTGGTTCACTCAAACCTGAGCTACATCTAGTTTGTCAAGGCAACCTTAGCTTGACTTTGCACTATTTCAAAATTTTTACAAAGTATCCACCCTTACACTTCTAAAATATGCAAAAACACCACAAAAGACTCTTGAATCACACAAGAATCACACCAGCACAGCAAGAACCCTCTTGCAGACCTGGAAAACCACCAGGCACACACACAAAGCTTGAGAAATATCAAACCTTAGTGGTAGCACAGCCTTGCCTACTACAAACCACTTTCTCCAAGCTCCAAACCAAGACAAAAGCTTCAAGAATTGATCCAAGATCAATCTTCAACACCTTCAACACCTATGATCACGAAGGAGAGAGTTTCCACAAGTTTCCATAACAAAATCGTGCTCTAAAATGATCAACAGACCTCTCTTTCGAAAATCACAGCTTTTATAGTCAAACTGTTACGAAATTCAACAGGTTGATTTTCAAATCAATCGGTTGATTTCACTTGACTTAAGTGAAATCAGTTGATTAAAAACTAAATCAACTGAATGAATTTGTTGCAGTTTAAGACTACTCCAGCCAACCTTTTAACCTGTTAAAAAGCCATTCAACAAATTAAAAACACACTAAAGACCAAACTACATCTAATTAATGCTTTAAGGTCTACAACATGAATTACAAACAACAAATACACTTTCTTAATGATGTAACTACATGGAGAGCACACATTCCAACCTTGATCACCATGGATATCATCAAATCTGCTTTCCTTCATCAATGTAGGCTTCATTCCAATGGTTATGGCTTCAAGATAGTTCAAAAGAGCTTCATTCAATCTCCATCAAATCTTCAAGAAGCAAACCACCTTGGCTTCTCATGTCAACACCCGGCACTTTTCCAAGCGTTGAGGAAGGAGATGGCTGCCAAGGCTAAAACAGCCAGGAACACTAATGTTCCCAACTTGCAGGAGTCGCTAGTTGAGGTGCACGTGCACGACGGTACTAAGAGAAAGGCTGAGTTTTTAGCTCGACTCGGCAAGGGTAAAGATGTAAAGAAGGTCAGGGTGGCATTGCTTGGGGCGGGGTCAGCCAATGGGACGAAAGGGCCAGAGTCCGATTTGATTGAGTTGCCAAAAATGTCTGTTAGGAAAGATATTGCTATTAATCTTCCAGAGACAATCATCAATTCTATCGACGGTATGGAGGCGAATCATCTCATAAGGACCATGGTTGAATTTGGAAGCAAGGCATTGATACTGAGTCGCCAGGTTGGGTCTTTGTACCGACGAGAAGTTAAGGAGGGAGGTAGGGAAAAGGTGGACGAATTGCAAGGAAAAGTTTATAAGTTTGAGGAGGAGAGGGTCGCTTGGAAGAAGGAAAGGGGGAGTTGGGAGGAGGAGAGGAAAAGGTTGGGAACCTGGAAAGTTCGTTGCTTTGATTCGGAGGGAAAACTTAATAAGAGGATAGCGGACCTGAAGGCTGACTATGACGACTTGAAGGAAAAATATGAGGGTGTTGAGGTTGAACTTGATGATTTGAAGGGTTGTATTATCCAAGAGCATATTAATGGGTTCCAGAAGGGGTTGCGACAGGCGGCCTTCTTTTATAAGGATGTTGATGCTGCTGACTCTAAGTTTGATGTAAATAAATATGTTGTTGATGGGCAGCTCGTTAACGAGGCTGAGAGTAGCCAGGAGAAGGAGGTGGAGAAGGAAGCGGCCGAGGAGGAGAAGGAAGCGGCAATTGCCGTGGAAGGTGGCGATGACAAGGCGGAATAGGACTTTTATTTTTTATTATTTGAAATCGTTATTGAGCTTATATCTGTAATAATTGGTACATCATGTGTGTGGCACTCCGTACATTTCTTTGCTTTTATTTTAATATGATTAATGCTTTAAGTATGCTATATTGTTTGTCGGATGTGAATAGTATTTAAGTTTGGCGAATTCAGTTATTTGTTAAGGGTGTTCGACCCAGGCCGCTTACTTGTGGTAAGGGTGGGGAACTTAAACGAATTAACCAACAAGTTAAGGGTGTTCGACCCAGGCCGCTTACTTGTGGTAAGGGTGGGGAACTTAAACGAATTAACCAACAAATTAAGGGTGTTCGACCCAGACCGCTTACTTGTGGTAAGGGTGGGGAACTTAAACGAATTAACCAACAAGTTAAGGATGTTCGACCCAGGCCGCTTACTTGTGGTAAGGGTGGGGAACTTAAACAAATTAACCAACAAGTTAAGGGTGTTCGACCCAGGCCGCTTACTTGTGGTAAGGGTGGGGAACTTAAACGAATTAACCAAGTTAAGGGTGTTCGACCTAGGCCGCTTACTTGTGGTAAGGGTGGGGAACTTAAACGAATTAACCAACAAATTAAGGGTGTTCAACCCAGGTCGCTTACTTGTGGTAAGGGTGGGGAACTTAAACGAATTAACCAACAAGTTAAGGGTGTTTGACCCAGGCCGCTTACTTGTGGTAAGGGTGGGGAACTTAAACGAATTAACCAACAAGTTAAGGGTGTTCGACCCAGGCCGCTTACTTGTTTTAAGGGTGGGGAACTTAAACGAATTAACCAACAAGTTAAGGGTGTTCGACCCAGGCCGCTTACTTGTGGTAAGGGTGGGGAACTTAAACGAATATGAGAAGTGAAGTAAAGAATGGTCATAAAGTTGGGAACCCTTTGTATTATTCATTGAATCTGGGGTGCCTCATTAAAACCTCCCCAACTAAAACCCTCCTTAGGGAAAAAAGACCAGGTGAGGAAAAAGAGTACACCCAGGGTTACAAGTGTTTGGTGCGATGTAATACATGTTTTTAACTAAAGTAGAACTTGAGATGGGACACATTCCATGTATTGGGTATTTCTTCCCCAGATAACTGCTCCAGCCGATATGCTCCTCCCCCAACGTCTTCACGTATTCGGTATGGGTTGTCCCAATTGGCGGAGAACTTGACATCCTTCTTTCTTACACTGTTGGCTATTCTCCAAACTCTAAGTCTTCTTTTGCGAATGATCTTGGGCATAGGTTGGCGTTATATTTCCTGGCGGCTCTTTTGTTTGGCAGCTAAGTTGCGTATTTGAGCTTTTTCTCTTAGCTCGGGTAGGAGGTCAAGTTGGGTGGCCATGTTTTGATGATTCTGGGTTGGGTCGTATAGTTCTCGGCATAGGGATGGTTCACCAATTTCAACGGGTATCATGGCGTCTGCACCATATATTAGGCTGAACGGAGACTCATTCGTTGCTGATTGAGGGGTACACCTGTAGGCCCACAACACTTCTACTAGTTCTTCTGCCCATCGGCCTTTGGCGCTGTCCAACCACTTGTGTAGCTCCACTGGGATAACCTTGTTTGCCGCCTCGACCTGTTCATTGGTATGTGGGTGTTCAACAGAACTGGTTATGTGTTTGATGCCTAGACCGGTGTAGAATTTAGCGAGTTCTTTATATCTAAACTGTCATCCATTGTCTGTGATGATGGTATGTGGGACACCATATCGGCATATAATATCCTTCCAAACTGGTGCGAAGGATTCTGGTAGTCATGGTGCGTGCGCCGGAATGGTAGCCGCATACGCCTTCGTGTAATTCCTTATGATGTACTAGGCTTGTTCTGTAGTGACGCATTTGAGAAGTGGTTGGCCATATCCGCGTTTGTAAAGATCATCACCTATCATGGTATATTTGGCGGCCTTAGCCATCCAAGTTTTGTCAGCATCTAGTGAGGGGTTGCCGGTTTGGAGATATTGGATATAAGGGGTGGTCTAGTTGTGGGCTTGGGGATGAGTGAGGTTGTCAGCTGGGGTGTGGGTTAGGTTATAGCAAGTATTTGTGATGAAAGGTGCGGATAGTGTCTGTTGCAATAGGGATCGGTGGTGGCTTTTTAATTTGGTGCTGGCTAATTTGGATAGGATGTCGGCTCTGATGTTGTCGGTCCTAGGAATATGTTCGATGCGGACTTGGTCAAAAGCGGATTGAATGACTGCACGGACTAGATGGTAATATTGTAAAAGGGTGGGGTCCTTGATCTGGAATTCGTCATTTAGGTGGCCCACAGTAAGCTTGGAGTCGGTTTTGCACGTTAAAGATTTGACGCCAACTTCGCGGGCCAGGGAAAGTCCGGCGAGGATGGCTTCGTATTTGGCTTGGTTGTTGGATGTTTTGAAGGCGAAGTGGAGGGATTTCTCAATGAGGATATCGTTAAGGCCTTCTAAAACAATGTCAGCGCCAGCACCTTTCGGATTTGAAGAACCATCTACATGAAGTGTCGACTGGTCCTTTGTGGGTGTCTGTTGGAGGTCATTAACGAAGTCTAGGAGGCATTGGGCTTTTATGGGGCCATCGGGTTCATAATGAATGTTAAATTCGGACAACTCAACGGCCCAGGACGACATCCGTCCTGCCAGGTCTGGATTTTGCAATATCTTCTGGATTGGGTAATCGATTTTGACGGTGATGTTGTGGTTTGGAAGTATGGGCGCACGCGGCGACCTGTGTGTACCAAGGATAGGGCCAACTTTTCCACCATTTGGTATCTGGTTTCAGGATCTTGCAGCGTTTTGTTGACAAAGTAAACAGGATGTTGTGTGTCGCCTACATCTTGAACAAGTGCGGCGCTGACTGTGTGATCGGTGGCTGTGATGTAAACCAACAGGGGTTGATGAGTATCCGGCTTGTGGAGGATAGGTGGTGAGGTAAGGGTGGTTTTCATCTTTTGGAAAATTTGTTCGCAGTCGTTAGTCCACGTGAACCTGGCAGATTTTTTGAGGAGTTGTATTATGGGTTGGGTTTGTTCAGCTAGTTTGGGCAGGAAGCGGGAAATGGCTGTAAAATGGCCTATGAGGCGTTGGACTTCTTCGATGTTGGTGGGACTACGCATTTCGATAATCGCTTTGCATTTTTCAGGGTTGGCCTCTATGTCGCGCTGGGTTAGCATGAATCCGAGGAATTTGCCGCGGTCGACGTCGAATACACACTTGTCGGGGTTGAGGCGAAGGTTGTATTGGCGTAATGCGGAGAAGACTGCCGAGAGGTCCTGCGTGTGTTGGTGATGGCTTAGAGATTTGATAACCATGTTATCGACGTATACTTCGACACATTGTCCCATCAAATGACTGAAAACTTTGTCCATCAATCGTTGGTAGGTTGCTCCGGCGTTTTTGAGGCCAAAAGGCATAACTCTGTAAAAATAATTAGCGTCGTCTGTGATGAAGGCGGTCTTGTTCATGTCGGATGCGGCCATGGGGATTTGATTGTAACCGGAATATGCATCCAGGAAACTGAGTACGTTATTTCCTGTCGCGCCGTCAACAAGTCGGTCAATGTTGGGTAAGGGGTAGGCATCTCGAGGACAGGCTTTGTTTAGATCTGTGTAATCGACACACATCTGCCACTTGCCGTTGGCTTTCTTCACCAAGACTACGTTAGAAAGCCAAGTGGTGTATTGAGCTTCTTCAATGAATCTTGCGCTTAATAACTTATCGGCCTCGGCCTTAGCCGCTAGGCGTCGTTCCTCACCGAGTTTGCATTTTTTCTGAGAGATATAGTGGCCTTCTTTGTAGATGGATAACTTGTGGGATGCTACTAGAGGGTCTACTCCGGGTAAGTCAGCAGTTGACCAACCGAAAAGGTCTGTGTTGCCGACTAGAACATGTGTGATGATGGCACGCTCGTCAGAGTTTAATCTGGTGCCTACGTTGATAGAGTGGCCATTTGGAAGTTCCAGGGGGGAGGTTTCTTCAACCGGTTTGAGACGAACATCTCGGCCCACTCTGGGGTCTAGATCTTCGCCCGATAGAGTGATCCCAGAGCCAGGTGGTCGCTCGATGTGGTTGGTTTGCTGGATTGGGAGTTGTGGGCGTAGGCTGGCCATGTAGCATTCGCGTGCCAGACGTTGGTCGCAATGGACGGTGAGAATTTCGCCAGAAGGGGAAGGGAATTTCATGGCCAGGTGAGGGGTAGAGACGACGGCACAGAGGGTGTTGAGCGAGGGACGGCCAAGGAGGACATTATAGGATGTGAGTGCGTCAACGATGAGAAAGCGAATGGGAATGGTTTTAGTTTGGGATCCGTCATGAAATACGGTGTGAAGGTCAATGTAGTCGCGGGTGGAAACTTGTTCTCCAAAAAAGCCATAGAGGGGTTCATCATACGGGACCATGGCAGTGTCTGGAAGCTGGAGTTTTTGATATGTTGCCCAGTAGAGGATGTCAACGGAGTTGCCCTGGTCGACAAGGACTTTCTTGACTGCGTAGTTTTCGATTTCGACAATGATGACCATGGGGCCGTCTTGTTGGTGATCGAGGTCGTGGAAGTCATCGTCCATGAAGGTGATGGGAGGCATGCGGCGTCTGTGATGGGAATGAGTAATATGGTTGATGATTGGATATGGCGGAGGTGTTTCTTTCTGGCAGAAGAGGTGGATCCTCCATTAGCGAAATCGCCAGAGATGGTGTTGATAGTGCCACGTAGGGGAGGGTCGGTAGGGGTAACATCGGTGCGAGCTGGTTGGGGGTCCTGGTTAGTGGATTGGGTAGGGCGTCTGTCGTAGCGAGAGTCGTAGGGAGGGCGTATGTGGTCAGATCGAGGAGGGTGACGGGTTCGAGAGGAATGATCATCTCTGCGGATGAAGCGGCGAAAGTGGCCAACACAAACCAGTTCTTCAATTTTATCCTGGAGTGTTTTGCAGTCCTTTGTAGTGTGGCCATGGTTGCGGTGGTAGCGGCAATATTTGGTCATATCAGCATTGGGGGGAGTGGTCGTCTTGTGCGGTGGTGGGATAAGGTCAACTTGTAAGGCCTCATCAAGGAGGCGGGATCTAGGGACATTAAGGGGAGCATATCTAGTAAAGCGGGGTTGGCGGGGCTCGCGTGATCTGGGACCAGGGCGGGGGTGTGGTGGGGTGGGGTTGGCGGTGGTGGCTGCATAGTCATTGCAGAATCTGGTGTGGAGGGTCTGCATTTCCTCCATTCGAACATAGTTGGCAGCACGCAACTTGAGCTCGTGCATAGAGGTAGGTGGGTGGAGGTAGACATTGTTGGCGAAGGGGTCGGGTTGGAGGGTAAAGGCCATACATTGGAGGATCATTTCCTGGTTGAGGTGTGGGGTGCGAAGGGCTGCCTTACTGAAACGATCGATGAATGCCCTGAGCGGCTCACCTTGTTCTTGTTTGGCGCCTCATCGGTTGGACGTAATTCCATGGATCCTCTTAAGGGGAGTCCCTGGTGGTGCCTCGACAAAAGGACGTAATTCCACGGGGGGTCGTGGTGGTGCCTCAGGGCTAGGGCATAATTCCACGAAGGCCACGTGGTGGTGCCTCCTGTAAGGGTATAATTCCGTGAAGGCCTTGTGGTGACGCCTCATTGCTAGGACCTAATTCCACTGCCACGTGGTGGTGCCTCAGTTAAGTATCCGGATAGTTTAATCTTAGGGTTTTATATGGATGGGTATTTCACATGGGATGACTGCTATGTATGATTGAATATGAATGGTGTGTTGTGTGCCTGTATGATGACTTTTCGCTAGCTTACCCTTTTGCTTACTTGTGTGTTATGTGTGGTCTCTTCCTTTGCAATGATCATCAACCTTGTTGATGTGAGCAGATGTGAGAACCCCTGGCAGTGGTGATGGTAATAGGAATGCTACAGCTTGATGGATTGGATGGGTGTTGGGCCCACTGTGGGGCCCATTACTGGAGGGTTATGTTATTTATGTTTTCTTGTCCGATCAAGACCTAGTAATTTTAATTATGTTCTTTTTAGTATTTTGTTCTGGTTGGGCCATGTGGGGCCCTTTCCTTGTAATCTGGGTATAATGGACATATTGTATACCTTCTTACCCAAAACCCTGTACTCTTTGAATATTCATGTATGTGATGTTTTATTGATTGAGGTTGTTCAGTCTGTGGGACGTTACAACAATTATAGTTTCATCTATATGCTACAATGTGAAATTTGTATTGTGAAACTTTACCATTAAATTTTTAATAATATATAAATATATAAATATATTCTACTAATAGAAAAAACAATGATCTTCCATACTTTCATTTAAAATATCATGATGTGGAATAAAACCAATGATGCATTTATTGAAATGGTAGAATCTTCAATCAAGTGAATACTAAACTTAGTTCACTAATCCCATTAAAATAAGAGAAATGATTATTTCACAATTCGTAATTAAATTTCCTCTTCATAACCCTTTATAATATTGTTTTATTCAATAATCTAATTTATATATAATTTAGTATCCTACTTTAATATGTTACTATTATTTAGGTTGTCATATTGAAAAGTTAGTGTCAAAACTAACTTTTTACAAACCTAACAATATTTTTAAAACTACATTTATTATGGGAAAAAAAACAATTAAATGATTTTGGTTTTAGTCCCTCTTTCAATGTTTGCTCTAATTAGGTTCCTATCCTTTTGAAATTAATGGAATAAGTCCTTAATGTTTAATAGTGTTAGTGTTTTTTCTTGTGTGGCAAATGGAATGCCATGTCACTACTCCATTTAAATGACACATGGAAAATAAAAAATAAAACATAATTTTTTTATGCAACACATATGAAATGTTTTGATCCAACTGTTATCTTCATTTCTTGAAACCCATCAACACTCTCCATTACCTTCATCCTTTCCATCACCATCTATTGTCACCCACATCTTCCTCCTACCTAAAAAAAAAAGCAAAACAAAACAAAACACTAAAACCCCACCATCGACAACCTTCATTTTTCTTCTCCTTCATATACACAAAACTCACATTCACTACCAAATCCCCATTGTTTGTGCCAAAGGGTTCCTCCTTCTCCCCAAAATTTATAATCTTGGAAACACACTCAACTTCCACAAACAGCTTGCGCAACCTCTCAATAGTTCATGAGCTTTAACTCGTCAACAATAACAATAAACTTCTGGCACGCACTCTCCATTATCTTCTCCCTATAGAGGGAGTCGTTGTGGTCCTTTACGAGGTTGAGGAAAGGGTCACCCTTGTCTGCAACGTTGGTGGACAAATTGACGACAACGTGGGAGTCGACAGTGAGGATTCCGACAATCCCAAATTGAAGACCATTCCAGATTTAACGTACTTTACAGCATTGTAGGCAGTGATCTTCTTAAGGTTATCTTAGGGGAAGGTGACGGAGGGCGAGGAAGGGAGGAGGAGGTTGGTGTCCATGGAAAGCTTCTTGATGGCAGTGAAGTGCGAGTAGGGAATGGCAATCTTAATGGGGTGAGGAAATGGGTGAAAAAACCTAAACTTGCCCAAATAGATGTTTAGACGTTGGTAGAAGCTTAAGTAAGAGAGATAAGGTTTAAGGATTAGAGATGTTTGAGATTGATTGGGTATATATGTAAGGAGAGAATCATCGGCAACTTTGATGGCCAAATCGATGACAGGGTGGAAGTCAAGAATGGGGATTCCGACAATCCCAAATCGATGATCATGTTGGATTCGACGTACTCGATAGCTTCGTAGGCGACGATCTTCTTAATGTTGTCTTGGGCGAAGATGGCGGAAGGGGAGGAAGGGAAGAGGAGGTCGGCATCCTTGGCAGCCTTTTCGATGGCGATAAAATGTGGGTAGGGAATGGCTATCTTGATGGGTGGAAGAAATAGGTGAAAAAAACCTAAACTTGCCACGACTAGAAGTTTTAACGTTAGTGGAAGAAAAAACAAGAGAGATGAGGTTGAAGTGTTAGAGATGATTGAGATTGATTGGGTATATATGTAGAGAGAGAAACATCGACAACGTTGGTAGCCAAATCAACAACAGGGTGGGAGTCGAGAGTGGGGATTCCGACAATCCCAAATCGATGACCATGTCGGATTCGACGTACTTGACGACCTTTTAGGCGACGATCTTCTTAAGGTTATCTTGGGGGAAGATGGTAGAAGGGGAAGAAAGGAGGAAGAGGTCGACATCCATAACAGCCTTCTCGACGGTGATGAAATACAAGTAGGGAATGGCCATCTTAATGGGTGGTAAATCGGTGAAAAAACCTAAACTTGCCACGTTTAAAGGTTTAAATGTTGGTAGAAGCATAAATTAGAGAGATAAGGTTAAAGGGTTAGATATGATTGAAATTGATTGAATATATATATATATATATATATATAGAGAGAGAGAGAGAGAGAGAGAGAGAGAGAGTGTGTGTGGATAATGGAAAGAAAAGTAAAAGAAAAGTAATTTGGTTCAAACACTACATTTTTGTAGTTTGAAGAGAAATCATAGATGGGGATTTGGGGGAGATGAAAGGTGTGAAGATGAATGGCAAAATCGAAGTTGGGGAAGAAGCCTGGCTTGAGAAAGAAGAAGAAAATGAAGTAGAAAATCAAATTAGGTTTTTAAATTAAATAATTTGCCACGTGTTCCAAACGAAATTTTGACGTGACACTTCATTTGCTAAAAAAAAAAAAAAAAAACTATTGTCATTGGATATTAAAGACCGATTCCATAAATTTCAAAGAGATAGGAACATCTCTAAAGTAAACTTTGAAAGAGAGAATAAAACTAAAATCGCTTAATAGTTTGGGGACAAAAAACATAGTTAACCCAAAAATAAATTATCATTACCTGCTAGTCATATACCATCCTCTCAATCTAATATTTCAAATTAGTGTTGTTGGAGTCCTCAAAGTTAGCAAATATCACTAAATAAACAACTCTTAAGTGACATAATTTTATATAATTTATAATATTATTATTTAAATTATATAAATCAATCAATAATTTTATTGTTTAAATTAAATTTCTAGAATTTAATTATATAAAATTGTATATTATATAGTTATTAAAAATTTAAATTGTGTAATTAAGTTATATTTATATGATTTAAATGGAAAATAAGTTGTTTTATTATTGGTTACGAAGAGGAGCAAAAAGGATTCTTGAAGTTTTAGACCGAAACCAAAGTCACCGTTAGGAACTACCAACTCATATTACCAACTCATATTCTATGTCGTAATATTTTTTTATATAATATGATGGTTCATTAGAGAATATAGTACGGACGGAACATACAAGTTAATTAATGGAAATTAATGAAGGAATAATTTTGAATGGAAAGCGAAATAATGCAAAATGGATAGACTTTGTTGAAATAAAAACTAATTGTTTTAGTAGAAAAAGGAATCTTAATTGTCCCTCTTCAATGCTACCTAATAATAAAAACTATATAACTATTAATATGGAATGATTATTTTTTTTGGCCGAAAAAAAGAATTTTAGTTATTTTGGCGTTTTGGGAAGCCTTGTTCTTAATTTAATTATTATTACAGGTCTTTTTCATTTCAATTAGGGGTGGCAATGCGGGCCGGCCCGCCCCGCCCCGCCCCGCATATACATTGGTCCGCGGGCCTGCGGGTCGGCCCGCTTTTTTTTTTTTTTAATTTTTTTTTTTATTTTTTTTTTTTATTATAAA
>Ga0214544_1011210_pt1 | contig 12550 bp, 7 predicted proteins | sample CNSS3metaG_FD_160074 | JGI IMG/M metagenome (GOLD analysis project Ga0214544, IMG submission 160074) | Root nodule microbial communities from cowpea collected in UCLA plant growth center, Los Angeles, California, USA - CNSS3 | ecosystem: Host-associated > Plants > Roots > Nodule | place: USA...
AAAAATCAAAAAAATCAGGAGCTGACACGTGGCATGTACTGTTCAAAAACGTTAACTATTTAAACACCGTTAGTGAAAAGGACCAAATTGACCACAATTTGACGAAAATGAGGACCTAATTGAACATAAAACGAAAATAAGGACCAAATTGAATAAAATCAACAAAAATAGGGACCAAATATATATTTAAGCCAAGATTTTAATACATAAGGACAATTATGTTGGAAATTAAAAATACATAGAGAATCCAAATTCGACAATTGTCTTCTCCAAAATAGTGTATTAAAAAAGTAATTAAAACAGAAAATAATAAATCCGCTTAATTTGTTAGGTAATTCAAAGGCTGCCTAGTAATAGTACTTATTAAATAATAGTTTTCCTAACTTTGGAATTTCATTGTAGCATACCAGTGTTTCCAAATTACTGAAGTTTTAATTTAGGAAAATTACATAAGTTCATTATCTGAGTTGTGTAATAGTGCTGGGCCAGCTTGTTACCTTTATTTGGGCTATTTCTTTCTGCAATCAATAGTTACCATGGGCATCTCATTGCATGTTAAGAGACCAAACTGCCCCTTTGTCGTAGTCATCTTTGCCATGACCATAATCTGTGTATGAGTTGCGTTATAGATGAACTCAAGAAAGAAAATTTTTGGGATTGAGTTATCCGAAAGTATTTGTTTAGCATAAAAGACTTTCAAGATTACATAATTTAGTAGTCAAAACAAAACTTTTAGATTATGCAATTTAGAAGATATTTTCAGATTATATAATATAAAATTTTACACAATTTGAAAGCTAATAAATTGCACAATTTAAACTAAAAAAAAAAAACTTCTGAATTGTATAGTTTGTAATTTTTTATTAAGAAATAACTTTCGAATTATATAATATAAAAGTAAAAGAAGCTTCTAATTGTACAATCCAGAAATAAAAAATAACTTTTAAATTATATAATTCATTTTTTTTCAAAAGAAACTTTCGAATCGTATTTATAAAGTTGCATAGGAGAAATATGGTGGTGCAAAAAGAAATAACCCTTTGTTAATTGTTGTTTTGGGCAATTAGACAGCAGCAGAACAACCACACGTTTAGTTACGTGGCCCAAATAATGTTGTAACAAAAACAAAAGAAATGCTATATTTTTACTACATGAAAATGTGTTGGTCGAAAAGAATAACCTCAAGTGCACATCATCGTTTTCCTTTCTTGAATGAAAGGAAAGGGATACGAGTGAAATAAAATTATTAAAATAACACCTTCCCGTATACAATAGAATAAACACGTACACAGGGTATACGTAAGTAACATCCTCAAAGAGAAAAAAAAAAAACAGGAAAATATTTACACAAACTCATCAAATGCATTAAACTTAATTAAAGCGGATGGAGGTCTTAGCGGGGTTAGAATCCATTCCATAAACTAAGAACCGAAAACAGAGTTATGATGACGATGCACCACCTTCCAATTAACGATTTCAACCCTTGTGATCCACTGCAGTGAAGCTTGTTGTTATGGTAAGTGCATACCTGTCGTTTCCTGAACTCCAGAAACACAAGTTTGAAAAATAAAACCAAGAATTCACACATGTTAGAGAGGTATTGATAAAAATATAAACTGAGAAAAAGGAGAATAAAAGAATTGAAAGCAGAAACCTGGAGGAGCAGAAGGCTACGACATAATCAGTTCCTGAACAAGTGAAGATGCTGGTTGGATCATCGTAGGCATAACTGTAAGAAGTGGGACAAGCTTCCTTAAACTTCTTGGAATAAAAGGTGGGTTTGCAAGTGGAGGGGTTCCCATAATTCCCTCTGCAGCAATACTCGTCGGTGTTAAACACGTCACACGCGCTACGGCACCCAACCGTCTTCCCGTTAGCCTTAAGGGACAGTTCCTTAGGGCAAGTGGTTCTGAGGTCGGAGTCGCACCCCGCGGAGGAGCAGTTTCCCTTTCCGTTAATGGGCCTAATGGCGATGGGGACGTTGAACCCGTCCACCAGGCTAACGTCGTAGAAGTCGGGTTGCGCGAGTGTGAATTCCGCGAGTGAAGCGGGGGTTTTTCCGGAGGCCGAACATTTCAGCGTCGTGCCGCATGAACCGGTTTGGCACTGCCCGCTCCCGTTTTGGTCGAATTTGCAACCGGTTCGGGCCCAAATGCGCCCGCTCCAACGCACCGGGGCGGTGAAGACCGCCGATTGCCCCGGTTTGAGCACGAAACCGCCGCCGTCGAAGTTTTCTCCCGGCGTCACCGCCGGCCACAGCGTCTCCTTGCAATAGTTCACGATGGTGAAAACTCTGGCGCTCTCGCATGGTTTTTGCCCTGGTCACACAAGGAACACGCATATAAGAAAAATATTGTTTCAAAACAAAATGTGTGTTTTTCCATGAAAAAAATATACAAAAACCATTAACTTGATTACACCAAACTAAAAATTTACAACATATTGCAGTTTAAAGTTTTGTGTAGGATAAAAGGATTTTATATCATTAATTAATTAGAAGTAATTATATTTATTATAATGACATGTTATAGGTGTTAATTTGATGTTGGTAAAGAATCACTTATCTACTTTCATGAATCAAAATATAAAGTATTATTTTATCTTTTTTGTATGCCTCTTTTTCCAATTTTGGAGGAGAAGAAGTTGAAGAAACAAAAGCTATAAAAAGAGTGATAAAAGATGAAAAAAAGAAAAAGTGGAATATTAAGAAAATGAATGAAAGATATTCATCAATCTCATAGCAAGAGGGCATGAATGTATGAAGAAAATGAGTGTGGTAGGCATTGTTACCTGATAAAAGTATTGCAAGAAGGAAAGTGATTGGAAAGATAGTTTGAGGATGGAACGCCATGTTAATAATTTTGGGTGTGAAGGGGTTAAGTTAAGCAAGGTGATGAGGATATGTGATTAGAAGGTGTGAATATAAAAGAATGGTGGAAAAAGAATACGTGCGGAAAGAAGGAATGAGAATCAAATTAAGTAACAAAAGGCATGCATCTTGTGAAAACAATGCATTATTCTTTTCCAAATACATAGCTGCAAGTTTTTGCTGAATTGCATGGCGGCAAGTTTATCAAGGTTCTATACTTATATCCTTCCAACACTTCCACATATCACAACAGATAACCCCAGCTCTCACACGTGGCAATAACCCTCTCTTTCTCTAACATGAATCAAGCTATTCTAAACTTTCTACTTTTATCTTCTTTAAACCTATTACTTGTTATAATGATTAGATTAAAAAGAGTGAAGTAACTTTACTTTTGGAATAACTTCTTATAAATGAAGGGAATTACAAAATTTAATTGTAATTGATTTTAGATTTGCGCTTTTGGATTCTAATAATCAATCACATAAGTTGGATAACCCTATCGTAAAGGTGTAATTTTTCTCTCGAGTTTTTGACTTTGTTATTAAAAATCTTTCGAACGTTGCAACTATTACACTGTGTTTGGATTTTCTTACAAATAACAAAATAAACTTCTCGGTCCATATCGTCATTTAACTAACTTGGAAAGAATGAGAACCATAAATCAAATAATTTCTATATAATTTTTGTTGGAAAAAACGCATTATCAATTAAGAATATTATTGTTTTTATCTTTAAGAATTACCCTATTAACAGAGAAATAAAATTAACACAAAAAATACAAGAATATAATGTGAAAACTCCAAATATGGAGAAAAATCATGACCAAAGAGAATAATCACTATGTGCAAATTTGCACAATACACAGAATATACTCTCAATCCTTTGACCCCAAGTACACCTACTGATGGAACTTGGTAGAGACATGAAGCTCCAAGTGCAGCGGAAATGATGGAGGAAGCATGAAAGAGTGGAAGGCAAGTTTGTAGGCTCTTGCTTGCAATGGATAGATGAAAGGAATGAATGATTTAGAGGTGGTTCTAGCCTAGGAAGGGGGCTAGAGGTAAAGAGAGTAAGCTCTCTAAAAGATGACTCTCAAGTGGCAATAGTGAGGAGTGTTCTCAACTCAAAGTGTCTATTGCACAAAAAATTCAATAGTGAGTACAATGCTGAAAAATTAAGGCTTTTATACTCAAGCCATTACACATGAGGAATCTTGACCTTTGGATGAGAAGGAGAAAGCATCTTGGCCTTTGATGCTAGCTTGGAGAAGAAGGCTTGATCTTGGCCATTGGATGATGCCTTGGAGAAGGAGGAAGCATTCCTAACTCTTGGATGCTTTGGATCCATGAGGTGTAGGAAGAAGTGTTGAGTTTCACTTAGTCCACCTTGGCTCTTTTGATAGCTCATGGCCAAATCTCCTATTGGGCTTAGTCAAGCCCAATTTTATCAATTCAACTACTCATTGTTTGACTTATTATTCTAGAAAGCAAAGCCTAAACAATTGGCCAATATTATTGCTATTCTATTGCTCTTTGAGACACCTCTTCAAATCTTCACATCTTCTTTGGCCCATGTGAAGAGTGTGAGAAGCCCATGTGGGTTTGGGCCATCTTGAATGAAGCCCAATTGGATCTTTTTGAGCATGCTCCTTGTTATTGGGCCTCTTGATGGGCTTGGGCTTGAAGATGCATGTGGGCCATGTATTGGGCCTTGAGCATGATTTGGGCCTAGGCGTTGCCCAAGCTATAAGCCTTGTTGGGATCACATCATCCCCTCCCACTTGAAGAGGATCTTACCTCAGATCAAGAGGGTCATTTAAGGCTCACAGCAACTAAAGCTGGGTTCCACCAGGATCAAAAACATATATGCAACAGTCATCAAACAGAATTGGATTAAAATCATGAAGACCATGCAATATAATTGATTGGGGAATGTGTGAAAGTGGGCTTATAAATTTGGAAAAAGTTGGTATTAGGCCCACTTCACAAAAAGAGTGTTTCACACTTTGACTTGGATGATTTTGAAAAGAATTTTAAAGTCAAAGTGTATTTTGGCACTATATTTTGAAGAGGATGAAATAAGGGAATGAGATAGAGAACAAAAAGTTTGAGAAGGAAACAAAACAAGAAATTTAATGAAAAAGTAAGAAGAGTTTAAAGATGGGAAAACTCCCTTTGGAACTTGGGTCTTCATGAAAGGAATTGGTGAAGGATTACACACCAAATCCCTAACAATGAGTTCCCTTGAAGTTGAATTACTCTTTAACTCTACCACTTTTGATTTTCTTTCAAACTCACTCTCTGTTTTTAATTTCTCTCTTGCTTCAAAGTCTTTTCTCTCATTCTCTTCTTTGGCTTTTCTAATATTCTCCTCTTTTGCCTTTTCTTCTTCATCTATTTTCTTTTTCTCTTTTATCTCTTTGTCCTCTTGTTCTCTTTTAGCACAAAGCTTCTCAAGCTCTTCTTTTTCTCTCTTCTTTTCATACTCTCGAAGCTTTTTAAGTTTTGCTTGCTCTTTCTTATGTTTTGCTCTCTTTCTTTGTTCACTCAAGAGCAAGTCCAAATTGTGCTTAAAATCTTTTTCTAGTCTAGAAAACTTAGCAAGATTTTGGATGAAAGCATCCCCTATGTCAATGAAGTTTTCTATCCTAGCTTGTTGCTCTTTAGTGATCCTAAATGAAGGGGGAATGAAATGTTTCCACATGCATGCTTTTAATTTAGAAAATGTGTTAATGCATGATTTTCTCCCTTTTTTCACTCTATACTGCCTCTCTTGCCACCACTCGAATGCACGTCCTATAAACCTAGAAGTAACATGCCTAAGAATGTCAAGTTGACTATATTTACTAAACAATGGTTGCACCAACTTCTCTGTATCCCACATCCAATCTCTAAATGATATTGGTCCTATATCCTCCCCAAAGAATGGAATGTCACTATAAAATGTATGATGCAACTCATGACTACCATGCTTATGCAACCTAGGACTATATGTAGAATATGTACTCATGGTGATTGAATGAACTTATGCAACTTGAACAAAGTATGGTAGAGGAAATCAATCACAAGTGGACCTCCAAGTTAGGCGAGGTGAGTCTTTAAGACTTCTTAAATACCAAGGCCAATCTTTGCCAAGATGCACTTGTAAAAGGTGTCAAAGATCACACAATTGTCTAAGTGCTAAGTAAATAGAATCACTTGAGTCACTAAGCACAAAACATACAAACAAGACTCAAAGAAATTTAACACTAAAAATAGACTCCTAATTGGCCAAAATATGAAGAGACTTTGGTCTCAAAATTTTAAGCAACTAAACAACAGGAAAACTTGAATATAACTATGCGGCCTAATGTAAGGTGAGAAAGCACTTAGAACTTTGAACACACTTACAACTAAAAACGATTCACTAATGGAGGATGAAGGTTCTACTTAGGAGATGGGATTGAACACCTTGTGGTTCCCCAAGACAACTAAGTAGTCCAAATTACAAAGCAAAAAATAAACTACAAAGTTTTAACAATTTGCATGCAATAATGTGCAGCCAAAGCACTCCAATTGTTGCTTCCAAGAGAGCACCTAAGAGCACCAATTTTTTGTGAATTTGGAGGCCTTAGTTGATGGCCAAAGGTAAGCACCAATTGGGGACTTTGTGAGGCAGCAAATACCTCTTGAAATGGCTTTGAATTGGCACCAAATGACCACAATATAGCTGAAAAAAAATACAACAAAATAATACACAAAAACTATGCCAAGGCAAATGTTAGTACTCAACACTCATGCCAAGAAAATTAAAGCTCAAACTCTCCAAATTTGGTGAAGGGAGGGGTAAAAAAAAAGATGAGCACAACCTTTAGAGATTTACTCCTTAACCACCCCCTAAGATGCTACCTATGCTAGCAACTAAATCAAAATCAAACACTTAATTCATATCCATAAACATTAGAACCAACATTACTTGCCAAATGAAAGAAGAAACACAAGAAAAGCGAATTAGAAAATGCTAAACCAAATGGAATTATAGTGACAAGATAGAATTGAAATGCCAAGAATGGACAAGCAAAAAAATTAAAGGCACACAAGGAGGGAAGCACAACAAAGAGAATCCTAGAAGGGAACTAGAATGGATCTACAAAAACAAAACAGAAACTACAGTGCTTGTAAGAAGGCCTATAGTCTGTTATGCATTGATGCCAATGGGAGGGTGTACACTACTCCAAATTGAAGGCATTTGATAGCAATAAAGGAGACACACTTAGGCCAAGACATTGATGGACAAAAAGCACTGAAATTAGAGCTGAAAACACACCAAAACGCACAAACAAAGAAAGCTGGAAAAAATACTGCACCAGTAGAAAAACGCTGACAGCTGCCTCAACTTTGAGGATTTATCATATTTTTTGTATTGCACATTTTTTGTCACAATTTTTTTTGTTAATTTTCGTCCAGATGTTATTTAAATCAGTAAAAATTAGCAAGTGAATTGGTGTAGTGGATCGTTCCATTTAAATCAAACAAAAACAGTGTGTGTCTGGAAAACAGAGTGAAAAAAGGCACAACAAGCCTGAAAACGCTGATTGTTGGCTAGACTTTGATGAATTATTACGAATTCATATCTCAATGGTTTTGAGTGATTCTTGTTGCAAAAATTTCGTTGATGTCTTATCTTTTAGGCACAACAAACAACTAAAATTAACAGGCACTGTATCACTCAAGAGAATTAACAAACAATAGGTGTGCACTCTGGAAAACAAAGAAACTGGATCAGATTACTCTCTGAAAATTTTTGGAGATGTTCAAACGAAAATCCAGTGGATTGGAGCATGATTATTAACTAAAATCATACATGAATAAAAGATGAACATCTCAAGACCCTAAGGTACCACAACCAACGGTGAAAATGGTTTAATCTTGGCAAGAAATCTGTCCAACCATCCACACGCACAGTGTAAGCATCATTTGCGTAGTTGTGAAATGGTGGCACTATATCAAGCTTAGTAAAACAGCAAAATGAAAGAAATAAATGGTGGAAATGAAGCAAAAGTGAAGAAGAAGACCATAGACAAAACTTAAACGTTAGAAAAATGAAAAACAAGAAAGATTCACCGATTAAAATGCAAGAAACTTAATAGAATGAAGAAAATGGTGTTGAACTTTAAAGGAAAGCTAGTAAATGATGTGAACCATAGCAAGCATGAAAATCTACAAATAGAGTGTAGAACACTCTTGTAGTCTCATAGTTGAATGGACTCAATGAAGAAACACAATAGAACACATAAACACAACAAATGAACTGTGAAAGATGAAGAACAATGAAAGAAGAAGAAGGGAATAGATGAAACAACAAGGCAACAAGGAAAACTAAACAAGCTATGGATAGAACCCTTACCAAACCAAGACAAGTTACTACTCCATGGTTTGGATGGCTTTAGATACCACTATGATGGAGCTTGGTGGAGACATGAAGCTCCAAGTGCAGCGGAAATGATGGAGGAAGCATGGAAGAGTGGAAGGCAAGTTTGTAGGCTCTTGCTTGCAATGGATAGGTGAAAGGAATGAATGATTTAGAGGTGGTTCTAGCCTAGGAAGGGGGCTAGAGGTAAAGAGAGTAAGCTCTCTAAAAGATGACTCTCAAGTGGCAATAGTGAGGAGTGTTCTCAACTCAAAGTGTCTATTGCACAAAAAATTCAAAAGTGAGTACAATGCTGAAAAATTAAGGCTTTTATACTCAAGCCATTACACATGACCCAACAAAACATTAACTAAGGGCCTAGGTTAAGCCCAGGCCCATCTAGGACCCAAGCAATGACCCAACCCACAAGAAGGGCAAACATAATTAATAACTCTATAAATACACGTGGACCCCAACAATTAAAGGTACGCATTCATTAATTCCTTAATCACAAGATTTGAATTTCTGAGAATCTCTTGGCTGACTTGATCGTCAGAGTCCTCTCCGCAGTTAACCCCTCATGGGTTCAAGCCATGATATCAGCAGATGACATACGCGAGTCGAGGAGAAGCCAACTAGAGAGATTGCGGATTGAGGTAAGGTGATATTTGTGTCTGACTTCTCTTATTTGTTCTCCACAAGAACATTATGGATAAGCATTTTACAATCAAATGTTTAATGCTATTAAAGAAGAAAGTGCTAAAGTTAATCTTAAGTGAATAATTTCAAAGACATAGATAACATTGATGACTACATGAAGATTTTCAAAGCACTGATCAAGCAATTCATTATGAAAGATCAATGAGGTGTTCATGAAGCACTCAACGATCAAATTATCAACAAAATTATATATTTAGACCACTATAGAAAAGGAAAAATGAAGAAGAAAAGTGTATATACGAGAAAAAGAAAATAGAGAAAGAGAAATTCAAGTATGATATGTAGACACATACTTACATGTCTATTTCATTGGAATAGTTCGAATAGAAAGGGTGTGTGCAACAAATTCATTGTAATATCCTTCACTATGGGTGTAAAAATCACATTTGGTTGCCAAAAACCATTCAAACTTTTAAGAATTTTTATATTTTTATTTAGTTTTGAAATTCTTACCTAAGGCTACCAAATGGTCAACGATGTGGGTGAATCTCTTCTACACATCATAGATGTTTTCCTCTAGAAACATTTTGAGCATCTCATACTCTTGGATTAGAGTATTCTTCCTAACTCTCTTGACTTCATCTGTCCTTTTATGAACCACCTCCAGGACTTTGTACCGCAACTTCCCATCACCTATGAATTTACCTCCATGGTAAAAAACCACCTCAAATTCCTCGTCCATCACGCAAACACGTATATTGATAGATACATAAACCAATATATTAATCATATACCAACAAAAAAATATGAAACATATATTCAATACAGAACACACTGAAAAAGACACTACAACAACACTTTAAACATGGGGGACCACAACGCAAAAGCATTTACACATGGTGGGCCAAAAAAAGCATATTTAAACACCGACAAACCACAATCAATACTCTAGTTCCCCAAACAAGAAACATCAGAGCATGCACCAAATTTTTTTTTCCCAAATTCCCAAATGCTATAAAGAGAAACTCACCTTCTGCCCTTCTATTTAAAGCAAATCGTGATTCAGATGATCGAAAACCTCCAATGCAATTCGATTCCAGCAGCTTCTCCCCTTTCTATTCTCTTCGCTTCGCTTCTCTTCGCACAAGAACCCTAGCTCCATGGTTTCCCCCAAATCAATTTGAAAACTCTAAGTCCTCTCGTATTCTCGTCCTCTTCTATTATGCATTTTTCAAATTTAATTTTTAAGACTTAATTATTAATTAATTCTGATCAAGCCACGTCAGTAGAAAACAACACCTCAGCATGCTCAGTCACTGTTCATTTAACAATCATTGACGGTCGTTAACAATTATGGCTGAATTGTTGCTGTTTTTCAAAATTAGGGACCCAATTGAGTCAAATGAAAATTGGGGGACCTACTTGGGAATTCACTGGAATGATTTAACCTTTACTTTTTTTTATAAATCTTATGGTGATATTCTTACTAAAATTAATGTTTTTATTAAATATTTATATCAATATTTTAAATTAACTTTAAATTCTATACAAAACATTAGACTTTCGTTTTGTTTTGAACTTTAAATTTAGTTCCTAAACTTATGTGTGACAAGTTATTTGATTTTTAATCTTCACTAAGTTTGTATAATATGATACACTTGATACCTTTATATATGATGACAAGATTGTTAATTTTTGAAATTAAGTTTGGGGTTTAACTTTGTTTAATAATAAAACTAAAAAAAAACCTTGTTTAAAAATATTTCTACAAATATTTAATAAAAAATAAATTTTATTAAGAATATCATCATAAGTTGTATACAAAGATTAAATTGAGTGTCAATCTAAGGAGGGACAATATTGCTTCACTTTAACAAAAATTAGGACTAAATTGAAACTAAAAACAAATATAGGGACCAAATTGAGTCATTTTGACACGTGGCACAACTGTGAAGTGACACGTGTAAAAAATTAAAAAATTAAAAAAAAATTAAAAAAAAAGAAATTGACACGTGGTGTTGACTTTAACACCGTTTGGTCAAAATTAACGGCAATGACCAAATTGAGTAATTTTTAAGAAAATGAGAACCAAATTGAGACAACGAAAAACTTGAAGACCAAACTGAAATTTCTTGACAAATAGAGGGACAAAAGAGTAATTTAACCGATTCTTTAATAATAATGAATAAAAATTAATTTAAACGAATAAGAAAAACTATTTGAAAACTCCATTAAATATTAAAAAAATACTACCATTAAATGCATAAAAAACTGTGATAATAATATACACAAAATTAACTATCTCAAATTCTTATATTATGTAATTCTAATATTAATTATTATTCTTGTAATAAAATGTAGATATAACACATAAACAAATTATATAAATTAATTATTTTCTTAAAAATATAACAAATATTCAGTAATTTTTAAACACAAAAATTATTAGAAAAAGGAAAACTAAAGACTCGTGTATATGCACGGGTCTAAAATTAGTTTCTTTATTAAATGTCACTACATTTCTTTTAACATCATTATTTTTAACCTAATAATTTTATCCAAAATAAAATAATAATTATGCATTAGTAATTTAGTAATTTAGTAAACTGAAAATTTAATTGAATGTTTAGGGATGACAAAACAGGTCACTCTAGTTCGGTTTGCCCATTTGTGACATGTCAAAAATGAGTCGAACTAGATTGAATCATCAAATAAAAACGAGCCAATAATGGTAACTGGCCTCGTATAACATGACTAACGGATATGATTGGTCCGTAACTTTTTTTTTTTTAATTTGTTTTCAAATTTTTTAAAGTTTTTTATTTTTAAAATTTTTTCATATATATATATATATATATATTATATTAATATTAAAACCATATTTATCATAAAATATTTTTTAAATTTTTTATTGATAGTTAAATTTTTAATTAGATAAATTAAAATAATTATTATATTTACATGTTATATCCCTTAATTATATATGATATTTGGAACTTAATTTGTAAGTTTTAATAATTTAAATTACAATACTATTATATTTACATCTTTTAAAAAAATATAGTATAAAATAATAATCTTTTTAATTATTTTTATTTTTAATTTTTAATTAAAAAAAACAGACTAACGGACCGGGACAAACTGATCCGTATTTTTGTCCATCAAATTAAGGGACTGAATGAATCAGATCAGAATGAACTTAGAATTTAAAATTTTTAATCTAACCCGTTTCTTTTAACATGGATGATGGACCTATATTCAACCTGATTTGCCGACACCTACAAATGCCTATAAGTAATTATCTATTTCATATGTTCAATGATGCTACTGTAATGAAGAAAAAGAAAAAAGAAAAAAGAAAAGAAGGGAACAAAAATGACTCATGAAAAAAAAGAAAAAGTTTGGGAGTTACGAAAGATACGAGATTTTTGATTTTGTAACTGCTAAAACCTATATGAAATTCATGAAAAAAGAAATTAAAATAATTTATAAATAATTAGTGGAAATATATATAAACATATATATAAATATATATATATATATATATATATATATAAAGATATTTTTGTTCATAATTATTTATTTTTAATTTATTTTTTATAATATTTATTTATTTATTTTTATAAGTTT
>Ga0214544_1011213_pt1 | contig 12541 bp, 5 predicted proteins | sample CNSS3metaG_FD_160074 | JGI IMG/M metagenome (GOLD analysis project Ga0214544, IMG submission 160074) | Root nodule microbial communities from cowpea collected in UCLA plant growth center, Los Angeles, California, USA - CNSS3 | ecosystem: Host-associated > Plants > Roots > Nodule | place: USA...
TTTATTTATTTTAATATATAATTTATATAAAAATATATATATATATATATATATATATATATATATATTTGAAAGGATTTTAGAATTTTTTTTTTTATGTTTGAGTTATCTACAAAATTTTTCGTAGGTAATTTACCTACGCTGATTTTCGTAAGTAATTATCTACTAAAATTTTCGTATGTAATTTATGTATGAAATATTTTGTAGGTAACTCGATTATTGGAAGACAAATTTTTTGACGAAAATTTTCTTAGATAATTATGGATGCTCCAATTTCGTAGATAATATTCGGAGATAAATTATCTACGAAATTTATTTTCGTAGATAAAGTTATCTACCAGCTCAATACCTACAAAATTTGCTTCGTAGGTAATTCGTAGATAACAACACATTACCTACGAAAATAGTTGTAAGAAATGAATGACATATCATTTGACTCACTTTTGGAAAAGAAACTAAAAAACTTCTTAGCTTTCTTTTCAAGGATAAGATTATAACCAAGTCCAGCCTTCCCCAAAACACAATTTTGAGAGTCAAGAATAGCTTCTAGGTTTGTTTTTCCTCTTGTGAACTTTGCACGGGTCTTCAAAAGATATTTCACTTGATTTTTCAAAACAGTGCAGTTTTCACAAGGTTTTGTAGCCAAATATTTTTTAGAACAATCGATTGAATTACTATAAATTATTTCTAAATGTTCGAAGTCAGTTTTTAAATCGACTATTTCTGATTCTAGTTGACTAACTCTATTTTCCAGCCAGCTATTTAATCCTTTTAATCGATTGTTCATGACAACAATTTTGTTAGCCTCATTATGCAACTCTTCAAAGTCATGCAACAATTGATAATAGTCATTTTTATCTTTTGATGACAAGGAACTCACTTGGCTTGATGAGGATGATTCATATCCAACCATGAGACATAAGTTTGCTTCCTCACTTCTTTCATGAGATGTAGACACATCTTTCCTTACCCTTTTTCTCCTTTTTCCTATCACCAAACTTCTACTTCTCTTTGTTAATGTTAGGACATTCAATCTTGATATATCCTTGCTTTCAACAATTATAACATGAGAATTTGAAGTATTACTTGAATCATTTCGTTTAGAAATGCACCTCATTTGATTACCTTTGTTGCATTTCCTCTTGACTAGTAGATTCAAGTTCTCATTATCACTTGATTCAACTACTTCTTCCTCGATTTCATCACTTATTTTGGAGTTAGCCTTCAAGGCTTTGGTTTTCACCTTTTTATTACTTAATTCAAGCTCACTTAGCCTTTGTATCTCAATTTAATGCTCCCTTAGCTTTCCAAACAGTGCAACTGTAGTGATGATGGATAAATCCTTTGATTCTGAGATGGCAGTCACCTTTAGTTGCCAACTTCTATCAAGACACTTTAGCACTTTGATGTTTAGCTCCTCTTTGTCAAATTCTTTGCCTAAACCCATGAGATGGTTGACAATGTGAGTGAACCTCTTTTGTACTTCAACTATGAACTCTCCTTGTTGCATCTTGAACAACTCATACTCTTGAATCAAGGCACACTTCCTTGCTCTCTTAACATCATTTGTCTCCTCATGTGTGACTTCAAGTACATACCACATTTCCTTTGCACTCTTGCATTGGGACTGTAAAACCTGAAAAATTGGAATAAAGAATAATAAATAAATTACAAATTATTATGGGTTGGAAGTACCATAAGAGAGTTTATTGACAAGTCTTAGGTAAGGAATAATACTAGCTCAATTGGTTAAGAATACTTGATGGTGTTGAGGGGACTTGGGTTTGAGTCTAGTGTGTGCCATTATCATGATATTATAATTATATTTTATTTTGCCAATAGATTATGAATGTGGAAACATGGTTTAAGCTTGTATGTATGTGTGAATTGACATGAATCATGTGATAGTTTGTTGGTATGCATGAATTTTTAATTAATTTCGTTTTCATTATTATTATATTTATTTTTGGGCTATATTGAGATAATAGAGTGAGTGAGAAAATAGAGAGTCATATTGAACCATCAGAAAAGAGAATGAGGGAGGCTGAGAAATTGTGAATTTGGAGAATAGTTTAGTGCTGAAAGGAAGTAGAGTGGAGGCAAGGGTTGAAAGCCTTGGAGACAAGAAGGAATCATTGGGATTGCACTCACAGCGAGAAAACCAAGTAAGAGGAGCTATCCATACTTGTTTTAATGTTGCTTCAACTGTTTTGCATGATTTTCATGGTCGGAGTGCTTGATTCCCATTCAATTTACATTGTTTTTCGTGAGTTATGGGTTTCTGCCCAAAAACTGCTTGGCGGCTAAGAAGGCCCATCAAGCGACACAACCATTTCTTCATGGGTTTTTGGGTTCTCTGATGAATCGCCTAGCGGCAATGAAGAACCTTCAGACGATATGTACTGGAATCACGTAGTTGTATAGATTTGTGGTGTTTTCGTGATGTGTTGGATGTTTTTGCAATTATGTGAACTTGATCATATGTCTTGGCATAATTGGATGATAATATATGATGTTAATGGTAATTTGATGAATTGGGGTTTGTGTGCAAACAAGGGATCAATATGGATTTGGGTTTGATTGTGAATTATAATGTATAGAAGTTGGAAATTGATTGTTGTATGATTGGATTGGATGAATATAAATTTGAATGCATGTTGGATGTGTAATTTTTGTGATTGAATTGCAACTGGGACCTTGACTAAGGGTTAGGCATATTACATCTTTCAACAGGTGCAAGGAAATTGGAAATTCCTGCATCTTGATGCACTGCCTGATAGTAGCTATGAGCCGCCAGGCGATAAAGGTTGGCCAGCACTCTGTTTTGGGTTGGCTCAGTGGGAAAATTAAATTGGGGGTTATTGAATATGGTTATGATTCGAGTATTGCCTGGTTGTATGATATAAGTAGGTGTTTCATTAGTGGTGTTGATGCATGAGTTAAAGTTATATATTTTAATATGGAATTTTTATTGGTTTGGGTCGTGGATTGGAAAAAGGGTAGAAGGAGCATTGTTGATGTTATTAAACTGATTTTAAGTCTTAAAAGTCCAAAAGTGGCAAATTGGAGGCATTTCACTTATATACATGAGTTACTAAATGAATAAAATAATTGTAAAGATAATTATGTATGTGTTGGTTGCTTTAATGCTATATGAATTGTGAAATGAGGTATGATGTATATGGATGTAGGATTAGTATTGGTTTCGTGATAGTGAGATTGTATGCTTGACAATACTGCTGAATTTAAGATCATATGTTTTCTACATATGCTTAATTAACTTTCAAGTGATGCATTATCTTAGTTGGAATGTTTGAGTACTTGTATTTAGGGATGTCAAAAGGACGGATAGGGTACGGATAGTAGCTTCCTCGCACCATATCCGATGGATAAATATCTGCCCCGTACCCGTATCTATATCTATCGGATATCTGTTATGCGGGTATCCGCCTATTGTTTTCATATCCACAGGTATCCACGGGTACCCATGGGTATTTAAAAAATAAATATTAAACCATAAATTCAAATAAAATAAAATAAAATACATCACTATCATAAATTTTAAATAAAGTTCAAATAAACTCAAGTTCATACCAGTTCAAATAATTATAAAAGTAAGTACAAAATAAGTTTAACACAATAGAAATTCTTTAATTAGTGCTTGGATCAACAAGCCCACTTTCTCCGATTGATTCCTGAAAAACAAACAAATAAAAAATCACTAACCATTGTAGTTTATTTTTGAATAAAATATTAAAGAAATTACTAACTTCATCAATGTCCACATCTTACAACATATTATAAAGTTTCATGTTGTCCAATTTTAATCTAGAAGAGCTTGAGAACATACGAAGTTCATTAAAAATTTCTAACAATCACTTAATTAAAATTTCTAAGTAAAAGTGTTAATTTCATTACCTTCCATGTTGGTCCATAACCAATCTTGGAGACACATCAATGCCTCCATAGTATCTAAAAGTAATCTATTGCGATATGGGGTAAAAATTAGACCACAATCATTACTAGAGCCGTCAAAATGGGTTATAACCTACGAGCCAACTCGGCTCATCGCGGATTCGAGTCGGGTTGGATTGAAAAATAACTACAAATTTCAGTACGGGTTAAGAATGAATCCAACCCACTAAGAATCCGGCTCATTTGGGTTGAACCCGTGATGAGCCGAGTTGGCTCACCAACCTGCGAATAAATTTTAAATATTAAATTTAAATTTATATATATATATATATATATTATATGTATATGTATAATATATTATATATTATATATTATATGTATATATTATATATGTATATTATATATATATATATATTATATGAATATATGTATATATTATATATATATATATAGATTATATATGCATATATTATATTATATATATATATATATATATATATATATATATTATATTATATGTATATGTTATATATATTATATATATAATAATATTAAAAAAATGTGATAAGAATGATTTGATATTAGATAGTAATTTATATTTTGTGATTTTGGTTTGTATTTGGAGTTTAACATAATTTAGGATTTTATTTGAATTGTATTAAAGTTTATATAGATTTTAATCGGAATTATAATTTAGTTTTTTTGAGATTGAAGAAAAAAAATTGTGTTTTTTTTTAATTAAGTAAGCCAGTGAGCCAACCAGTTTAACCCGCCAACCTGTGGTGATCGGGTCGGGTTTTAATTTTGTTGGCTCGCTAATAAGTGAGCCGGGTTAGGTTGACCCACTAAGTGGCCAACCCGTCGCGGGTCGAGCCGGGTTAGGTTGGGTGACCCGTTTTGACAGCTCTAATCATTACTGAATGAAGACTCAGAAGCAACACTTGAAATAATAAAATAATAAACCAAAATGCTATTAAAATGATAGAAGTATACAATAGTAATTTTCTATTCATACGAAACTCATGAAATATTAAAATAATAAATAAGAAAATCAGTTAAATAAGAAATCTCATTACCTTCCATGTTAATAAACCTCAACTACCACGTGCCAAATATTCTTATTTTGTTAACTTCATTTGATAACAAACATGCCATAAACGTCACTATCTATATAGGGTTTGATGTATATGCCCAATTTCAAAAAAGAAAAGAGAAGAATGTCAAGGGGTGTACCTGGAAGAAGACAACGTACCAATACTTGAAGCTAGAAGAATGAAGACAGAAGATAAGACAAGATGTGCAGCTTAGAAAAAATTAGGTCAAAATATTTTTTACTAATATATATATATATATATATGAAGGTATTTTTGTGAATTAAAGTTTAGCGAGTACGGGTATCCATGGGTACAGATACTATGATACCCATAGTCGTCCCACTAACATGTAGGTGTAAAAAATACCTGTACCCGTGGGTAGCGGGTATCCATTTTTAATATTCGTTCCTACCCGTTGTGGGTTTTATTTTCGGATACCCATGGGTACGAATTTTTTTTACATCCCTACTTGTATTCATTGGTACTAAGCAATTGTGATGATGGATTTTGTGGCATTTGAACTGTAATAATATGAATTTGATATTCTTGTTGTATGATTAATACGCTAGAGTATGCTAGGAAACGTGTTGTTGTGCCTAAACCAGTAAAAAATTGAATTATTGGTGTGGCGCCTAGTAGCAGGGATGCTCCGCTAAGCGATAAGCCACAAACAGAGGGGCTACTAGGCGTTTGGCGCCTAACGACAGGGGATTACTGCTAGGCAGTCTGGAGCACATTTTCGCTTGCTGACGCTTAGGCAGCGCCAAGCCACAATGCAAGGGCAAAGGGTCTATTGCAGATGGATTTGCATGGATAGTATTGATGGTTTGGTCAGGGATACAATTGATTAGTTACGAGCGAAAAGATTCGTAACGGAGATTGGAAATGCGTGGCTGATGCGGGCGGGGAGGTCTGTATCTTTTGTACTCTTATGTGGGGATACGAGTGGATAGGTTCGTATGTTCCGTGCTCAAACTTGAGGCTACTATGAGCGGGTAAGTTCATAATAGGTATTCACGCATGTTGGACTACGAGTAGGCAGGTTCGTAGAATTGGACTATGGGCGAGGACGTTTGTAGAGTTGGACCACGAGCGGGTAGGTTCGTGGGAGCATGATAATCCCTAAAGACCGAAGTTGTGAATGGATCTTTCTTATATGGGTTATGAGATTAGGGTGGAATGTTATAAAGGAGTCAATTAACAAAAAAGTTTGGTTAAGATAGATTGGATGAGGGTTAATCTTTATTGTGTAATTATTGTGTTATTTTTCTTTCTCAGTTCACCTTTTCTGTTTGTGTTTAGTGATGATCGCGTGACTTGTCATGCGGGAGCAGAGGTGAATCCAGGTGAGAATACAGATGTCTAGAGGCGAAGCGGGGCAAACTATGGGGGATTTACTCTATGTTTTAGTTTCAGACATTTTGTAATAAACTTTTATGATGTTTTTCTGTAATGTGAAGTTGTAATAAAGATGTAATAGTGTAATTGAACTACAACGATATAAGTTTTAAATTTTCTTGCGCTTGGGAACCTTATTTAATATTTTTAATTTCAAGGAATTATATGATATTTGCATTTTTCTAGTAATATCCAACTAGGGTGTAACAGGGAGACCCTAAAGAACTCATTCATGTTAAAAGATGATGTGAGGATGTTCTTTGCGTTGCAATCATATTGAGGTTTTCTCCTTTTTTTCCTCTATCCATTCAGTCCAAGGCTTGTCCACTTACTTATTTTCAACAACACATTTAGGAATGTAAGTTTCATTCACAATTGCATCCCAAATACCTTTGTCTATTGAATCAATGAAAATTTTCATTCTAATTTTCCAAAACTGATAGTTAATACCACTAAACATAGGTGGCCTATGAATAGAAGCACCTACGAAAAAATCAGTATGTGTGACTAATTTTTACATACGAATATAAATTCGTACGTAATATTCGTACATAATAGACAACTTATCTACTGATTTACATATGTATGTAAATATCAGTATAAAATAAACAAATTTCTTGTAGTGTATTGTTCTACTTGAAATATGCAATTTAACAAATTTGAGCCATCATATTGGGAAAAATTTAATTTCACTTGTCGCATATGCAAAGGTTGAACCTCATTAAAATGAGAGGCAACCCTATCCTATGAGATCAATGCTCCAATCAGGGGCTCAAAAGTTAAATTCTCCAAGGAATAAACAATTGTATCTAATGAAAATTACGACACAAACAACTAGGATTCAAATTTGGTCATATGGTTGCTAAGAGCAACATTGCTCTAGTCCTAAGTGTGAATGGAATCAAAGGCCTTATGCAAATTTGATTGTAGATACTTAAGACAAGTATTCTCCACCATAAGAGCTCAACAAGAGTGACAAATGTTATGATTGCCTATAACTTTGTCAACACAAATAAAAGTATAACGTAAATGGGAATGTTTTGAAGAAACCTCCTCTTTTTAGTATTATTTAAGTACTAGAATAGAAATGGTCACTAGGACTACGTACAAAGCAACATAAAACTAGGGAGAAGAAATGGAAAATTAAAGAGAAAATCCCATAGAAAAGAGAGAAGGGGAGGAATATAATCCTACATCAGCCCTTTTTCCACTCTTATTCTTTATTAAATGTTATCCTTAGTCTTTCAATCGTGCGGGAGGCATGTAAAGACAATTTTATGTCATGTTGGCCTATAATTTGTTTAGATGGTTGCTTTTTGAAAGGAGTATGAAGGTGAATTGTTAACAACAATTAAAAAAGATGGTAGTGACCAAATGTTGCCAATATCATACGTTGATGTTGAATTTGAGAACAAGGAAGTGTGAACTTGGTTCTTGGAACTGTTGATTGAAGACCTTGGTAAGGTTGTAGTGTGTGCCTCATGCACAAAGTCTATTGTGTGCTACATAAGACCTTTTGCTCGTAGCAATTTAAGATGTTAATAATGAGGCATTCAAACACATCATAGAATTCCTTTAATACATGTATTCAAAACTAAACACCTCATTGAAGTTAATATCAATGATTGGGGAGAAAATTATGGTTAACATAGACAACATAGAATGCAATGGTAGGAAATGAAGTATGACTATAATTCCTTATTGTCAATCACTGACTACTATGAAATTTTTGAATTTGAATGGAGAAAATGTAGCGTCCTTACTAGAAATTACTTAATTAAAATAAATAAATAAGGATTGAAATTCAAAATGTCATAATTTTATTATTCCCAAACGTGGGAAATTTTAAAATTGTCTTTCAACACACCATAATTTTAACAAAACTAAAATAATAATGTTATTACAATTCCAAAATCCGACAAAATAGTGAAAAACAAAATAAAATCCCTAGCTCAATGTTCCCCAAGCTAGCCCTCTCTCCATCGCTATGCATCAACAACATCACCTAGAATATCATCTACTATCGTGTGACAAATCACACGATCATGGCCAAACACAAACAGAAAGGGTGAGCCCATAATAAGTTAACATATAAGTTAATAATATCAAAACACCCAACTAATTTATTCTAGATACTTCTTGGCTAAGACATAATTACCCCAAGGCTTTTCAACCTTCAATTCACACAAATATTTAGTCATGGACTCAGATTTATGATGCTCACACGAACCTGCCTGCTCGTGGTCCTACCTCTATAAACCTCCTCGCTCGTAGTCCTGCTCTACGAACCTCTCCACTCGTAGTCCTGCTCTACAGGCCTACCTGTCTGTAGTCCAACACACGTAATCCACCAAGTACGAACCTCCCCGCTCGTAACATATATTAAGTGTGAGCACAGAACATATAAACCTACTTACTTGTATCCCCACACGAGAGTATCAGGATATGAACCTCCCTGCTTATATCATCACGTGTTCACCACCATCCATGAACCTACCCGCTCATGGCACAATATCTCCCGATCCAAGTATTGCATCAATGTGTACCAGCAACACACATAAGCCACTGCTTGTAGTACTATCGTCTGGCGTAGCCTAAGCGTCGCCAGGCGAATATCCTATGCAGACCGCCTGGCGAGACACCATTGCCACCAGGCGCAAGGCCTCTCCCAGACCCACTATTTCAGGGTCTATCGCTTGGAGGATCACACCTTGCCGTTAGGCGCCACACGGGACATCCTTGTTGCTCTTATCACCTGGCGAACCTCCTCATGCCGCCAAGCGCTATATCAGTAGCGTACCCATTACTTTTTTTGCACCTAAAATTGATCCTAACTTAACCCAACCTCATCCAAATTCAATCATATTTATTCCATAATTATTGCCTAACTTCATAGCCCGAGACACCATTCATATAATTCCATCTCATATATATATATATATTTATCAACATACTTCATCCACTTGATTCAAGTTCAATTCTGCAATTGGACATTACTAACCTGTTACCGCATACCATACCCAACAGAAACTATTCATCCTCAATTTATACCTAACTGTTCATCTATTTTATACTATCTAATACTTAGTCACTTTCCAATCCCCATGTCACTGCCTCACTAAGAGCCCATGGATCACACTTCCGTACAATGAAGTACTCCAACTTTCAACCAATTCCTATTGTGTTACACCCCTTTTCTTCTTACCTCCAACTAATTGGACCACCAAACCACCTTGTTGCTAACCACCACATCAATTTTCTTTATATAATTAATTCATCTTATTCTCATCATTTATTTAGTTTGTAATTAACCTCTTTGTTAATTGTAGCCCCATACTACAAGTCTAATACCCGTCCAATTCCATTTCCAAGAGTCTCACTGATTGCCATTCTGCGAAACTGCCAGAATGGTAATCCCACACCATCATCACCTGGCGGCCAATAAGATGCCGCCAGGCGGCACATCTTTGCCTGGGTAAAAACCCAAAGTTTTCCAGCACTTGAAACCTTATAGTCTACTTTCACTCCAGTCACCTCCAAATGCAACAATATTGCATAATTCCTCGGTTTCCTCACACGTACACAATCTGTATCATCATAATCCCCAACCCGTCATAGTTTATACTTATTCCCAAAAATTTAGGTTCATTCAACAATGGTAACATGAACTCTCTCATGTTTACCAACCCCAATTTAGTACATAGTCAACACAAAAGTAGCAATAATATAATTTTCAAGCATTTGCATGAATATAACAATCTCACTGGGAATTCACCACGCACAATTTTACAAAAAAACAAAAAGAAGACAAACAGCCACTGCGCGTCGCCTGGCGGGTCCACCTCACCGCTAGGCGGTTTATAACAGAACCTCGCAACTAGGCCAGACAAGATGAGTCGCTTGGCAAAATATTCATCACAGCCAAGTGATTTCTAGGCAGAAACTTAGAAACCTTCGAGAATCAGCGAGAACAAGAGGAATTCTCATGCATTTAATCATGTCATAAAACAATACATCAAACACGAGTAAATTCATGCAAGAGCAGCTCCCCTTACTAGGAAATCCTTGCTCCAAATGGTCTTCTAACCCTTTCTTTATGATACCCAAGAACCTTCCTTTCTTGCTCCACAAATTTCAGCTCTCACTCTTCCTTGTCACGTGCAAAAACCAATTCCTCACTCACTCTCAATTTCCTCTACTCAATGACTATTCTAGAACCCTCGTAACCAAACTTTTTCCAGCTTAAATTTGTGGGATTAATACAAAAACGAAATTATTAAGGTTGGGAGTTAATGAGCATCAATTCTCATTAACATGGTGGTTTCTCAACCCTTCTGATTTCTCCCATTAATGGCTAGGGTTTTCTGACCCTTCTCATTCATGCCAAAAAAAGAAAATTTGTATGTAAAAAAATGGAACTTAATTGATTTAAGAAAAAAAAAAGATCAAATTGAATAAAAGTAACAAAAGTAGGAACCAAAATAATATTTAAGTCAATTAACATCAATTCATCCCCCTTCTAATATTGTATGTAATGTTTTTGTTTACATTTTCTCTTCATATATTGCTATTTTTTTTTCTATTTCTAGGCATATGAAATTTCAACTCCTACTTAACTCCAATCCAATTATTATCAATTTAAAAAAATTTAATTAGGTTAAACCTTCTACTATTTATAATCATTTCTACCAACAAGAAACACTACAAAATATGGAAATTTCTTTATTTTTTACTAACAAAAAGTATCCCTTTACTCTTGACATGGAAATTGACTTTCTTTTCATCTATTCATAAAAATTAACTCCACACTCTTGTTATCACCCAACCACCAATTTTGCAAAATGTGCTCCTTGTTATCCCTATCTATAATGCAACTCTCGAGGTGAGCATAGTCTAATTCCATTTGTTCATTTCAAATATCTATGTTGGATGCCTCTACTTTTGTCCTTGAAAAGAAAAAAATAAGAACAAGTTGTTCACTTAAGAAAACATCCTAGAACCACCATTGGAGATGGCCCTACATGGTAAACCCAAATATCACTTTTAATTAATGAAAAATTGCACACTTCCTTACTTACCAAACCGATTTTATTCCTTAGTCTTGTGTTTGGAAGAAGCATTTCAAAAATTCTAAGAAATTTAAAGGCATTGCATTTGAAATTCTTGCAATTGAATTCCCTTCATTTTATAAATAATCTATTTGAATAAAGCAATTGGAACACCTTACATTTCCATTTCTTGTTTGAATAAAATAATTAAATTTCTCTTATTAGATAAAATTTCATTTTAATAATATTTATTTTAATATATAACATTTTGAAATTAAATTTAAAAAATATAGTTGTCACCTTAAAATATTTAAATGAAGTCAAATTTCAATCGAGTTGACTCGACCGAATTCGGCCAAATTTTGGTTGGCATAAACTCAGCCTAATTTGGCCAAATAAAAGTCGGGAACGACTTGGTCAAAATCGACCAAGATCGATTTGGCAAAATTTGGTCAAATTTCGGTCGGATTCGACTCGATCGAATTTGGCCAAATTTCGGTCAAGCCAACTTTGTCGCATTCGACCAATTTTGGCTAGGGATGACTTGGTCGAATTTGACCAAGTCGACTCGACCAAATTTTGGTTGGGTTGACTAGGCCAAATTTCGTTCACTCGACCTATTTTAGCAAAATTTCAACCAAATTCCGGTCAGGGTCAACTCGACCAAATTTGGCCAAATTTTGGACATGTACAACTCGATCGAATTCAGTCGAGTTGGCTTAGATCGAATTCGGTCGAGTTGGCTTAGACCGAATTCGATCAAGTTGACCCTAGCCAAACATTTGGTCGAACTCAGTCAAATTCGGTTGAGTCAGTCCTAGGGATGTCAAAAATATCCGTACACATGGGTATCCGCAGATAAAACCCGCAATGGATAAGAAATGGATATTAAAAATGGATACCCGTTACCCGTGGGTACGAGTATTTTTGATACCCGCATGTTTAACGGGGCGGGTACGGGTATCATAGTATCCGTATCCATGGATACCCGTACCCGCTAAACTTTAATTCACAAAAATACCCTTATATATATATATATATATATATATATATATATATATTAGTAAAAAACATTTTGTCATATTT
>Ga0214544_1011214_pt1 | contig 12541 bp, 7 predicted proteins | sample CNSS3metaG_FD_160074 | JGI IMG/M metagenome (GOLD analysis project Ga0214544, IMG submission 160074) | Root nodule microbial communities from cowpea collected in UCLA plant growth center, Los Angeles, California, USA - CNSS3 | ecosystem: Host-associated > Plants > Roots > Nodule | place: USA...
ACTAAATAATAAAAAAATATATATATATATATATATATATATATATATATATATATATATATATATATATATATATATATATATGAATTTCATATATTATAAAATTAATCTATACTGACAGATTAAGTTAAAGGAACTACAAACTCGCCCTATATTTAATTTGAATATACATATTTGCTACATTGAAATCAATGATTTTGCAAAATAAATAAAAACTTATATTTTTTTTTTTAAAATACTAACAACTTAAAAAAAAGAGAGTCATAAATAAAACCTGACTATAAAGAAGCATTATAAGGGAGCTTCTCCCTACACCTCCAAAGAGTTTTACTGCATCCCCAAAAAATTTTAAATTTTCAATAATATCCCTTTGAACTCTTTGACTATTTAACGGTAAAATCTTTAACCGGCTTTCGAAACTCGGTGAACAAACCATATTTGTAATTGTAAACCAGCATTTTAAATGCAGTTATGTGATATAACGGAATTCAAAATCCGTTTTCTTTGTATACCGGCATTCGAAGCCCGGTTGAAATGTCTACCGACATTCGAAGCTCGGTTCCAAAATTCAAAATCAGTTTTTTTTTTTGAATCGGCATTGATAGTCCGGTTGATGATATCAATTTTGTTATTTTTTTTATTTGATTTGTTTATAAGATTTAATTTCAATTATTTTATAATTTATGTATTAATTATTTAATTTTAGATTATTTATATTTTATACAAGTATATTAAATAAAATTTTATTATTTTAAATTTTAAAGTTATTTTTACTTTGTTAATTTTTAATTAATAATGATAAATTTTATTTAAAATATTTGTCTTTAAAATATGTAGATTAATTATATTTAATTATTTTCAAGTTATTTTTACTTATTTTTTATTTGTTAACTTTTAATGTTTTTATTTATTTATTTGATTTTATTTATAAGATTTAATTTCAATTTTTTATATTTATATATTAATTACTTAATTTTATATTTTATATTAAATAAAATTATATACGGCAATGGAAGTCCGATTAAATATTTTTTATTTAAAATTCATATTTATATACCGGCATTCCAATTTCGTTAGTTTAGCTTCTTTTTTTATTTTATACATAAATTTAATTTTAATTTGATTAATATTATTAAGTTGTTGTTTAATTATTTTTATAATATATTTTATTGTTATTTATTTATTTTCTAATTATGAATTTGAGTTCTTATGTATTTATTTTATTATTTTTGTTTTAATTTGTTATTTGTTATTCATTTTATTACTTTATTTATTATTTTATTTTAAATATATTTTTTTAGTTATATATTTTATAATTATTTTTACTTTGTTAACTTTTAATTAATAATGATAAATTTTTATTTAAAATATTTGTCTTTATAATATTTAGATTAATTATATTTAATTATTTTCAAGTTATTTTTACTTAATTATTATTTTTTTGCTTTTAATGCTTTTATTTATTTGATTTTATTTATAATATTTAATTTCAATTTTTTTATATTTATATATTAATTATTTAATTTTAGATTGTTTATATTATATATAACTATATTAAATAAAATATATATCGACAATGGACTTTAAACTATTTTTTATTTAAAGTTAATATTTGTATACTGGCATTCCAATTCCGTAGTTTAATTTTTTTATTTATTTTACATATAGGATTTAATTTCAATCTGATTAATATATTAAGTTATTTTAATTCCAATTTGGTAATATATATATATATATATATATATATATTAGTTATTATTATTTTTAATTTTATGTTATTCTTATATTTTTATTTGTTTAATTTTTAAAACTTTTGTCATGGTTAGAACATGTGGAGCCTTCACACACTCACTTGGTACCTTTAGATAGGAAGAAGAAATACGAGCAAATTGTTTTGTACACAAGGTGTTGTTAGACGTAGACTTACGAGCTTCGAATGCCGATATATAAAAAAAAATGGATTCTGAATTCCGTTAAATCACTTAACCGGACTTCAAATGTCGATTTACAAATTCAAATCCGTTTAGTACTATTTACCGGATTTCGAAAGCTGGTTAAAAATTTTATCGGGTTTCAAAATATAAAAGAATCTGTAATTTCATAATAGAGGCAGAAAGGATTTTTTTTAACTTTTACCGTTGACTAGTCAAAAAGTTTAGATGAATATTATAGAAAATTTAAATTTTTTTGAAAGTGCAGTAGAATTTTTTTGAAGTGTAGAGAGAAGCACCCACATTATAATAATGGAAAAGATGACAGTGATAAAGATGAGAAATATAAATATCTAAACCACTCTCAGTATTTAATGAGAGTGACGAAGTAAAGCATGGATATATGAGAATTTGGCATATTTTGCATAGAAATGTGAAGAAAATTGGAGGATTGGACATCCAGAAGAAGTGGTAAAATTTGGGGTTGAAAAACTCCTTAATTTATTATTTTTGTGATCCTATCCACAGCACGTGAATCCACAGAGTGCACAATTAGTTGGTCAAGCACATCACCTTTGAATATTCTCTTCTTTTTCCTTCTTTCTATTCATTTCTAAGAGCTACCATGTTGAAACTAGTTGTTTATCATGAACTTTTTTATTTTTATTTTGAATTTATTTCAACTTTAATTTTTCATATAAATCTTCTTAACAAAAATTATGGACATTGATTGGTATGAAGTAACCCATGATTATTTTGTAAAATAATATTAATTTGTAACCCGAGACACTCTTAAAAGTCGTATAAGTAATGAGTATTTAAACATTTTTTAATATTTTATCATATATAATTGTTAATACAAAAATAATTGTTATTTAATCTATAATTAACACATATTCTTATTTTTACTGCGTCAATTAAATTATCCATAAATTTTACACTCACTTTCTTTCACTTTTCACTCTCTTCTTTTTTAATTTAAGCAATCTTATTTCTCGTTAAAAGGACTGTTCTTTAAACTATTATATATTTATATAAATTGAATGGGCCAACTTACGTCACTTTGCCCAATCAAAAGATAGAATAGAAACAAACTTTGTTAAACCACGATCTTTCTGTTGATCAAAATAAAAACCATAGTTTCTCTTATTGAAAAAAGAAAAACATTTGATAACGGTTGGTTAAAGGACTAATCTTAAATCTACTATCGTATCATCCTTTTTCGTTTTCTAATTAAAAATGATAGTTCAATAACCCAGGTTGCTATAGATGACAATATGCATATGGAAGCATGAACCCTTTAGCATTTTCCTATCCCAATTCAATCACATACAATGTTAAGTATGTCATCAAGTATTAATTTTTTTATTAAGGATGATTAGTGGTTATTAAATATAAATTTGAAGAAAGTCAAATGATTATTAGAAGTTGTATAAGATGTTTTGTTTTTATCACGTGTTGTTTCGATAGTTTGTGTGTTGGTGTTTAATAAAATATAAATAAGAGAAAATTAGAAGAAAAATATTTTTATAAAAGTATGAGCATGAGAGTCATTTACGTAAGTGAATTATGCTTGAATATAAAGGAAAAATTTAATCACAAAAAATCATAATAGAAAATATAATAAAAAATTATAAAAGAAAACTGAAAAATGATATCAAAGATATCTAATATCTTTTTCAAAATGAATATGAAGATTATGAAAATACAATTTAAAAGTAATAGTTTTGGAAGATAGTGAGATATAAAGAATGTAGAAAACCTAGAGAGATTGGTTGAAGAACTTAAAGAGATCGGTTCGAAAATATTAAATGATTGTTCGAGAAAATAAAATTAATAAAAAATAATAAAAAAACTCTTAAATGATAAAGTACAATAATAATTATTAATTATAAAAGTTGATAAGTTAAAATTATAATAAATTGAGTATATATTTAACCAAACATTAAATTAATTATAACTACAACAGTTGATTTTGTAGTCAACCCTTCTAATTATATTGGATTCTAATACATGACATGGTTCATACGAGTCACATCCTTAAGCAAAATAACTAATAATTTTAACAAAAGATTACGCGTCCACTAATTTTTGTTTCGAGTTTCTTATCAATTATTTTATAAATCCAAATCAATTTTAAGTTTAAATCTACCAAGTAAGTTTTGCATTATGTAGACGTAAACTTTTCTTTCATAAAATTCAAAATGGATGGTTTGATTCTTACATATTATTTAGACTTCACTAACCACCTAATATATATATATATATATATATATATATATATATATATATATATATATATATATATATATATATATATATATAACAATTATTATAAAAATAATACATATATTATAAATATAAAACTGTGATTAAAGAAATATGTAAATTTTAGTGCAATGCGTTTTTCTTTTATTATTATACCAAATATGTTAAGCTTTACTTTTCTTGTAGGTTAAATGAAACAAAAAAAACCTAGTTAGTAATTAAATATTATTTAATAAGGTGAAATGTTTCATCTTATAAAGAATAATTGTGTATCATTTAGAATTGATTGAAATCGAAGGTGCGCTTCTAGGGTTCCCTTTCGCAGTTGAGATTTGAGAATTGAGATTCGAGAAAATGGCCGGTTTACCAGCGAGACTCCGTATACAACCCGCCGACGTCAAAGCCGCCGCCATGTGGGGCGTGGCTGCCGCCACCGGCGGTCTCTACCTCGTTCAGGTTAGCATCCTTGTTCTCCCTCCGTTAGTTCGACTTTCATTTATTTTTTAGTTTCTGGCTTCCGAATTTGCATTCATATCAAGGATTTGCGCACTATGCCTTGTTTGGCTCCTGACATTTGGCGACTTTAAATACTGATCTGAAATTTTGTTATCGAATTTTTTTGTTTTCTTTTTTTTGTTTTTTTTTTTTTATCAAAACTCATATTTGGATTGCCTTGTATGAATTCGTTTTCTAAATTTAATGGTTTTTGGAGCGTTTTTTAAGTATCTCCGTTGTAGCTGTCTGAAGGGTTGCTTCAACGATCACGTGTTTGAGTTTGGCTAATGTATTTTTATTTGCAATCTCGTGGTAAATTGTGTCAACATTTGGGTATCTGTTTGTGTAACGGTATTGTGCATTCTTAACTTTGAGGTATTTTGTTTGATTTGTTAAATCTCAGGCTGTGAAAAATTCAGGGGTGAGATTTTGAAGTCAATTTCAGTTTATTATCCTCATTAAATGAAGTTTTTCTGAAGAGAAATTAAGGAATGAAATTCATGTACTCAAACATTATATATGAAAAAAGGAAGAATGAAATGAAGAAAGAAAAAATGAAGTAAAAAAAAAAAGAGGATTTTTTCCCTCATTCTTTTTGATTTTCTGTGCTTCCCTCCTCTCCTCTCCTCTCCTCTGGGGTTGGAATGCAAAGAAAGTGGAACAAATTAGGTTGGCATAACCTCTTATCAGAACTTCATTGGTACAATTGGGAAGATTTTAAGCTCTATTTTAACTATGGCTCTTCTCTTGCTGTAATTTTACTAGGTATACAAGTATTTACATCATAGTTTTATAAAATTTATTGCATGTTTGTTCACCATCCAAATCAATTTTACAGTGTGACACACGGTTTAAATTAATTTGTGGTAAAAATAAGTTTGGGCAAATGTATCAATAACATTTAACAGTTTAAAATTGAAACTATCAAACATTAAAACAATTGAATACTTGGTTTATTCAAGATTGATTCACTTTTCGTCGATATTTAATAATTGCCTAATACAATGTTGTTCGTACATTTTAACTTGCTATTTTTTCTTTATGATGGACCAAATGTGTTTGCTAGGTTTTTTGTTTGTGATGAAGTTAGAAATCTTCTCTGTTACAACTTAAAACTGTAGTCTCAAGTTCCAACAAAACTTGGTTCATATATTCTGCTTTGAATTGGTATCTTTTTTAGTTTGTTTCTTTGTCGAATTTGACGTTCTCTTCTCTCCTTGTCACTGTAGAAAAAAATAAAATGAAAATTTTTTCGTCACATATTCCCGTGCTTCATCTTGGAGGATGAAGAGTGTGAAAAACAATGGTGCTTGTGCCAATAAAGTGACCCCAGCTTTTTGAAGATATATTTTCTTGATTGTATTACATGCGTGTCAAATACATTCGATAGAATTATGGACTGATTTTTAGATTCTTACTGCTAAAATTAATGGAGGTACACCTCACTCATAGAAAAATGCAGGAATTTGAATATGCATCTAGAGTTCTGCTGAGTCTCGGAACCTCTTGTCCACACGTATTCCCTTTTCCCTTCAAACCATGGCCACCTGCACTACCTATCCTCCCCCCTACTCTCCTTTCTCTGCTATTTCAAACTTTCCTCTTATATTTCACTGCTCAACCTTTGATTTTGCTCTTAAGACTTAGTGACATGAATATTCCCTTTATTTTCTATTTTGTCATCCTCACCCTATGATTCTCCTGCATTCCTTCCCTTTCTTGTAGTATATTTTTCTTTTCTTCTTTTCTCCGAATAACCTAACATGATGAACTAGACATACATAGTTAAATGTGTAGAAAGGACTGTGATAATGTTTCCAATGAATATAGCCCAATAGGACAGTTTGACGGCCTGTTCCAGTGCTCTTTTGGCCAACTCTCTTTAGGATGTTATAAGAAGTTAGCTCAAATATCTTTCCTTACTGTATTAATATCATGCCTATTCATTGGTTTCTCTATTTTGGTATTTTGTGTCTGTTATTTTGCTTATATATGTGTAGTCATATCTGGATTCTGGTTGATTTTGAGTGAATTATGTTGTTTAAATCATTAACAGCCATGGGGATGGTTGAAGAAGACATTCTTGGAGAAGCCACAACCTGAGCAAAAATGAGTTGGCATCTGAGAAGAATGTTTTGAATTTTGGGATCATGTGAAGAATGACTCAAAGAATAATGTCAGTTTCTGCTGAGGTCTTCTAGCGCCTGTTTTATGTTATACATTTGGATATTAAATTTTAGTATTCTGTGCTGGTGGTTTTACCAGATTTTTTTGTTTTATATCAACTTCCTTCTTACTCCACCATTTCGAATTTTGTGGCAATAACATTCTCTGCCAAAAAAGATGGTACATTTGGAATTTCTAACCTTTCAATTAAAAAGAACTGGGCACACGAGATTCCTGAATAATCTTCAATGCAGGGTCATTCTATTAAGTTTTAATTTAGATTTCTTGGGTTCCATTGTTTGACATTATTTTAAAGACCTTTTGGTGACTTTTACTCTAATGTAAGCATCTAATGCAAGGATATTTTTTTAGGATAAATTTTTCTTTTATTCTTGTGTGACTCAGGTGTTTTTCATGACTTACAGTGTTGAATTTTATGCCATGTTAAGATACTGCAATGAGAAGGTTTTGAATTTATATGATGAGTGTGGTTTCTCTAATGGAGATACCCTTAGAGGAGTAAAGGTGCCCAAGCCGAAAAGGTGGGAATCATTATTTTTGTTAACGATAGTTAGATTTCTATTTAAAAAAATATAAAAAACTGGTAACTATCTTTTTGTTTTTTTTTACCATTTCTGATATATAATTTAATGATTTACATTTATTGTTTTTAGTTTTTCAAATGATTAGTTTTCTTTAGCTAGATATATAACATTTTTTATCGGTTCTGGCATGGTCTTAACGGTATGTTCCGTTGTGAAAATGAATTTGAAGGAGGTGAGAGGATGAATTTGAGAATAAAAGTTTTTATCTTTATTTTAAAAAATTTAAAAGTGAAAGTAGGTGGATTTGAAGGTGAAGTATTTGAATGTTTGTGAGTATTTTGACTGATGAGATCAATTAAGAAAAACTAATAAATTGTACATAAAGATGATCAAATTGGCATCAAAATTAGTATGAAATGATTTTTTGTAAGAGTTATTTTTTTAATTGTTATTCAATAATTTTGAAAAATTAATAATAATAATAATAATAAATAAAGAATATATCCCATTTTTGGTATAAAAATATATTAATTATTAGTGTGGATAAAAAGTTTGTTGACATTTTATAGTAATTTTTAACATTAATAATAAATCTAAAAGTTATTCTTTTTTATTTTAACAAAATAATTGTTATTCTTAAACATGATTAAAGATTATTGTTGTGATTAATTTAAATATAGGTTTAATTACTCGTAAGGTACCCACTTTCAGTCAAAGTGGTACCCTGCGAAAAAAAGTTGTCAATTTGGTCTCCAAATAAGTGTTTAAGAGCATCGAGTAGGTCCATTCTCATTGACGCCGTAATTAAAGTAGTCTGTTGACACAATTATTTGACACATGGTATACCAATTATTTGTTATATGGGATTTGAAATAAGAAATAGAAAATTTTTAAATGAATTAAAAATTGTTTTAATTTTGAAAGGGCCTTACTCGAGCAAAGGAGAGAAGTGTAGTGAGAAGTGAGAAGCTGGTAGAGGCATATGCGATTTGGGGTTTTCTGCAATCCGAAGTGAAATCGTTCTGAGAAAGTGTGATTGAGATTGTAGAACATTGTATTTTCGATCAAAGGTAAGGTACATATGTTTAAGCTTAGCCACCCTTCTTCTTCATTATGTTCATCTCACGATTTTAGGGTTTATTGATTGGTATGCGTTTTTTTTTGGAATTGGTGTGATGTTATGGTTTAGGGTGTTGTTTTTATATGTGTTTGTTGTTTCAATGTGCCTTTTTAGTAATGCGGTTGGGTCTGTAGTTGTTTAATGAATTTGGTGGTCCACCATTTGTGTGAAAGTGACGGTGTTATAGTTGTGGTCCCCCATTTTAAAGTGTTTGTCGGTGTGTAGGTGGTATTGATTGTAAATTTGGTATTATTGTTTGGGCATTTTTATAGTTAACAGATGGATAAGCCATTTGAAGTTGTCTTCCGCCATGGGGGAAGTTTATAAATGATGGGTCACTGAAATATGTGGGTGAGACCAATACCCTTGCATGTGACCCAGACGGTGGAGCTACTTTGAAATATTATCAATTCTGAAGGAAATGGGATATGTGAACGTGAAGGAGACGTGGTATTCAGTGGGTGGAGGTTCCGTTTTGGAAGGAAGGTTAAAGTTGCTAAGTGATGACAAAGGTGCATGCCATATGGTGAATATTGCCATACTATGGGAGATGACTTCTGCCTGTGATGTTTTGCCTCCAACAAAGAGGGTCCTGCCAAGTAGACCGAAAAAGAAATGAAGAATGGAGTCATGGGAATTGAAGAAGGACAACACTCAACTGAGACAAGGTGGTACACGTAAAAAATGTGGGTTATGTAGAGAAGTTGGCCACAAAAGAACTAATTGCCCACATGCTCCTCCTGCACCACAAGAAAGTGCTCCATCTGGAACACAACAAAACACACCACCAGGTTAATACCCTCAAGGAAGTGACCCTACTCAACCAAGTCAGCCTACTCAACTAATTCAGGCTACTCAAGCAAGTCAACCTACTCAAGTCACAAAGCCAAGTCAAATTACTTCCAGTCAACCAACCCTGCCACTTGAAACACAGAATCACACTCTGCCCACACAAATAAGTCAGACTACTGTAGTCCATCAAACACAGTGAACTACAACAGTACACACAAAAATTTTCATACAGGAGGGGCCCAATATTGAATCTGTGATTGCCCAATATTATGTCATTTTGAACTTTATTTGTTGTTGTATTTTGGGGTATCTTAGAGAACCTTTTGTTATTTGTTGTTGTATTTTGGTTAGCATTATGTATTTTGAACATCAATTTGGTACCCACTTCAATTCGCAACTTTTTTGTTTAGGAGAACAATATTGGGATGCATTTTGGATGAATATCATATTGCCTTATTATGCACAGATTGACATTGTTCTCCAATGTAAATTCAGTTTATGTGCTGCCAACTAAAAATATTTCGGTATTGGGTGCATTTTGGATGAATATTAGATTGCCTTATTATGCACAGATTGTCTGTAATGATCCAGGCAATATATTATTGCAACATGAATCATGATGTCTTGATTTAATGATCCATCCACGTGAAACTTCTTCACCAAATTTACTTACAATGTTCATTCATTACGTAATTATACTTGAAATAAAGTGACACGAAAATTTACTGAAACTCTCAATTAATTCCATAATCAAAATCCATTACAATAACATAAACCAAATACATACTTTCAAACCCACTATACTGCATCCAGTTTACAACAAATCAAAAAAATTTGTACAACTTACAAACAAATATTACATTCACCAAACCCAGAAAACATATAACCCCTGTTAAAAAGTTAACCCTCTCTTCAGACACCATAACTGATTTTTCAAGAGCATAGAATTTTCTCTTTTGTCTTCCTATGGTTGCATCTCTTTCATCCCCATTGTCTTCATTGAACCACTTGAAATAATTGCATCCTTTAGATTCTTCATTGCCACCACTTAGCTGGTTACAGAAAATGAAATCCACAAAATTGCTTACCACAAACAAAGATTATGGAAACCAAAAATTAAAACAATAATTCATACCTTGTAGTTAGGACAACCAAGAAATTGCTTTCCACAATTCTTAACTATTTTAGCAACTCTCAACACTGCAATCTTCCTACAATAGTTGATTGATGTTTCACCCACATCCTTATACGAAACAGTAGGGGAGGAGACACTATTCTTTTGTGATGACCACAAAGAACACGCATAACCCTCACTGCGAGACATTGGAAAATTGATTGGAAACCACCTCTTAAGCTACGAACCACACACCATGAAACCACCTCTTCAGGTCTGAACTAGCAACCAAATGGAGAGGAAGAAGAAGATGCTAACGATATGAGTTAGGGCAAATTCACACTTCACCATTCATTAAATAATTTGTACATGTAACACTGTACAATTTTTTTTACACATCTTCTTCTTTCAATGACACGTATCCGTTCTACATTACCACATCACCACAATCTTAATGCCGTTTCTGAGAATCTAACGGGATGGACTTGATTGATGCACTTAAACTTATTTGGGGACCAAATTGACATCTTTTTTTCGTGGGGTACCAATTTGACACCCTTGACCCAAAGTGGGTACCTTACGAGTAATTAAACCTTAAATATAACTATGAAAACAATAAGAACAATATTTATCGTATAAAACTATTTTATACAAATGCATATGAAGTTATATAAAGCTACGTTTATCTTTAATTTCAATATAATTACATAAATGATTTAAATTTATTTTTAAATTAATTAAAATTTCGTAAATAATTCAATCCAAATTTAGATTAATTGTCTAAACTTTTCATACCCATACAAGTCAATCATTAAATAAAACATACAACTTCATAAAAAAAATTCAAAATCAATTTAAACTATCCATTCCTAACCGCTTTAATTTAAATTATTATTACTAGATGACATAAGTATACACTTACGAATTAGTATTATATCACCATGTCCAGGTAAGGTTATAATATAACAAAATGGAGGTATATCCAACAAATAACAAATCATGCATTTTTCACTCACCAACAAAGATGATGTAGGAAGAGTTCATACACAATTGCACATTTTGACCTCCTCCACTAGAATAGCAGCAAGATCCACCATTAGAACAACAACACAACAAATGAAACCAATACAAATGAAGAATAATAACATATCCATGAGCTCTACAACGAGAACAAACCCCCAATCTAGCACCTCTACACATCACCATAAATCAAACCAACACAAGTGAAACACGTTACGAGCTCCATTACGAATCAACTCCACCACCTCCATGAGTACAACATGACGTGAGTTCCACGAACGACCCTAATCATACACGAACACAGTGCCAACCACCTCCTATGTTCGTCGTTGAGCAGCTCCTCAAATCAACAACCACCTCCTATAGGACATAAACACGTTAGAAAGCAACTTGTGAAGCATTGAATCGGTTCCATCAACAAGAGAAGTGATTCCCATTCATTCATGGCATTCTTGGAATCAGTTTCACCCCCCAAAGGCAATTCCCCTTTCCTTTGTGAAGTAATAGAATTGGTTCCGCCCACCTAGAACTGATTCCCACATTGTTTAAAGCTCAACCATGCATTCGTTCCTTGACTACCATGGAATTTCAGAACATCATGACAACACTTTCCACACTTATGGCTATTGGATCTTCACCATCAACCATGCATCCTAAAAAGCATGATACAATGGTGCATGCACGTGATATGAACTTGTGATTTTAACAAGGGTAATTTGGTCATTTCAATATTATTGCCATCAAATCCCCTCATTGATGCAAAGATTAGAAAAATAGTGCATCTCATAAACTTGTTCCTTCACTTGCTCTCAAATCCCTAAAAACGAACAAGAAAAGTAACCACAAATTCACGTTTCACATTCATCTTGAATAGAAAATCCACCCAAGAGAACACAATCTTAGGAAAAATGAATAAATATTTAGTACATAAATATGAGAGGATAAAAAAAATAAGGAAAAAAATGAAAATGAAATTGTCCATCATTATTAACAAAACTATAAAATATATTCAAATTTTGGAAAAGAAAAGACAAAAGCAATGTTTACAAATATACTTAATATTTTAGAAATTTGACTGAAACATGAATAT
>Ga0214544_1011216_pt1 | contig 12538 bp, 11 predicted proteins | sample CNSS3metaG_FD_160074 | JGI IMG/M metagenome (GOLD analysis project Ga0214544, IMG submission 160074) | Root nodule microbial communities from cowpea collected in UCLA plant growth center, Los Angeles, California, USA - CNSS3 | ecosystem: Host-associated > Plants > Roots > Nodule | place: USA...
TGAATATGAAAATCCATTTACGCGTGGAAGGAGAAAAAAAAAATTGAGGTGATAACATGAATGGTTGGAGTTCACTATCTGCTATTGGAAGTTAGCACATGACTGTTCTTAAATCTTGAAAAATATATCCACCTTTGGAGTCATGTTCTTGACTAGCAGTGAGGAGCATAACACAACAAACCTCAAAAAATAAAAAATAAAAATGTAAATGGAAATTCATTACCAATAGTCTTGAAAGAACATTGAAATGGTGGGACATGGGAGAAACTTGGGGACCAAGGCTCAAATAACAAACCAATAATCAAAGTATTGCTTTTCTGAACTTCATGTAAAATCAGATTACCCAATTAACTTTTGTACTTTTACCTAATTTATTTGAAAGGCACTGATCCTTGTGACAGAGACTCATAACGGATTATATCCCTATCGAATTATTAAATATATTAAATAGATTTTTGTCCATTTCGTAGAAAGTGCTGTGAGCAGTGAGGAAAAAGATTCTCATTTTCACGCGGTTTTAGTACTATACAGTCACTGCAGCATTTGTTATTGTATCTCTCTATCTGTTATTACTTCACAAATTGAAAAACAAAAATTTCAAAAATTTATGTGCGTGATCTAACTTAAATTACATATGTTAATTAATTTTATATAGTTATATTACGAGCTTTTTATAAAGTTTGAAAGTATGCCTCAAACTCGAATCTTGAAATATTATTATAATGTATTTTCCAACGACAACTTCTTAACTAAGGAGTCGAGTCAGTGAATAGCGAATGTGGCATTATAAATTCAGTTCCGTAACACAAACACAAACACCGAAAACATTCAGTAGCGTTCTACACACAACTCTGTTTCATAATCTTCCCCTGTTCCTTTCTTGTTAACTACTGAAGTCAAGTGTTCAGAAAAACCAATGAGGATTGTAGGAATGGGTTTTCGCCCCACAGATGAAGAACTCGTCGACTTCTACCTCAAACACAGATTGCTCGGTGATGATCCCCGTGTTCGCGTCATGACTGACATAGATCTTTGCGATGTTGAACCTTGGGAAGTACCAGGTAATAATCCAAAGCCAAACTCTCCATGCATGAAATCAACACTGTCCTTTGTCTTGCTCTGATCTTTGCTTCAATTTTTATCTTTTTAAATAGTGATGTTAGCAAAATCAGTAATACCATTCAAAGACCGAGAATGGTGTTTCTTCAGTCCTGTTAAATTGATGTCCTCAAATAGTAAAAGGTTTAACAGGAGAACCAAGTCTGGGTTCTGGAAACCCACCGGAAAAGACCGTGATGTTAGAAGCAGGGACACCAACACTGTCATTGGGACTAAGAAGACTCTTGTTTTCCAATGTGGTCGTGCTTCCAAAGGTGTCAATTCCAACTGGGTTATTCACGAATATCATGCTCTTAACTTTCTTGAAAGCCAGGTTCGTATTTCTTTTTTGTAAGAAACTTATGACTCTGCTCGCAAATATCTCATGTGACTTATGTTCTTTAATCTTGACTAATGGTAATAATTAGTTTCTCGACAAAGCTCTCATGTGACTTACTGGATGTGTTTAATTGAGTTTTTCTATCTAAGAACACTCAAAATTCATCAATAATTCTCATCGCAGACTGTCTATTTCTTTTGCATACGTTTGCCTCATTTGTTTTGGCCTTTTACTTTTGTGAATTGTGCAGAATGAATGCTCACTATACTCCAATTTTTTCAGAATGCTTTTGTGTTATGCCGCTTGATAAAGAAACCTGAGAAAAAAACTGAAGGAGGAACTGCTGCACTGATATGTGATGAAGGGGAATCCAGTAGAAGCGTGGTTTCTGACTATGAAAATCAGGCGTTAGCAGAAGGAGTTCCATCCGTAAGCTGATGCATATTTCATGAACATACATACACTGTGACATGCCAACATACCGACAATTGATACTTCTTCTTGTAATTATATATATGATTTCTTTTTTATTTTTCAGGGAGGTACTCTAACCGGAATGGAAACAATCTGTCAGGTAACATATCAGGCAGAAAAATGTATCTCCCCAACAAAACCGTCACTAATTGAAATCGAGCAGGATGACGATGCCTATTTTAGAAATGAAAACAACAATGGGCAGAGTCCTTATGAAATTATGCAGAGTCCTTCTGAAATTATGCACACTCCTTACGAAACTATACACACTCCTTGTGAAATTATGCAGATTCTTTGTGAAACTATACAGACTCTTTATGAAATTTTGCAGATTCTTTGTGAAACTATGCAAAGTGCTTGTGAAAATATGAAGACTCCTTGTGAAACTACGCAGACTTCTTTTGAAAGTATGCAGACTCCTTGTGAAACTATGCAGACTTTTTTTGGAAGTATGCAGATTCCTTGTGAAAGTATGCAGACTCCTTGTGAAACTATGCAGACTTCTTTTGAAAGTATGCAGACTCCTTGTGAAACTATGCAGACTTCTTTTGAAAGTATGCAGACTCCTTGTAAAACTATGCAGACTTCTTTTGAAAGTATGCAGACTCGCTGTGAACCTGTGCAGACTCCTTGTGAAACTATGCAGACGTCTTGTGAAAGTATGCAGAATCCTTTTGAACCTGTGCAGATTTCTTGTGAAACTATGCAGATTTCTCATGAAACCAACCAAATTCCTTTTGAAATTCTACCTAAACTCCCGAATTCATTATTACCCGATAAATATTTAGTCAATCAATCAAAGTCACTGAAAAGGGCATATTGCGAAAGCTCTTATAGAGATGCAGAAGTCCTCCCTGAACTGGTAAATATTTATTCTGCAAAGTCCAAATAACATTGATGAGTGTATCTCCTTTCATTTCTTAACTTTCATGGTGGTTTAGTAAGTTAAAAGTTGTAGTGTGCTTTATGTTGATTTGAATTTTGTCATATTTTTCACAATGTATAAGGATTTTCTCGAGTAGATTCTTGAAAGATACTCAAGAAAAATGCCTAGTTTGAGTTGGCTTTGATGTGATTCATGATCGATTGATGGGTTATTATGGAGACTATAGGACTTGAGAACTACACTATTTTCTTGAATTTGTTATATTGTTATAGCACTTTTAGAAATGAATTCATCTGTTTATTTTCTTTTGAAACCATTGCAGGACACTAGTTTTGAGGATATTTCAACTTTGTATACTGAGTTTCTTAAGTCAGAGGAATATCATGCATTAAAAAGGTCTAAAACATCATGATGTTGGACATGGTGACACACATCTTCTATTTTCCAGCCAAGAAGCAAATGAAGAGAAACAATAAAGTATATTTCAAGATGACTTATGGGGATGGGAGACATCCTCATGTGACTCTACAACAAATAAACTTGTGGAGATCAATTACAGTGAAATATCTAGCTTTCCTTGCACTTAAAGGCCATGGGAAGATCAATATCATCTAAGACCAATATCTAGCTTTCCTTGCACTTAAAGGCCATGGGAAGATCAATATCATCTAAGACCGAGCAACTTCATAGGATAAGAACTATGAACTTCGTACCATGAATGAATTAGTAGAGAAGAGTATATGTTATTAAAAATAATTTGCTCTATAATAGCCAATTTATTAGAAATTGCATAACGATATTTATGCATTAAAATTTAAGAGTATGTATCATAGGAAATGTATTAGAAAGTATTAGAAACTGCACGATGAAGTCGTGTATATTTAAGATAGTAGATTGTGTAACTGGAAGTTTGTGTGGTTATTTGTAATTTCTGGAGAGAGTACTTTTTGTAGTGAACTTTTGTCTCTAGGATACCAAGTGTATTGGTGAATCAATTTATTATCTGTGATTTTAGTATTTAATAATGTATTTTATTAGTATTTGGAATGCATGAAGAGTTTATTATGGATCATAAAATGGTAATTAGGTGCCTCATTATGTTCTATCACTCTAGAGAAATATTGAAATTCAGAAAATTCCCTTTGGTGCTACTTGAAAGTTTAAGAAATTCAGAAACTAAGCTTAAAAAGAAAGTGCAGCCTAAGGACAACTGAAACTTGGATCTTATGAAACAATCATATTTTGATAGAATGAGTTTCCGTGTGTTTTTGGAGAGAAGCTTGAGGGAGCACAACAAATCACACCATTAAATGCAGCCTAAGGACAAATACAATAACTTGGATTGGTGGGAGCAACCAGAAAGAAAAATTTGACTCTAAAGATTCTCTATTTCGTCATAAGTAAATGGAAAAGAACACTGGATTCAGATGGTAGAAGCAACCAAAAACCTTCGAGAGCAACTTTCACAGTGATGAGATAACAAAATATTACTCTTTTTTTTTTTCTTTCACGACGAGTGTTTCTTTTTGTATATGTTGTCATTCTATATGAAATGTCTTACCTGTTCTGCGTAATGCATTAAGTAAACACTATCAAATTTTAATTCTCAACAAGAATAAGAAATGACTGAATTCCGTTTGGTTTAGAAATTCGTAATCTATAATCAAAATTATTAAGCTCTATAGAATCCACATAAGTAGAAGTTAATTTAAATATTTTGGTTGTAATGATTTTGACAGGAATTTATTAAAATGAATCAAATTCATATTTATATTTTTTTAATTTTATATATATATATATATATATATATATATATATATATATATTTTAAATATTTAATAAGAGAGAATATTTTTATATTTTTCTTTTTTTACACAATCTCTTATAATTCTAGTTTTTATACTCACAATGTAAGTAGGAGATATAAAGATCATATGTGAAAAGACCAAAATTTGAATTTTTGGGAGAAAAATTAATTTTTTTTTACCGACAAAGCAAATATGGTAGCACCTCAATCTTGACAAGACAAACACAAAATCTAATTTTTTTTTTTTACATTGAAATGCTCAAATTCATTTGTCTAAAAACTTCCACAATTTTTATAATAAAACACTAACTTCAAATTAAAATCATTCCATTTAGACCCTTTTCGGCATAAAATGGAGAGAAATCACCTCACATCAAGTTACACATTTTATATCCTTTATCTCCTAGCAACAAATACACCAAACCATTCTAATTTCACATCCTAAATGCAAAATCAACCACAATTGCATACCCTATTAAGATTATCACATTCCTCACCTCATTTATCAATTTGGACACATGATGCATATTCCACATTTTGCAACACATACCATATTCAAGATACACACCACATTCAACAACAGAATCTCATGCACCTCAATCCAAACTCAATGTAAGACTCCTGTACCAATTTCAACAAACCATCATAGTCCAAGGCTCAACAACCATTCAAATGCGAGATTAAACATGCAAGTGCTTAATTAGTTCATTTTACCTTAGTCAAAAATGTTCCCTAAAAAAATAATTTTCTTAGAACACCAAAACATACTGGATCCCATAGACAAACAATGAAAGTCTTGATTAGAGTTCTATACTTACCATTAAGATTGGAGGGCATCGTAAAATCATCAAGAGCCACTTTGAGTTATATGCATGACTTTAGTGCAATATGCAACTCTAGGGCTGATAACTAAAAAAGGAAAAAAAAAAAAAACAGACTTATTCTGTTTAACTCTTTGATCGGTAATTGCGTAGAGCTCCTAATAAGAATCAAAACTATGATTCTTGATATTCAAGAAGATAAAGAAGGGGTGATATAAGCTAGAGAAGACAGAGAGAGTTTAGAGGATTTGATTGTAGAAATGATGATTTTATAAAAATTAACTTTAATTATTAAATTTTTTTATATAATTTAATCCTTTAATATTAAAATATTATAATGTTCTATATAGAACAATGAATTACGCGGATTCAGAAATTTCACCCCATTTTCAAGTAGGGCAGAAAAAAGGTGGAGGAGAAAAAAAGAGTAATTGAGTACCTGCCATCAATTTTTTGAGTTCAGCAGTGATGCGAACATCACTAATAAGTTTACATCACTCTACTCAAATCTTGAAAAGGATATCAAACTTTGTGATGAAGTTCTTAGCAGAGAAGCATCGCAATAAAAGCAAAAGTGGCCATATTTAATTAAATAAATTTCTGTTTATTTTTTGTTGTTGGGAGAGCAAGGAATTGAAATGATTGGTAATGGAATAAAGAAGCGTAGGTATCAAGACTAAAATAATAAACCACAAATAACAGAGTTAAAATTAGTTTGTCAACAAATAATTTTCCTGTTGATTATTATTATATATAACCTCTAGAATCTTCTTTTTTCATTTGTTACATATCATACATTCGTCCACATGATAATAAGATAACAAATATATATCCTTCACCTTAACATCACAACATAGTTTTCTACGCGTTTTATATTTTCCAACTATAACTTGTGACCTAAGTAGTAAAGTCAGTCAATGACTTTTTTGCATTATAAATTCGTTTCCATAGCACAACACAACACAACATAAACACTGACCTTCCTTCGTTTTCCTTGGTTAGTAGCTTCTTCACCACCTTTCCTTCCAATCTTCCTATCTTTGTTACAAACTACTACAATGGATGATGTTGTAGGATTCGGTTTCCGTCCCACAGAAGAAGAACTTGTGGACTATTACCTCAGACATAGGTTGCTCGGTGATGATCCACAAGTCCACGTCATCCCCGACATTGACCTTTGTCAAGTGGAACCTTGGGACGTGCCAAGTAATAATCTAAACGTTTAACACTCCATGCATCTTCATGCAACCATCCTTTCTTCTTTATCTTCCTCTTATCTTTTCTTTTTTGTTGTTTAAAACAGTGTTATTGGGGGAATCAGACGTACAATTTGATTTCCCAGAATGGTTTTTCTTTAGTCCCGTTGATTTCAAGTATTCAAATAGTAAAAGGATTAACCGGACAACCAAGTGTGGCTTCTGGAAACCCACCGGAAAAGATCGTGAGATTAGAAGCTCCGACTCCAACACTCTCATTGCCACAAAGAAGACTCTTGTTTACTACAAAGGTCGCGTTTCACGTGGTCAGAAATCCAACTGGGTTATTCACGAATACCATGCTGTCACCTTTCACCAAAGCCAGGTTAGTTCACGTTTTGGAGAATTTTAACACTCATTGCAAATTATCCTTCTTTATTTTTCTTCACTGTTCTATAGCCTCTGACATATATCAATGGATATTTTAGGTTTTAGCATTTATAACAAGTTTGAGCATTTTGCAGAGGACTTTTGTTTTGTGTCGTCTGATGAAGAAACCTGGGGGAACAACTGAAGGTGGGGGTGATGAAGGGGAGAGCAGTAGAATCATGGTTTCTGGCTATCACAATCACTCAATAGGAACCACCTTTCAGCAAGACCAAACGTCTTTTCCAAACCCCTCATTTTACGATGCCCATTTTAGAAATGAATCTAACATTAAGCACAATTCATATGAAGATACCCAGGAAGAGGAATTCGTGAATTCTTTTTTTGTTGAGGACAATTATGTTAACAATGAACAAGGTACAAATACCTACTTCAATACTTTCACCCAATCGGAGTCATTGAGAAAGGTATATGATACAGATGCTGAGGCCGTCTCTGAACAGGTCAACCTATATTGTCCATCTGTTTCTGAACTGTCCCATTACTTTAGATTTGATTTCTTTATTCGAACATTTTGAATTCATCTGTCTATTTTCTTCTGAAATCATTGCAGGGTGATAATATTATGGATATTCCAACAGTGTTTACTAGATATCTTAACTTAGATGAATACCATTCATCAAAAGGGTTTGATTCTGAATTATCAAACGCTGATGTCCATGACGGTGTATGTATGCCATCTCCTATCCATGAAAAAAAACAAGAGAAAAAGAAGAAAAAGAAGAGCAAATTTTCTTTCTTCTGATCATCACAGAGGAAGGTTTCAAACAATGCAGTATTCCATGCAGAGGTGAGAAAATCAAGCAGCTTCATTAGAAAAATGAAGATTACTTTCTTGACGAATGAGGCAGATGCTTCACTTGAACTGATTTTCACTTTAACATATTATTGATATACCATGCTGCATGTGTTGCATTGTGTAGGCTGGGAAGGATTTTCTGTTTGTGAATCAGAAGAAAAATAGTTGAAGAGATAACTTGAAACCTGAAGCCATTAATCTTATGATAACAATAGAAAAGGTTCTTTCATCTATATGGAGACAACTTCATGAAGACAACGTAGTTTTAAGATTTTTATGTGTGTATTATCAGTTAGTTTTGAAGTATTATCACTTTAAGTAGATGTAGTATATGTGAAGGGGTGATGTGAGTGCTACCATAGTTCCTTTTCTTTTAGTGTGACAATGTGGAAAACTCTGTTTTAAGAATTTCATCCTTGAAAGATTGGTAAGACATGTATTTTGCATTGATGCATGCTGACTGCATCTTTCTTATTATAATTGAGTAGCTAACATTAAATAGTTAAGTTAGTTGTTGGAAGTTAGCATGATCCTGTTCAAAACCTTGGAAAGTGTATCAAACTCTGCAATGATGTTTGTGCTCAGTGGTGGGGAGCATAACAAACCACTAAAAGAAAGAAAAAGATGCATAGAAACTGTTTTATTTTTGTTCATTGAAATGGTGGGCCAAGGAAGAAACTTGGGGATCAAGGAGACTAAAGCACTGAATCTATATTTCATCTACAATCACACAAATAAAGAGATTGATTTGAAAGGAAACAGTGTTAGTGTGATGGATACTCATAACAGATTATATACATATATATTCATGAGATAGCATGTTAAATAAATTCCTTTCAATTTCATGGAAGACCCGTGTTGTGTGGGGAAGAAAATTCTTATGACGCGGCATTTGTATATAACAAGTGTGTTTAAGGAGGCATAATATTACTTTATTTTTTAAAAATTGAGACTGAATTAAAACTAAAAACAAATATAAAAATTAAATTGTGTCATATTTTAATATGTGATACAACGATGAAGTGACATGTGTAAAAAATAAAAAACTAAAAAAACTAAAAATTGATACGTGACATTGACTTTAATATTGTCTGGTCAAACTAACAGTAAGGACTAAATTAAATCATTTTTAAGTAAATAAGGATCAAATTGAAACAACGAAAAATTTGAGGACCAAAACGATATTACTTGATAAATAAAAAGATAAAAAGAGTAATTTAACCTAGTTTTAATAAACTTTACGAACTTATTAGAAACGCATGATTATATTATCATTAAACAATGGAAAGAAAATTTGATTCAATGTCATTAAATCAATAAATTTATAGGTTCATTTCTTGTTTGTTGAAATTTCCAATCAGAGTACTTAATTTATAGGTTCACACAATTTTGTTGTACTTAATTATTAGTTATAAATTGCATAAAAAAGTTATTAGTCCCAAATGACGGTGACACATTTAAATGTATATATTTATATTTTACCGAATTAAGTTTATCCAATTGATTTAAAAGAAAATTGAATGAGCGATTAAGGATGTTTATCCTTCATATTAATTTTGAAATAATTTTTTTAACTTTAATATAGATTAAGTATTTTGTAATAATTTTTATTAGACATAGAATGGTAGTGTAATAAGTGTAAGAGATCTATACATTTGTTTTCCCTGTTTTTATTTTTATTTTTTGTATTTTTCTATGATAACTTGTTAGCGAAGGAGTCAATGTCTCTGCAATATAAAAACGAGGAGAGACCAAAGTCACAACAAAACATAAATTCTCCTTTATCTCTGCGATCGATTTCCTCTTCCGTTCTTATTTTCTTTCTTTCGATGTTTCATTCAAACTACAAACACAGAGTTCAGTATTCACCAAAATCAATGGGTAAAATTGTTGGTGTCGGTTTCCGTCCTACAGAACAAGAACTCGTCGATTTCTACCTCAAACACAAGTTGCTGGCTGATGATTCCCGTGTCGACGTTATCCCTGTCATTGACCTCTGCCATGTGGAACCTTCGGATGTACCAGGTAATCTAGAAAAAATCGAATTACCGAACATCCCTTTTGTTATTTATATTCTTCTTCTCTTTATGTCACTGTTGTGTGAGTGTGATCCTTTTGTTGTTTCGAACAGGGATACTTGCAAAATCACGGATTCGATTCGGTGACCCAGATTGGTTTTTCTTCAGTCCGGCTGATTTCAAGTATTCAAACAGTAGAAGGGTTAACAGGAAAACCGAGAAAGGGTTCTTCTGGAAAGCCACTGGAAAAGACCGTGATATTAGGAGCTGGAACACCAACACTCTCATTGCCACAAAGAAGAATCTTGTTTACTACACAGGAATTGTTTCCTGTGGTGTCAAGTCCTACTGGGTTATTCACGAATATCACGCTGTTACCTTTGATGAAAGCGAGGTTTGTTTTATTTTTCATTTTGCTAGAACTTTTAACACTCATTGGAAATCATCTTTCTACTAGATTGTTATGTCTCTATATTGTATAATTTTTAGGCTTAGGTTATTGTTCTGGCTTTAGAAGGTTATTGTTGTTGTTGTTGGATTCTTTGCTTCAATCCCATGTTTTTTGTTTCACTCTATTCATGCCTAATTTTGGTTACTTGGTATTTCTTAGTGACAAAGAGGACATGTGAGACCTTTATTTTGCTTGTAAAATTGACTTATGACCTTTCTGTACGCCTTCTTAGCTTAGTTAAGTGAGTTTTATTTGGAAGCATATCAAAACAGGATATTTTTTGTTTATTCCAGTGGCACCTGCATATGTATGAGCTCTCTTAAATCTTTTATCTTAAAAATTCATCACCGGTTTTCATCAAGGACTGTCAATTTCTTCTGTATACCATAGCCTGGTTTTTGTTGACTTTTGTTTGTATGAACTCTATGAAATAAATGCTGATTGTGCTCAAAATTTTGCAGAGGTGTTTTGTTTTATGCCGCTTGATGAGAAAATCTGGGAAAACAACTGAAGGGGGAACCGATCCACCAATCTGTGGTGAAGAGGAGCCCAGCATAATCAAGGTTTCTGACTATGAAAATCAGGCAACAGAAGAAGGAATTCCATATGTAAGCTGAATCATCCGTGATAGACATATTTACACTCTGTCTTGTGAAACATGCTGAGAACTGTAGTTGTTTCTTACATAAATTTTTTCAGGGAGGCACTTTTTCAGGAGTGGAAACAATCTTTCTGGCTGATCCTCAGACAGAGACATACGTCTCCCAAATACAACCGTCTCCACGAGAAGAAGCATCTTTTCCAAATTATCCACTAAACAATGTCTGTTTTGGAAATGAAAAGAGTTTTATGCAAGATGAGTACCTGAATAGAATTTTAACCCATGAAAACTTAGATAATGATGAAGAAAGTAGTTATACTTTTGTTGATAATTTTTTTCAAAAGGTAAATCTTGATATTACTTATATTTCTCTTAAGCACTTCAAAAGTTGAATTAGTCTGATGTTTCCAATTGGAATGGTTACAGGACACAAATATCGTGGATAGTTCATCTGTTCACGATAAATATTTCAATTATGACGAATACCATTCATCAAAAAGGTTGAAATTATCAAAAGATGTTGTTGATGATGCATCAACAAATCAAGAAACAAAAGAAAGTATGATTGGAGATGGATTTTGGGGAATGGAATCATCTTCTTGTGATTCAACTCCAAATGGAGTTTTGGAGATTAATTGCACTGAAGTTTTTAGTTCTCGGTCCATTTCATGAAGAAAGGAAAAATAATATCATTAAAGAATAAATATGATCAAATATGATACAATCTATGATTTAAGTTAGAACAATGATATTTTGATAATTTTTTTTTTATAAGTTGAGGTGTTATATTTTAAGTAGTTTTGGAATATAGAGAAATAAAAAAAATGAAAAAATGGAAAACTATTTAAAAGATGTCACATCAAGTTATAAGATTAAGATGTCATATTTTAGTTGTTAAAAATAATTTTCTTTTAAATTATTTTTACCAATGTATTGGTAGTAGTTAATATGTTGTGTCCTCTAGTAGAAAATCAATTTCGTATAAGATATATTGTCTATTAAGAGTATAATTGGAAACAATTAACAGTTATACATTCTAAGTTTGTTAAACTCTGCATGATAACTGCTGGTATGTATGAGGAGTATATTTGTGATATGTAATTAAGAAATGTGTATAGTTTATTTGCACTTTATGGAGAAAGAATACTTTGTTAGACTGTTGTCCTTGACAGAGGAATGTGTATTGGTGTATCCATGTATTGTGTGCAATTCAGAGTTGAATTATGTAGTTTGTTAGTTTTTCTAGATTGAGAAGGAAAGAACTTTAAATTTATGAAAACTGCAGTTATCACAAGAACCTTTAAATTTATGCAGTCTGAGATGACTGAGAAGGGTAAAGCATAACAAACTAGCATTCATAAATGAGCCTAAGGACATAACAGAAACTATGATCTTATGATGGCTTTAAGAAACAATCATATTTTAACAGAACTGTGTATTATTTGACAGAAGAATGAGTAAAGATAACAAATCAAACCATTAAGTGCACCAATAGAATGACTTAGATTGGTGGGGGCAACCACAAGGAAAAATTGATTCCAAAGATTTTATATTTTTGTCACAAGTAAATGGAAAAGGACAATGGATTCAGATGGTAGGG
>Ga0214544_1011217_pt1 | contig 12538 bp, 10 predicted proteins | sample CNSS3metaG_FD_160074 | JGI IMG/M metagenome (GOLD analysis project Ga0214544, IMG submission 160074) | Root nodule microbial communities from cowpea collected in UCLA plant growth center, Los Angeles, California, USA - CNSS3 | ecosystem: Host-associated > Plants > Roots > Nodule | place: USA...
GTTCACAGGATTTAAAAAAAAAAAAAAAGCACCAAATGTTTTGACATCCTTTAAGAGACAAAAAAAAAAAATTTCAAACAGAAACTGAATGCTGACATTGGTGGAATTTGAGTGTGGGGTTCAATTACTCTGCATTAAATAGGAAAGAGAAAAAAAGAAAATATATTTTAACTTAAGATAAAGTGAGAATTTAAGAATATTTTTGAAGTGTAGAATAACTGTTTGGAGGTGAAGGGAGATGTCTTTGGGTTATTTTTGTGAATCATTTAGCCATGTTGTGATTCATTGTCAAGCGGTTTCTTCATGCAACTCCACAGTTTTCTTCCTGCACTCATTTTTTTTTCTCATACTACTTTTTAAGATTTTACAATTATTTTTTTTTAATTATATAATTCAGATTTTTTTTTAAATAATTTCAAATTACATAAATTTAGAAGTAAAAAATAGCTTTAGGATTCTAAATTTATAACTAAAAAATAACTTATAGATCATGAATCTGTAATTTACTTTTTCAAAATTAATTTCTGAATTACACATTCTAAAAGCTATTTTGACTTTAGATTGTACAATTAAAAATATTTTTGTTAAAAAATATAAATGAATTTTAAATTATTCAATTCAAAACTCAAAAAATAATTTTTAGATTAATATAGGAAAGAAATTATAAGGTGCAGGAAAGAAGTTAAGGATGTGCAAAAAGAAAGTGTCCTATTATCATTTGTGTCGGGTTTTGCTTACTGCAACCTTAGAATTACTAATTTTACCTTTATAATTTCTTAAATTAACCATTATATCCTTCAATAATCCTTCATAGCTTGACTTATAGAATATCTATTTTGGAAATATTTTCGAACAAAATTTTCAAAATTTCTGTAACAAGAATCTCAACAATTTATGAAACAAGATTTCTGGAATACATTAGATGTTTTTCGGAGTAAGTATTTTGAAACAAGTTTTTTAGAATAAGTTTTTCGAATCATATGAGATAGTAATTCTGAGACCGGATGAAGCAAAAGGTTTAAAAATATGAAAGTGAGAAGAGTAACTACACATGAATTTTTTAAATTACATGTAATGCGAACATTTAAAAAAGTCAAATAATTTTCTAAAATCTTGCATAAGTTTTACGTTTTACTCTTAACCATTTACAACAAGATCTAAATGATTATTAATTAAACTTTAATGTTGATGGTTATTATTATATGACTGTGTATAACCAAGATTTTCTAATTTTGATATTTTTAATTTTTGTCCTGTGACATCAATAATGCAAGGTTTGAAATAATCCATTTTCAGCTTACTATTTTATTTTATTTTATTTTTGAAGCATGATTCATTGGCACCCACAATTAGTGTTTTGAAGGAAGAAAAGTTTTTTCTATTGTCATGCGCAAAGTACATGACAGCTAGCCATCTCCATTGGCTTAAAAATATATAAATATTATCAAGTGTTGTAAAGATAGCGATTCAACATTTACAAGAAAAAAAAAATATTAGAAGTAAAATACTACTTCAAATATAAATTAAAGGGTTAAATATGTTTTTGGTTCCTCAAGTTTCAGTAAAATTTGAAATTAGTCAATCTTCGAAACTTTATACCAATTTAGTCATTTATCTTTAAAAATGTGTGGATTTAGTCATTTTTACCAAATTTTGTTAAGTTTATTTGACGTTTCAAGCGCGCATTTCATGATAGTATTTGAATTGTTTACAACGTTTGACACATTTTCGCTTCAATGTTAACTTAAATATTATCATAAAATGCGTTTAAAATGTCAAATAAACTTAACAAAATTTGGTAAGAAGGACTAAATTTACGCATGTCTAAATATGAAAGACTAAATTGATATAAAATTTCGAAGATGAACTAATTCCAAAATTCACTGAAACTTAGGGGACCAAAAACATATTTAACCCTAAATTAAAATTATGTTGGAAAGAATAAAACTCAGCCTTGAAAAAGTTTTCAACAATATTATAGCCAAGTTCCATTGTGAATTGAAAAAAAATAAATTAAAAGAAGATCTTACTATAGATGTTTAGTTATATTCTTAAATAGAGGGATTAATGATGAATGAAAACTAAACCCTAAAGGTAGTAGGTAATTATAATGAGTTATTGTGGTTGTGAGTGGTTTTTGGAAGAACACAGCTAAGTGTGGGCTTCAATGGAGGCATCAAATTGGGCAAAGAGTGATGAAAGTGGCAATGGGGAACAGAGAGAAAAGGGACAAGACAAGACTTTGAATTGAGAACTATGTCTCAATATGTGAGAACTCTTTACCTCTTAATGCATGCACTCTTAATCTTTATTACTATCATTGTTCAATATATGTCACCTCAATTATATACATAAAATATACTTTCACTAAAACAAAATTAAAACTTTTGTTTTAGTCTTGGATTCTCTTCATCTTATATTAAAAGAAATCAAATGAGAGAAATAAGAAAGAAATAATGGTCGATAGAGATCACACTAAACTCTTAGAGATAGACCTTAAAAAGGTTCCCATTCCATGTGTATTACTATACATAAAATAAAGATAGTGACTTCAAATAGAAACCACTTTCATTCTTTTTTTTGTCCTACCTAAGACTCTATATATATCTTTTACAAAAGACAATATTTCTTAAATAAAGTAAAACTAATTATAAAGCTTTCGGTATTAAGAAGTGAAACTTAACTCTACAAAAATAATTTTTACAAAAATAATTTGTAAAGTGAGATTTGTATCTCTGTAAATTTTATTATCTCTAATCGATAGAGTTTTTCAATATGCTCTCCTAACATAGTGTGGGACTAGACTAATGATAGTTCGATAGTGGGTGATACTATATACCCAACAAATAATAAATCTCGTTACAATAAGTTTCAATGACTTTGATGTTAAGAAGTGAAAGTGTAACCTAATTCTACAAAAACAACTTGTAAGATGAGTTCACATCTACTTATGTGTAAATTCACTTTAGCTTTAATGGATGTGGAATCTTCAAAAGTGAATCACACATTAAATAGAAAGGAGCAAGATAAGTTATATAAATAAAAAAAGGTTAAATATGTTTTTGATCCCTCAAGTTTTAGTGGAATTTGGAATTAGTCCCTCTTCTAAATTTTTGACTAATTTAGTCTTTCATCTTTAAAAATGCGTGAATATAGTCTTTTTAACCAAATTTTATTAAATTTATCTGACATTTCAAGCGTATTTCATGATAATATTTGAATTATTTACCTCGTTTAATACATTTTCGTTTCAATGTTAACTCAAATATTATCATAAAATACATTTAAAATGTCAAATAAACTTAACAAAATTTGGTAAAAAGGATTAAATTCACGCATTTCTAAAGTTGAAAGACTAAATTGGTATAAAATTTTCAAACGGGACTAATTCCAAAATTCACTAAAACTTAAGGGACTAAAAACATATTTAACCCATAAAAAAATCCATAAACATGTCATGTTAAAATTTTAGATTAAAAATAATGTTTTACTTTCTTATATATCAATTCGTTCACACCTTTATTGATGTTAAATCTTTCTAATTTCTCCCTTCAAATAATCATATCAATTCATTTATGTATTTTTTTAATAAATAAACTTTCATCAAGAAAATGAAAAATTCTCAATCAAAGCTTTTCTCTTGATGTTGGACTGTCTTCAACTTATAGAATAATACCAATTTATGGTGCATAACATATATGAAGTCACTTGTTCCATTCTATACTAGAAAAAAAGAGATTTAATTGGTAGTTAGAAACCAATTTAACTTTTTCTTCTAAACACTTCACGTATGTATATATGTAAAAGACATCGTGTTCCCCCCTACTAAAGTAAAACAAAGGTACGAGGAACACAACTCTTTTTTATATTATAACTGGTTCAAATTCAATACCATGAATTAAACTAAAATGATTTCATGTTATTTGATCTTCAAATCTAGCTATAGTCCAATTTCACTTGTTAGAAAAAAAATGAAAACTTTTAAATTATAAAATTCCACTATTGAAAAGAAATTCGAGGGATTTGGATCCTCTGTTAAATTTTTTTATATTATTTTTCTGTCGTGTTTTTAAAATATAATAATAAATATTAGTTTTGATGTTTTAAAATATATTATTTTTTAATATACTAATATTAATAGATTTTTCACTATAAAAAATTCATATTTTATGTTAATTTTGTTTTGATTTTTTTTTTCAAGAAATACTTACAATTTTTTTATGAATTTTTTTTTGCAGAAATTGTTGTCAATGTTTTTGTGAAATATTTTTGTATAAAATACTTTTCACAACAATTTTTGTAGAAAATACTTACGAATTTTATAATTTTGTAGAAAATAATTAACCACGAAAGAATTATCTGTCAATTAAAATTCTTATAAAAAATAGAAGGAAAAAATATTTTCTTACAAATTGTTTAAATAAATATGCAAGAAAATTCTCATGTAATATAAGAATTTTTAGTAGTGTTTAATGTTCAACAAAATATAACATCAAAAAAATCCATTCTAGACTCCGAAAAAAAAAACTTGTTTGCATAAGAAATTCGGGTAGAAACATTAAATGATGGAAAAATAGAATGAAAGCAAATAAATTATTATTTTTAATATATATTAGTGTATCAGAAATAGTTGCTAAAAAAATGAAAAATTGATTGAAAATGATAATTATGAACGTGTGGAAAACACTAGTAATTAAAGGTTTGATCATGTAACACAAACAAAATCTCCATTATTGATCACGAGCATGTTTATGAAATGTAGACAAGAAGTTGGATGAATAAAAATCGATAAGATCTTTTTTTAAAGGCAAAGCAGCATGAAGATCCACCCCACCTAGAAAATTCCCACTATCCTTAGTTGGGAAAAACAAGAAATTAAAGGAAGAAGGTGTAGCTTAGCTGGTAAAATAATAGTCCCTCTATTCTTGAGGATCCTTCCACACATTTGACCTAATTATTTTGAGAAGGAAAGTAATGGGAATAGAGCATGCTTTCATGACCCACCTCTCCTAATGGGTTATGATCCTTGTGATATTGTCTTTTCCAGATTTCACAACCCATCTTTGCCAACCCTAATTTGCTTCTGTTCATCATATGTCACAACATGTTCAATCAATGCTACAAATTTCCTAAAATACATTCAATAATTATATCTTATTTTTCTAACAAAATAGATAGACATAATGCATATGAAGTTTGCTAACTTACACCAACCTAATTTATAGAAATATATATTAAAAAAAAATATACATTCCCTTCAATTATTTGTTTACAAAATACAAAGTAATAATTTGTGTATTGTGTATGATCTTAGATGAATTCGTTTTCTGTAGAACAACATCATCTCAGAATATCTATGTAAATAAGATTATGGTTTAATTAGTCGGATGATATCCACTTTCATTCAGATGTGTTAGTTTGATATCCGCTTTTAAAAATGTGTCAATCTAGTCCAAACTTTTGGAAAAGTGTCTTAATCAGGTTCGTTTCGGACAAAAAATACTAAAGCCGTTAATTTAATTCATGACATTTACCACTAAATTTTGATATAAATATCAATACTTAATTTTGTAAGTCATTTTAAATATCAATACCGTTAACGGTGTTAATAATTTTTTTGCTGAAAAGGACCTAATTGAGACATTTTTTCAAAATTCGAGACTCAATTGACACCCTTTTAAAAAGTGGGTATCAAAGTGATACATCTAAATGAAAATGGGTACCATCCGACTAATTAAACCTAAAATTATCATACTAAGACATGATAAGGAGTGATAATCAAACATTAAAACACCATGAATCTAATTGTTCTATGTCCATCTAGGTAATGATTCATTAAAATACTATAAATAAAGTATATTTTACGAGATACACACTAACTATTAATTATTACATTTATTGTGTGTATCATATGTGTTTGAGTCTTAGAGTATCTTTATCGACCTTTTATATTCTTACATATATGCTCTAGTGTAATTTTTAATCTCTTTAAAGCTTGCAATGTAGAAGAGATCAAGAATAATATGTATAAAGAGTGAAAAATAAAAGAAAAAAAAGGTTGTAAAGCAAGAAATGAAGATGTGAAAGGAATAAGGGTGATGAAGTTGAATGTTTGAAACACTAACACATTATAAAAGTGAAGGGCAACTAGATCTCACAGTGACACCACGTTAGAATGTGGATGGAGCATCTTGTTGGTAGGGTCTGATTTATTGATGAGAGAATGTACTTTTTGGGACACAAAAATCTCCTTTATCAACTAATAATTAACCTTTCATAACTTTCAACACCACAATTTATCATACTCCGGGATATACCACCTGCTCTTAATCAATCCTGCAATCATTTTCGTTTCAGATGTGAACAAATACCATACTAATCAACAACTATTATTATTTTTTTTTTCTTTTATATTTAGACACTGTGAAGCTGAAACGATGTCGTTAACTTAATACGACATCATCTAGACTAATAACATCTCTATAGTGGTAATATTGTTAAGAATGCAAGTGTGAGTTTAAGTTCCATATTAATTAGAAATGAAAATAACACTATATAAGGATAAAGACCCATAAACTCATTGCCTTAAGATTTTGGAATCATTTTCGTTTCATATGTGAACAAATACCATACTAATCAACAACTATTATTTTTTTTTTATATTTGGACACTGTGAAGCCGAAGCGATGTCGTTAACCTAATACGACATCATCTAGACTAATAACATCTCCATAGTAGTAATATTATTGTTAAGAATGCAAGTATGAGTTTAAGTTCCATATTGATTAGAAATGAAAAAGTAGAACACTAATTAAGGATAAAGACCCATAAACCCATTGTTTTAAGATTTTGGGCTGAGAGTATTGTCAATGTCTTATGTGGTTAGACTTAGTTTTTATTGTTGTTGTTTCTTTCCAATAAAACTCTCCCTTAAAAATCTAACTAGTGAAATCAGAATCGATGATTAAAATGATTCTGCAAGAAGAATTGGTAAAATTTTGATTAAAAAAATAGATCATAGTAAAAAAGTATTATGTTTGTAGACCCGCAAGAACAATATTATTCTCATCTCACCATTTTCTCCCGATCCATTTAAAATAATGTTTTTAAATTGTCAGAGTTATTATTAGATTTATTAACTAATTTCTGTACCAACTTTCATCTGAACTATCTAAACATGTTGTATGACAAATATTATTTACTTTCATATTTTGGTATTTATAGTTATATTCGTACTTTATTCTATTGGTGTACGGGTAGATTGAGGAAGAAAATGTATTTATAAATTAAATTTATCTTCTATTCTTAAGTCACGGGATATTAATTTACTCGTTACATTAAAATATTTAAAAGTTTATTAAAATGGGTGATGTAAGTTCTTTTTTTAATTATCATGTTTCCATCTTAAGTTGGTTCTTATTATTAAATATATTATTAGAAACTTAAGTGTGTGAGACTAAGTCTTGTATTATATATATATATATATATATATATATATATATATATATATATATTGTGTATATGATAAGGAAGGGGATTTATTAAGGTTTTAAAAAAAATGTGTGAATATATTATGTAGGTTCAACATAGATTTAATGTTATATTTTATCCAACAAAGTCCCCGAAAGAATTATGACTTATGACAATTAAAACATTACTTTTTTATACTAGTTGCTCTATCACAATTTTACTCTAAAAAATACTTTCAAAAGGTAGAGAAAATAATTATTTTAAATTACTCATGATTCATAATAAATTAGATACTATTTTGATGAACTATAATACTATTGCTGAAGCAACATATTACCTTGTTGCATTTTTTATTATAATACTCATTGTATTATGAGTCGCGTGTTTCATTTTCTGAAAAAAAAAAACATATATGTTTGAAAGAGTTATTTTTAAAGGAATTAATTAGTATGTAAACAACCCATATATGATCATGTCTGTTAAATATTGTAACATTTAATTTAGAACGTGTGATGAATATCATTAAATAATATTTTTTGAGGGGTCGATGTCTATGGTCCTCTTTCTTTAATTCTTTGTTTCAATCATTTGGTACTTACATAATTTCAAAACAACAATAATATATTTGCTGATTTTAAATCATAACAACACTTTTAAAATGTTTTTTTTTCTTCTGCAAAATTAATATAAACTGTACAAGAAGTACTCTCACATTACAAAAAGTTTGTTCACTAAAAAAACTCATATTTTTTATTAATTTTATTTTAAAATTTTTTTCGTAAAAAATATTTATAAATTTTGTTATGGAAAAAAATTTTAACTATTTTTCTTTTAAAATATTTTGTATAAATCACTTTTGACTACAAATTTTGTAAAAAATATTTACAAAATTTATAATTTTGTAGAAAATAATTATTCACGAAAAAATTATTTGTTAGCCGAAAAATTTTTTTCTTATAATTTTCTTTTAATAAATTTAAAAAAAAATTCATGTAATGTAAAATTATTTAGTAATGAGAGAGACCATGATCAAAGTATAGAAGAAAAAAAAAATAGTACAAAACAAAACACCACACCAATAACACTTTTATATTTTATTGCTGGATATCTCTTTAAGTGGTACCACAACTAAAATGGGATCATAATAGTTCCTTTATTTTAATTTAGAAGATCTAAAATGATATATATTTGTTTCTTTCTATATCATTGAATTCAATGTCTTGAATTAATTATTTTTTTTAATAAATTAAAAGAAATAGTATTTTAAATAATCAAAAGAGAGATGAATATTAATGACAATCCATGATTTACAAAACATATACTAAGTTTGGAATAAACTTATTATTTTGACTAAATTAATTGAGATTTTACAACCTTAATAAGTGGATTGGATAGAAAGGACATGAAGATATAAGCTCCAATTAATGTGGAATAGTTTCCTTAATTAATGCATTAAGCATGATGATTATGTTGTTGGATGATAGATTAATTGATGGGAACAAAAAAGATAATAAAAAAGATAATGAAATGGTAGTGATTTCATGTCTTAAGACACTTTGGAGAAGTGTCCATTGTGTGGTACCTATAAATGTGCATTGTCTAGTCACAATCACATTTTCATAATTGAATTCTGAAATTGTATCACAAATCAGATACAACAAGTTAATGATTTTTCACTCATCTATCATTTTATCTGTCTATTACTTTTCACATCTAAGTGTCACTTCCAACACACAACTAGTGTAGGGGACACCACTGTTTGCCAAACCATAGGATACACAAATTCATAGTAATAATTGCCTTTTTTTTCTCTTTTTCTAGTCAAATTATCACTATCATTTTCTGAATATTTTTCTTGTTAAATAACTCAAGAACCATGTTCTGTTCAGGTTGATCTGAAACTGTTGTAGATTTTCTTCTATAGACAAAATAATTACATTGCTAAAGAGATGCAACATAATATCTATTTCCAACAACTATATAGAAGACAAAATTTTGAAATATAACTATAAGAAATCTCTGAACATAATGCTGAGAGAAAAAAGAAAAAAAAAATACTGTATGAATATTTATGTTGGACCTGTAAAAAGAAAGAAAAAGAAAAATATTATATGAGTATTTATATTGGACCCATAAAAGTGTCTAAAGTAAACTTCCAGTCTGATGTAAATTTATATAGTATATTCTCCTATAAGATGTAAAATTTATGTCATGTGACCTAATTACATCTTTAATGTAAAAAATCTAAAACAATTAGCATAAAAATGTCAGGAATCTTAGTCAACATATCAGTTGGATACATCTTTAACGTAAAAAATCTAAAATAATTGGTATAAAAATGTCAGGAATCTTAGTCAACATATCAGTTGGATTATCACCCCTCACCCTTTAACACCTCTGGTTCACCAGCAGATGCTACCAGTTGTGCTGCACCACCCAACGTAAAAATGTAACCTGTTGTACTCTTTCTACCATCCAAATCACCTCCCAAATCTGCATCAGAAAACCCTTGTACAGCGAGATTACTTCTTCTACAAGGCAAATGCATCTTTGAAGTGTCATTTAATATCTCAATATTCACTTCACGCCTTTCCAATGCTCCTTTATGGGATTTGATAGAAACCTGCTCACAACTCCCTGCTATGTCAGGTCTGGTGCAAAATATAACATACATCAAGCTCCCTAATGTAGATGCATATGGCTCAATCCAAGTAAAAGAAAGTTATTTTCTAGTAGTGCTTTAATTGAATGATTTGGAGATATGATTACTATTTTTTTTTAGTATGCTGATTTGATTTGTAAAAAATTAGTTGTGATTGAAATTATAGATAAACCTGACGATTTGAAGCAGAGGCGGAGCCTCATAGGAGTAGGGAGGGGCCTAGGCCCCCCCAAATATTTTTGATTTTTTCCAAAATTATATATTCATTTTTTTTAATTTTTAAAAATTTTGAAAACTTTAAAATTATATATAGTATATTTTAGAAATTGATGATAATTAAATTGTGTCTCTTTATTTATTTTATAAAATACAATATTTAATATTAATAAAAAAATAAAAAATAAAAATTTAGGTTTAATTAGTCTTCTGGTATCTGTTTTCGTATTAAAATATCAAATTGCCATTAAATTGAAAGTAAAAGAACTGGAAGATCAACTTACATTTTTGGAAACAATAACCAAAAGAGTAATTAAATCAAACATTTATTAAAATATTTTTTATTTTCTTCTGTCATTGACTTTTAAAATTTTGACAAAATTGTACTCATATCTCACTATCATATGTTGTTTTTTGAAGAAAAAATGAAGTTAGACACATACTCATTATGTTTGCTCTCATTTCTCATCTGTTTCCTTCATTTCTCGAAGAAAGAAAAATGTAACTCTCTCTTGTCTTACTTGATGATGAAATATTACTTTAATAGTTACTAAATTATTTTTTATATCATGAGCCTTTTGTATACTTACTTTTTATGATTATAGAAGAAAAAAAATCATGTATTATATGTTTTTTTATAACCGATTTTTAATTGTGACTTGATTATAATATATTTTTCTTCTAATACTTATGTCTCTCAATATTTTATTAGATTATGATAAATTATTTTTTAGTATATTTAAAAAAAAGCATATCGATGAAGAATAAAATAATGAATTTATTTTGTAGGAGTAGTAAAAGGGAAGCTACACGTGAAGATGAAAACAAGTTAAATTATATTTCTTCACATCTTTTAAAGTATTTAAAACATTATACTAATAATCCAATCTAACGATCCAATTGTTTTATAGAAGAGTCAATTTTTAAAGTGTTATACTAATGGTCCAATCAAATGATCAAAAAATTATATTATTCTAGTCCCTCCAAAACTCTTGATCAAGATTCGCCATTGATTTGAAGTATGCATGGTTGCATGAGTTTGATGATTTACTTTAATGTATCATTTTAGTTAAATTGTTCTATTGAAACGAAAATTTGAAATAAATGGCGACATTTTGAAAGTTAGTAATAGAATTACTTTGATAAATCAATTTGATGATCTAATACATTTGTTGAGTTTCTAAAATTATGCAGACTCGTTCGACGAGTCAAAAGACACTAAGCAAAATGAAATTTTAAAAGTTTAAACAGTTCAAATAATTTAACTTACTACGAGTCCCATGAAAAAGGCTCTCATGAGTTTAGAGAGTTGTACAAGTAAATCCAGTTTCGTACGATAACTAATTTTATTGTAATTGATTGTTAAATGAAAATGTAATAGTCATGAAAGTCCCTTCAAATAGAAGGTGATGGATAAAAAGATGATTAAAATCAAAATATAATCGAAGACTTTGTCCATTAGTATTGAACAATAATCATCAGATTCAAAGGGTCCAAGATGGCTATGTGACGAACATGACTCACATGCATTCAGTTATTATCAACTTCGTCAAATCATACTAAAAGAGGAAAGCAAAATTATATTTTTTCCTTTCTATTTTGTTCAATTTCAACTTCATATTTATTAGTAGTCTTTCATTTAATCGATTGTGAAATCTAAGTAATCTTAACTACTTTGTTTAATAATCATCCATCACCATCGAACATTTGGTATTAACATGAAATTTCGGACTAAATCAAAATTATTTATTATAGAACTTTTCATACATGCGCATCATATTCACATATACGTCTATTTTAAAAACCCTTACTGTTCTTGATTTCGAGTTAGAGATGGCAAATAAACCCGTCCCCGTGGGTATTGCCCGAACTCGTCCCCGTTTTGACGGGGAATCCCCGCATTGACTGGGTATGGGTATGGGTATGGGGAATCCCCGACTTTTTCAGTTGGGTATGGGGATGGGTATGGGGATGTACATATACCCGCCATAATACCCGTCCCCGCCATATCTCCATTCTCGTTTAAATTATTAAAATATTCACAATTAATCAAGTAACCCCTATATATATATATATTTTTTTTCTATTTTTTATTTCTTTTAATTATTTCATTTGTCATGAAACTCATTCTCATCTCCAATATATTTTTTATCTTATCATAACCTTTATGTAATTATGTTAAAATGATGT
>Ga0214544_1011219_pt1 | contig 12536 bp, 7 predicted proteins | sample CNSS3metaG_FD_160074 | JGI IMG/M metagenome (GOLD analysis project Ga0214544, IMG submission 160074) | Root nodule microbial communities from cowpea collected in UCLA plant growth center, Los Angeles, California, USA - CNSS3 | ecosystem: Host-associated > Plants > Roots > Nodule | place: USA...
TAAGAATAAAGACCCATAAACCCATTGCCTTAAGGTTTTGGGTTGAGAGTGGTGTCAATGTCTTATGTGGTTGGGCTCAGGTCTCATTGGTGTTGTTCTCCCCGGTGAAACCCCCTCTGTAAAACCTGACAAGTGGTATCAGAGCCGATGGTTAATACCGGCTCAGACGAGTGCAGTATGGTCCTAGTATCGAAAGTCTTCCTGACAGTGTGGGTCAGGTAAAGCGTGTCCCGTTAAGAAAGAACGGCGGTACAGAAAAGGACAGAAAAGGAGTACTCGTGGTTGGGAATGCTTCCGCTGGAGGGGGAGTGTACCAATGTGGTTGAAGGGACTCACCCTTGAGGGGGAGATTGTTAGGAATCCAAGTGTGATTCTAAGTCCCACATTGGCTAGAAATGAGAGAGTAGAGCACTATATAAGAATAAAGACCCATAAACCCATTGCCTTAAGGTTTTGGGTTGAGAGTGGTGTCAATGTCTTATGTGGTTGGGCTCAGGTCTCATTGGTGTTGTTCTCCCCGGTGAAACCCCCTCTGTAAAACCTAACAGTCACACTGTAACTCTTCAATAGTAAGTCAAGAAATAGAAATTGAAAAAAAAAAACACATTTTTATTGGAATCAATTGATAATAAAGTAAATTTAAAGATATGAATGATCCATTCTGTTCTTAATCTCTTCTTACAAACTGATTTGTTAAGATTTAGTTAAATTTCAAGTCTAACTTTTTAAAATCATATCAGAATGATCTTAAGTGTATCCTAACAAGAATATGTCATCACATTAATGGTTATCAGACCATATTTTTAAGATGTTTTAACTTTTGTTCTTTTCGTATGTTAATTCTAATTACATATGTGTCTTGTTTATGAAGTCTCATAATTGAAGGAGTCATTAAATGGCACAAAGTTAAAATAAAATACTTGAATATAACTTTTTGGCTAAAAATCTTCCGAACATAGTAACTTTTGATAGCAAGAACTGTTGGATTATTCCATGGCAGATAATTGGTAGAGGATGAAATAATTAGCAGTGGATAATGAATTTTATATGCAGAAGAAGAAGAAAAAAAAAGATAAATAAAGATGCCGTTGTGCAAGAGGGCCACATGGGAGGACCAGTTTGTTTTTTCGTGTTGTCATTCTTAATGACACCACCAACTTGTAATGCTCTAACATCATAGCTTATCATGCCATTTTCAAATTGTTTTTAATCCCTTCTTCTTCTTCTTCTTCAATCCATCTATTCTTTTCAAACACAGTGTGTGATTCGATCAAATCGAGGATAAGAAAAAGAAGAAGAATGAGATGTGAATTTGGTAAAAGCATATATCCAATACTTTTTCCATTTTCCCCGTATTTCTTCACCTTTTGTGGTTTACATTTCAAGCCAAGTCCATTATCGACACTGATTTTCGTTTTGTTCTTATCTATATTGCTTTCCGCTAAAAGCCTCCAAACCATAAAACAAACAACCTTTTTCCATGTCACTGTTCTGTTAAAGGAAAAAAAAAAAAAAAAAAAATAGATGCTACTTTGCTGGTGCAATAGTAGAATCATTTTGTGGACAGTTACAGATCAATTTCAGTAATGCAGAATAAAATAAACAAAACACAGATTCTCAAGCAATAAATAATTCTTTCTTCTCAAAATATTTTCTCCCTCAGTTTCATAATCACAATTTAAGGTACCACTTTATGTAATCAATGAACCAACCTATATAAGAAAGTTATATTATATCTATTTATTTTCTCAAATTGACATTAATTAATGAATTTTAGTAACATGAGTAATTAACTAGTTGGGAAATGAAAAGGTGGAATGGCAAATCTTGTGTGAAATCTAAAAAAGAAGTGCAAATGATTGCATCGAGAGTAGAATCAAACCAACTGTAAAGACGTTGGATCTCAAAGGCATATATCAAATTCACAAAACTCACATCACTCAAATCCGAGTTCTTCAAGAAGTGTTTAAGAATGAAAATGAAATTAGAAATATGAAAACATTATCATTTTTCTTTTGTAAAGAGTTTAGCTAAATCATGGAAAGTGAGATGCTATGCTATATACCCAAAATTCGGATATTCAGATATAGGAGATTAGATGGCATTTAGTAAATTCCATATTCTCATGCTTTAATTGCCTTTCCACACCGATTATTATATCTAGTAAACACTCTTGGATTTTAATATAATTATTTGTTCCCACAATCGAATTATCATAATATTATTTGTTCTAATACGATAAATAGTCTTTTATTACTTAGAAATTAAGTTCAAAGATAAATAAATACGTTTTCTTTTATCATTTTGTCATAATTTTAACTTTAAAAAACATCTCAATATTAATTCGTTATTTATGGAAACTACCTTTTCTGTTAAACTCGACCTGATTGATTATATTAGCATCTCATTCTAATTAAATTCCAAGGACTTTTATAATTATAAAAAAATTTCCCAATTTCCCTGTGCTGCCAAATTACCTCAATCATAAAGGTACTAAAAACCACCATTTTGGACAAAACATGAAAAAGTTATAAGTCACAAACAACGAAAGGTCACGTTCTATCCTCGTTTTCCTGAGGCAAACTACGTTATAGAGCTTTCATAAGCAAAGACAACCCAACAAGGGTATCTGATCTGATACATATACTAGTGCCAAAATCCATCTTCACCCACAAAACAAACAAAACTAAAGCTTCAAACTTTGCCTCCAATTCACCGGCCCACTTGCCGGAAGTCTCATTTCCCGGCCAATAATGGCGGTGGAGAGTGTCAAAACGGGTTCTGATGGGAAAGTTTGGAGCTTTTGTAGTATGCCATTTTGGCAAACAACTCATCCTTCTTCATCTTCTTCAACTTCCTCTATGCATAACAGTGTTCATCATCAGAGCCAGATTCTTCAATCTCTTGATAGATCCACTCATCAACCTTCCACCAATGTTTCTTCTGTGGCTAAGTCTTTGCTCCCCACAAGGAGAAGACTCCGTCTTGATCCTCCCAACAAGCTCTACTTTCCTTGTATGCTTCTTTTCTCATTATTAATCTTTTAACTTTGTTTTTTCTTACACTAACTAATTCAATGTGTGGTTGTGGTTGTTGTATCTAGTTCCCATCTGATTTCTTGTGAGTGGATTGTTCATGACTAATGTGCCCATTGAGTTTAGTTTCGGTTAAATTATTCATTTGGTACTTATAATTGTCTTCATTTTAAGTTTTAGTCCTTATAATTATCTTCGATTTAAGTTTTAGTCCTTTTCCAATAATTCTGTCTTAGTCTCTACACTTCATAAAAGCTGAGTTTTCATATCCAGTGTTAAGACCAGAGTAGAATTTCTGTCAATGTAAAACCCTTGCAAAAACTTTCTGAAGTGATAAGAAGACTAAAACGAATAGTTTTATCCTATAGAGACTAAAACGAGGATAAAAGTATAAGGACAAGGTTAATAGTTCAATATTATCTTGTAGTGAGTGTAGGAACAGGGATGTGGTGTGGAGTCTATTGAAATACCATATTACACACTGCATGTTACTTAGTTTTGTCTCCTGTCTGATATGATGTGTGACTTTGTTTTGAAGATGAACCTGGTAAGCAAGTTAGGAGCGCCATCGCAATTAAAAACACTTGCAAGTCTCATGTAGCTTTCAAGGTGCGCTGCATATTGCTATTGTGGTTTTATTTTTGTGCTGTTGGATTCAGAAAGTGGTATTTGACAAATAGTATTTTCTTGTTACACATAGGATAAAATTGGACACAAATTGTGCTTAGGTTGGTCCTGTTGGAAATTTGGAATGTTGCCTACTTTTGCTTGCTCTATTTATCCTTTGTTAAGGTTACTTCTAATAGTGTTGTCTTCTTTTGTCTTAGTTTCAAACAACTGCACCTAAGAGTTGCTATATGCGCCCTCCGGGTGGTATACTTGCACCTGGTGAAAGTATAATTGCAACTGGTAATTTATCCTTCTAAACTAGTTTTAAACGAAAAAAATAGGTGAATGCTTGCAAGTTGAGGAATTACCTTACAATTTTATCATGTGTTTGGCAGTGTTTAAGTTTGTGGAGCCACCAGAGAACAATGAGAAACCAATTGATCCGAAAAGCAGGGTTAAGTTCAAAATCATGAGCTTAAAAGTGAAAGGCGAAATGGACTATGTACCAGAACTGGTAATGTATTATTGCCCCTCTTGCATGATGTCTAGCATCACTCTCCATGCATCATCCACAATGCTTGTAAGTACTTATATCACAGTTTTATCATGTAATCCTTCATGCAGTTTGATGAGCAAAGGGATCATGTTGCAGTGGAGCAAATTTTGCGTGTCATTTTTCTGGACCCTGAACGCCCTAGCCCTGTAAGACTAATAATTAGAAAAAATAATCATTTAAGTTTGGTGACCCCAAAAATTAGAAAGGGAAAACAAATTTTCATGTTACTAGTTATTGGTGTAAAATGTCAACTGTGAGAACTGATATAGTTTTACCTAGGGAAAAAAATACATTATGCAGTAAGAATCAGTTACATCACATATTCATACTGTTTGTGAAATGAAGTTTTTACTCTTTTAGTACTAATTACTTGCTCCAATTTGAAACATGGTTTCTCAAAGGCTTTGGATAAGCTTAAACGGCAATTAGCTGAGGCAGAGGCTGCATTGGAAGCAAGAAAGAAGCCCCAAGAGGAGACAGGTCCTAGGGTAGCTGGAGAAGGACTTGTTATAGATGAATGGGTCAGACATGTTAATCATTTTTTTTTTCTCTCATTTTGGTTAAGTTTGTGTTGGAATTTCATGATCTCATTCATTGTCATTGGTTTTTGTGCAGAAAGAAAGAAGAGAAAGATACCTGGCCAAGCAGCAGGTTGAAGTGGTAGATTCAGTGTAAAATATCTCTTTTCTTTGTTTTTCTTTTTTTGGTTTTCCTTAATTTTCTCCAATTTGTAATATCGAAAGTTGAATTCCTTAGTCACTTATGTGTCTAACGTGGTTGAGTTACACTAAGTAGATACTGTGAAACCATTTCTTTGTTCTATTTAGGTAGCATGTTTGTGGTGTAAGATGCGTTTGAACCAGTGATTTTGTATTGCTGCATCAGCTCTTATAATTTGTAGATAGATATCTACAAATAAAATGGGTCTTAGCATCATTGATGTTTCAGTTTCATAGTTTCACGCAACTATTGATGTGGATGATAGCTTTATACTTTAGATTGTATGTTGATGTTCTAACCAAACATGATGCAGAGACATACAAATGTGGGTGCGGGGGAGTAATAAATAAACTATTTTTCTTTTATTTGTTGGATAAATGTTTTGGTGAATATTCCTGGAAAATGAAACAATTCTTTGTATAAATTTAAACTAATTTTCATGTATAAATTAAAACCAATTTTGAAAAATAAATCATTTTAAATTTATAACTCTAAAGTTGTGAGATAATGGTCATATTTTTGGCATTGGATTAAACTAGGGAATTAATGGGCTATTTAGCTGGCAGACTTTTTACTTTTTCATCCATTATAGAATAAATTAAATTTACTTTTTAAAGTAAACTTGCAAAACCATTTCTAAAAAGTTAATAAATTGGTGTTACTATATATATAAAAAAAAAAATATATATATATATATATATATATATATATATATATATATATATTATGCTTAATACCTACATTGTTTTTTCAAGGACCGAGATGTCCTTGTAAGGTTTTAGATGATCTCTTCCTCTTCTATGGTATGTTAAGGTAGGTGTCTATAAAGACATATTGATGCTCAACTTAGCAATTTGTTAGACACAATAAATAGAGTCAATCACCCTATCATTTGTCCATCAGTTCTGGTCTTTTGGGAATTTTGTGTACTTGGTAATCAGTTTTTATTACAATTTCATGGCTCTAGAAATAAAGCCTCAACCTCCCAAACTTGACCATAAGTGCTAAAACCACATTTTTCAATCATTTAATATCTCGTTTATGCATCTTGAAGGATTTGATGGATGAAGTACACGGGTATATGTTTCTTATGTTGTTTCTAAACTAGTGCAACACTGATTACGTCTTCTGATATGGTTAGGTGTATGATTAGGAGTCGAACACTTTCATGCTTCTATGGGATCAAAGATGAAGCGAGGAAATGTTTCAGATTTGAGAATGCTTTTTCACAAATGGCATTCCATTCAAAGTTAGCAGTTTTCTTCATGAATCGAATGATTGATTTAGTCTTTTTAGTCAACTTTGGCATGGATCTAATTTTGGCATGAACCTCGACAGATACGTTAGTCTTCCTACAAATTGTTGTACCTCTTTCAAGTTCTTCAAACATTTCATTTTTATTAGTGCTCGGAATTTGTCTGAATTGACCTCGATCCCCTTATGTGTAAGCATGACACTGAGAAAGTTTCCCTTATCCACTTCAAAGATACATTTTTTCGGGTTTAACCTTATGTTATATAGTGTCAAGTTCGAGAGCACCTCCTTTAAGTCTCCAACAAGTTGTGTTGAGTCCAACTTAACCACCATGTCATCCATATATATCTCAATATTTTTTCCTGGTAGCTTATGGAAGATTTGATCCATTAGTCTTTGATATGTTGCACCAACATTTTTTAAGCCGAAAGGCATAATCTTTGTGTAATAATTGGCATCTTCCATGATAAATATGGTTTTCTGCTTATCATGTTGGTGCATCTTTATCTGAATTTATCTGAAGTAGACATCTAAAAAACTGGACATCTAGTGACTAGTTTTGTCTTTACAAGTCAATCAATGCTTGACAATGGATAAGTGTCTTTCGAACACACTTTGTTCAATTTTGTGTAATTTGTACACATGAATCATTTTTCGCTCATCTTTTTCACCAAAACCACATTAGATAACCAGGTGGTGTACTTTGCTTCACATATGAAGCATGCTTCAAGCAGTTTTTCCACTTTATCCTTGGTTGCTTCTCTTCTCTTCCTCGAGCTTTCTCTTTTTCAGTGATGTCAATTTAACTTCCTTATATATAAACAATCAGTGACATGCTATATTGGGATATATCCTCGGGGTGTTAGTTGTTGTCCATGCGAACAAGTGCGAGTTCTCCGGAAGAACCTTTGTTATTGCCTTCTCGTCTTCTTCCTTGAGGAATATCCTTTTTTTTTGTGTTTTGTCCTTGGAGTCCTAGTTGGAAAGGTCGAGTATCACCAATTGGCTCCACTCAGGTATTATCATCAATTCTTGGGTCAAGATCTGTCATTTCCATTGTTCAGGCTCTTTCTATGTTTATGTGTTTTGGGCAGGGGCAATGTTGGGTGAAGGCATAGGCTTTTGTCGCAACATTCTCTTGTGAGGGGAACTTTATGGCGAGAGGGTCATTAGACATTATTACTCCTAGTGCATTTACGGATGGTCATCCTAACAATATGCTATATGAGGTATTCATATCTACGATAACATATTGTATATGGATAATATGTGTGCTTCTCCCTTCTCCAAACTTTGTGTAAGGATCTATATACCAGTGGGTATCAACTTGTTCCATTGTGAAACTAAAAATTTGATCGCAAAAGTGTTGTATCTCGTTCTCCGAAATCTTGAGTTTCTTGGTGGTCCTCCATACAAAATATCAACCGAGCTACCATGGTCAACTAGTGTTTTCATCATGACAACATTTTTTATTTCTATTGAGATGACCATAGGATAATTCTCTTATTGATCAATGGCTTTGAAATCTACATCTATTAAGGTTATTGCATGTATCATTTTTCTAGGGAGAGAGAATAAAAGAGAAATTATTATTCAAAAAGAAAATATTGTGTTTACATACAAAAGAGATGTAGAAATATAAAGTCCATAGAAAAGTTGATAAAACAACTTTGTGAGAGTGAAAACATATTTGGTCTTTGATGTTTTCATAGAGATCATGGAAGAATCAAATAGATATGAATAGAAAAAGAAAAAAATAATTTGACTATTTTTGAAGAAGAAAGAGTTACTTTAATCTACTATAGACACCTCCATTGTGTAAACTCGCTCATAGTCACTACAAGAAATATGGTTATTACCAATAAAAATTACCGACAAATACTAATTTGTTGATCAAAATTATTATTAACGAATTTTACTTAAAGATTGAAACACTTATTTTAACGATGAATATATATGGTCACTAATTTGATAGTTGTAACTATCAATCAATAATATCCTTCTGATATGTGTGTTAATTTGTTGGTTAACGTTTTTATGAATAACTTTTACCGACAACAACTTTAGTGATCAAAAGTTATTATAATGACCAATTTAGATATTAATTTATCGGTAAATAAACTAGTTTCAAGAAATTATAATTTATTTCTAAATTGGTAACTAAAATAGTTTTTATTATGAATTGGTCTCTAAATTGGTCACTAATATTACCTACCTAGATTTTGGTTACTAAATAAATTGGTCACTAAATTAGTTTTAATTAATTATTTAGAGATTAATCTAGAAACAAATTCTTTTGGGATAAACAAAATCTAAGTAACTCATGTTAGTGATCAATTTAGAGATCAATTCATAATAGAAACTAATTTAATTACTAATTTATAGACTAATTATAATTTTTTGAAACTAATTTAATCACTAATAACTTTTAGTTTATAAATTAATATTTAAATTGATTACTATAATAATTAATTATTTTTTATTATTAAATTTAATTATTATTTAAAGTTTTTCTGATAATTTATTTAATTGAAATAAAAATACTAGATCTAAGGTTGGATATGATTACTACAAATTACAAATATGAATCGTTTAGACAGGTATGGGAACATCAAGAGATGTTTGTTTTCAAAAAGTGAGGATTTGTCTTAAATAAAAGTAGTGGAAATATAAAACTGTATTTAGTTATTATTTAATCATAAATTGTTATACACATGCAGCAACAACAATAATACATTTAATTATTATTTAATCATAAATTATTATACACATAGTATAACTATTTTAGCAATTATATCTACTTTCTTTATTGATTGACTGTGGAAAACTAAAATGATGTGGTTAAATCATAAGAAAATTTTACATGTTAACATTTAAGCATAGAAAATAAACAAAATAAAATAAAAAATTATCAGACGAGAAGAAAGAGAAATGACGTAAACATTGTAAGTTGTCGGATTTAACATCAGTTCGCTATGTATGACTCATCCATATCATATCACTGTGGATAAGTCTGCCACCTGTTAATGTTTTCCAATAATTTTTTTTCTAATAAATTAAAAGAGTACTCTATTTTTACCAATTAAATTTAAAATTATTAACTAAAGTGTAAAATTAAATATCTTATCAACTAATTAATTTATATGCTGACAAATCAATCCTTAGTTCATGTGTCAATGTGATATTTGGTGTAATGCATTTATTATTAACAAGTTTTCATTGTTTCGTTTGCTAACATTTAAAGTGTTTTTCATTCTAAAATACTATAAAGTTGTTTATGATTATTCTAAATAGCAAGATTTGTTGGTTTTTACCATATATACACATCTAATACATTAATTTTGAAAACAAAATATATTTATAAAACACACACATATATTTGTTATTTCTTGAAGACAATATTAGATTTGTGGCTATTTAGAGTATATGAGCTTCTTTGAATATTAAATTAGAGTGGATGAAAATTATTATAATATTTTATTATTTTTCTCGGGAAAAAAATATTTAAACAGAACTTTTGGACTCTAACACAAAACTACAATAAAAATGTACAATTATAATATTTTATATGTCTTTTTATTATTTTTTTAATCAAAACTTTAATTTGGTTTTGATAACTTATAGTAAGTGTTTCTGCTGAACACTGATATATTTGAGGGACATAAGTCAACTAGGACCAATGACTAACTGAATGCACGCGTCCACTTATTAGAACCTAAGTGTCTTCTCCCAAACGCATGAGTGTCCTCTCCCTGGTACCTGAGTGTCCTCTCCCTGATGCCTGAGTGTCTTCTTCCGATGAAGGATCTACTGGCGGGGGGCCTGTAAAGTCACTCCGACGCTCAAGTCAGTGTCAGAGTAATAATGACTACAATAGTAAGAAAATAGCATACCCATTTTACCTCGTGAACAGTGCCTTTTATACTACTTTAATGGGCCAAACCTTATGAGCCTAGGGTTTTCGCTGCCTAGTAGACTTAGGTTTCACTAATTGCGCTTAATTACTATTAATAACTTATCATTCCTAATTTCTCCAGTACTTACCGTAGTTCACTTGGTAGAGGTGTCTTCTCCCCTAAATGCCGAGGTTATTACGGCTCCTTTATTATTCGTGTGTTGTACAATCTCCTGCGCCGAAGTATATCCGGACCTTATATTGGTATACTTCGCATGCTGGGACATATTCGTCATTTCACGACTTCAAGATGCCCACTTAGAAGTATCCCTTCCTCCCAATATGTACAGTAAGTTTTTTAATATCATTTTCTGTTATTTCAGTTATTAAAGTAAAAACTAATTTTAAAATACTATAAATTTTTTATATTATTATATTTGTTGGATTAGAATTTGTAATTATTGGTAAGTCAAGAGTCATAGAACAAATTTTTTAACATTTTATGTTTTTCATTTGTTGTTTGATAAAGATGTCTAATATATTTTTTTTGTGTGCATTAGAATATATATATATATATAAAACTTTTTAGTTTGGTGGGAATTATTATTTTTTGTGTTTATAAAAAACATAAAAAACATTTAAAATTAAATATAAATAAAAGTAAAATATAATTATATAGGGAGAATCAAGTGTCTTCTTCTGTGTAAATCTTACACACATTTCATTTTGACATAAGAAAGGATGTAAGGTTCATATCATGTAAAAGAAATTGACCGATGAAGAATTTTGATTTTTGATTAATTGTATGGTGAGAGTAAAGTGACTAAGGAAAAGATGAAATATTGACCAAATAGGAAAAGAAGAATAAACTAGTTTTGGAAGGAATTAAATAACTTCATCTATGGTTGATTTTTCATGTAACATTAATTTATTGCATTTTAAACTATTTTACTTTTTAAGCATGTTATATTGATAAAGTAATTTAAGTTTATTAAATTTTAATTTTTTTACTTGAATACAACATTTTAAGTATCATTAAATATAAAAAAAAGTTTTAAATATTAATTATTTTAAAATATATAATTTCAGTTAAACCAAAATTTGTTTAAATTTTTTACTTATTTTTGACAGTTTTTTAATTGGTGACCTTAAAATTATTTCTAATTGATAATGTAGAATTGAATCATTTCTATCCACTATTAACAGGAAAACAAATTGCTGTAGAGTAAAATTTATTATCTTATTGTATTTATTGCTTAATTATATATTCTAAAACAATAGTCAATCTATTATATTATTAAAACAGACTTATTTTATCTCATTATCTTTCATAGTTCTATTTTTTTTATTCCAATAGTTATATTTAATACTTCTTTCATTTCACTCTTTTATATTGTTTAATTTTTTTTGTAAATTTTTAAATTAATTATCATTTATTTGTTATTTTACTGTAGTAAGGGAAACATAACCCAATGGGACATTGCGAACTGTACGCAAAAGGAAACACTCCTTAACATCACATATATTTATGAATATATTTTAACAAATTATTATTATCTATTTAAATATGCAATAATTATAAAAGAATATAAAAGTATTTTATTTACTACTTTCTTAATACTTCATACATGTAAGGAAATATTAAACACTACAAAAATAAAACAGTTGAGATTTGTTAAATTGAATTTTGGTAAATTATCTTAGAAATGTTAAAAGAATTCGTATTTATAAATATATATATATATATATATATATATATATATATATTTTTATTAAATATTAATCTTTCAAAAATATACAGTATATTCATAAAAATATGTGAATATTAAAAAAATATGTATATATTTACATAATAAATATCTGTACAAATATAAATATAAATACGAAACTATATTTATTCAACAAGAGTTACTATCCGTTATCATCTATATATCTAGGGGGCTTCTTCCTACACCTCCAATAAAATCTTCAGTATCCCCAAAACTAATTTTATTCCCATGTTTGCTCCTGGTAAAAATGAAGAGTAACTCCATCTCTTTTTTACCGCGTGTTTGCACCCCCAAAAAGCACACACTCTCCTCTGCACCCCAAAACGCACCACAATAAAGTAAAAAATGAGATTCCCTGCACCCCATATCAGAAGAATCTTGACCTAACCTAGGTGCGCGTAAGGACCGTCCCTCCTCCCTCTTCTCCCTGGTGTTCTCCCACGCAGCCTCACAAACTCTCGTTCTTCTTCCTCTTCTCCCACACACAGTCTCGTTCTTCTTCCTCTTCTCCTACACAGCCTCCACACACCATTGTTCTCCCAGCATCCTTTTCTCCTCCAAAGCGTTCCGAAGCCGCGCATCAACACACCCTTCTTCTCCCCTTGGTCCAGGTCCCTTTTCTCCTCTTCTCCATCTTTTACAGTTGAGTAATGGTAGTTTAATTTAGTACATGTCCAACCACATTTTTCATTTTACCA
>Ga0214544_1011220_pt1 | contig 12536 bp, 7 predicted proteins | sample CNSS3metaG_FD_160074 | JGI IMG/M metagenome (GOLD analysis project Ga0214544, IMG submission 160074) | Root nodule microbial communities from cowpea collected in UCLA plant growth center, Los Angeles, California, USA - CNSS3 | ecosystem: Host-associated > Plants > Roots > Nodule | place: USA...
CAAGAATGATTTGATGTTAGATAGTAATTTATATTTTTGTGATTTTGGTTTGTATTTGGAGTTTAACATAATTTGGGATTTTATTTGGATTGTATTGAAGTTTATTTAGATTTTAATCGGAATTATAGTTTAGTTTTCTTGGGATTGAAGAAAAAAATATTGTGTGTTTTTTTTTTCCATTAAGTGAGTCAATGAGCTAACCCGTTTAACCCGCCAACTCGTGGTGGGTCGGGTCGGGTTCTATTTTTTTTGTCTCGCTAATAAATGAGCCGGGTTGGGTTGACTCACTAAGTGGCCAACCCATCGTGGGCTGAGCCGGGTTGGGTCCGGTGACCCATTTTGACAGCTCTATTTTTTTTTTTACGGTGGTCGTGTTAGCATCGTTAATTAACGTCTTGGATAGCGATTTTTGCACTAGTGATTTAAAAAAAACCTATATTAAAAAAGTCAAAACTATTCAAATTCAAAACAATGCAAGAATCATAGACTATATTAAAAGATATTTAGTACTCTTGTTTTTATATTTGCTTTAGTATTATTGAGAATTTGAGAATTTGAGTTCGCATTTACTTTAGTCTCAAACTCACAAAAGCAAGTTAATATAAACATTATCACAAAAGTTTAAGTAAAAACAACAACATTATAAATACATTATTGGTATATATTTAAACAAAAATAACTATACTAAAAAATCAAAACCATGCAATTCTAAAATAATGTTGGAAACAAAAATTGTATTCAAAGATAGTTGGTGTATATTTTCTCTTACCTTTCATTTTACTTTTACGAAGATCCTAAGCTCTTACATATAGTTCAGTCTCAACTCACAAAATTTAGGCTAATATAGACACCACTACAAAAGTCCAAGTAAAGGTAACAACATTATAAATAGATTACTAATATATATTTAAAACAAAATAAAGTTGAAATAAAATGATCAAAATCATTCAAAATTCAGAAAGAACACAAACTCAATTGAGAGATAGTTTGCATCTTAGCTTTTACATTTTTATTTAGTCTTACAACGACCCTAAAATCTTAAATTTGATTTACTCTCAAGATCACAAAAGCCAATTAAGATGATGCCACTAGAAAAGTTTAAGTAAAGACAACAATATCAATGTAACTATTTGACCAATACATATCTAAGACAAAATAAACCTATATTAAAAAAAATCTAAAATCATCCAAGTACAAAACAATACAAGAATCACAAATTCTATTAAAAGTAAGTTAGTACTTTATCTCTTACCTTTTCTTTAGTCATACAAAGACACTAAACTTTTACCTTTACTTCAGTCTCAAACTTACAAAAGTTGTCCTTGTTTTGTTTAGATAATTGAATAAAAAGATAAAAGATTGCATCATAAGCATTATAAATGTTGATTATAAAAAAAGAGATACATTTTTAATGAAAAACCAAATGCTTCTAAGAAAAAAAGAAACAACTTAAGCAAAAATCAAAGCAATATTTGAAAAATTTTCGTAAAAACCCCTAACAAACAAACCCTAAATCCCAAATTCTTACCTCTTGCTTTAGTTTATGACCTTTTGCTTTATTCTCAAAATCAAACAATGTCCTCCTTTTTTCAACTTCTTCAATCAAAAGTTTAAATTGAAAGCATAAAAAACAATGACAATAGACAAAAAAAGAAACATGATTCTCGATCACAAATTGAAAAAACTTCTTAATAAATTATTATTTTTTTGAATGAATCTCAACAAATCCTAAACCTTAAACTCTTACTTCTTGTTTTAACCTATGACCTTTTGCTTCAGTCTCAAACAAACAAGAAAACATTGTTCTTGCTTTTGATCAACTTCTTCAATTAGAAGACAAACACTCTTTTCAGTAAAAGAAAAGAACAATGTAGCCAAGTGCTTGGTATTTTTCAAAGGTTAACCATGCACTTCTTTATGGTTGAACTGACACCACCATCTCTCTTGTCTCCATCTTTCACACAATGAAGATTTGAGGAGTAAGAAGTGCTAGCACAAGAACATGTCTTTGTTGGTAGCAAAAGAAATTTTCAAAATTTTACCAAAACACACACACAGAGTAAACCAAATAAATAAACTTATAATGACAACAAAACCATTTTTTTCAATCATTAATATAATAAACATGGGTAAAGAGAAAAATCTTTCCTAGCATTAATAACTAAAAAAATAAAAATCTTATATAAATGTGAGTGTAATAGATATAGTTAGAAGGATAAATTTCATTGTAACTTCTTTTCTTAGTAGTATAATAGATACATATTGTGGTATTTAAGAATTAAAAAAATGGATTGAAGAATAATAATAGGATTAAATATGTTTGTAGTCCCTTAATTGTGACATGAAATTAGATTTCATCCTTGTCCCAAACTTTGATGTAGTTTGCTCCCCAAGCTTTAAAAATGAATGGATGTAGTCATTGTCATTCAACGATGTTAAAATTTTTTTTAATGCGACAAAGAACATCTCATGTTGATGTTTAAACTATTTATGCGTGACTTTAAATATTTTTCATGATGCATGGATGCTTCCATCCTTTTTCTTTTTCCCCAAATTTCCCATCATCCACCTTAACCTTGCAAGCACCCTCCACACGCACTCTACAGTTAAGCATCATCCCTCCTATTTTTTATTTCTTCTATTTCTCCTTCCTTATATGTGTGCTTATCTCAAAAAAAATACCCAATACCTCTAATTTCTCCTTCCCCTCCCCTAATTCATCTTCTATACTTTTCTATTTTTATACTAAAACCTAAATATGATCCCTAAATATGTAAATAATAGAGAATTAGAGTATGTAATATAGATGGAGAAAATTAGTAAGTCAATATTCGTTTTTACATCTTAAAAGATAATTTGTTTTCTCTTTTAATCCCTTCAATAAATCAAACTAAAAGTAACAAACATTTTTCATGTTTATGATCCTCTTTTATTTCATATTAAAAATCCAATGGGTGCACCTGCCTAACATAACTGAAGGGAAGTAACCTTCAACATCAGTATCACATTTGTTGTTGACTAGTGATAACAAATTTGTCACAAGTTTAAATATAAAAACAAAAAAATTTGGAAGGCGAAATTGGAGGTGTTAGGTGTTTTTGGAGATAAGCACGGAGAAAAGGGAAGGAGAAATGGAGTGTGATGTAGGATTATCTTGTTTCTTTTAGAAGATCAATGAATACGATGATGATTGATTAAGAAAATCAAGGAAATCCCCACTAGACATTAAGATAGCAAGCTATCTAGATGTGAAGGTTCCTTTCTAAGGTTCTAGAGAAGAGAAGAATGGATTGATTCAAATAAATAAGAGTGGAGAACACATACAAAGAGTAAGACCCAAGTCACACACACAAAGGCAGAAGAAAACATAAAATGGAAAGGAAAGGAATGATAAAATGTGAGAAGCACGCCATTACAAGGCTAGGCTAGAAGAAGTCATGACAACCTTGAAGATGAGTGAATATGTGCCGCCACTTGAATCAAGATTCAAGATGAGGCTTAAAAGAACTCCACTCCCTAAGGAGGAAGACTCTCGCAATGATTGATACACAAAGGTGTTTAATTTCTCCAAAATGTTCAAACCTTGTACAAGTGTTAGAGGTCCCCTTAAATAGAAGTGTCTAGGGGCCTCTTAGCAAAAATAAATAAGCTAAAAAGGATTACAATGCAAATAACGAAACCTAGAATCTAGAAAGTAGGTCAACAAAGGAGGACATGGACACATTCTAGAAGCCTTCTTGGCCAAGGCAAGGTGGATGCTCCTTCTAGATATTTCTAGAAAACTTTGCTCCTTCTTTTTCCTCCACATGTGCTCTCCAAATGCCATCTAAATGGGCCACTTGTCCTCCTTGTCCCACCTCTTAATGAACCTACAAAACAAGTTATTTTTGAATTAGCATGTTGGCTTTAGGTTAAGCTAATCCTTTGAGTAAAACACAAAGTCAAGGTTAACAAGTCAACTTAAAAGTAGTCAACCAAGTCAACTTAATGGGATTTTAAACTAAAGAAAATAAAAGCAAAGGAAGGGATCAAAGAACTCCCTTTCTTCTAAGCATGTGCCATGAGCCATCATCCTTGGTAGGGATCAATCCTTTATCATTCTTCCCTTGTTGGAGAGAATTTGACCTCAAATTCTTGAAGTCTTTGATGGAGCTTGACTTGAGTTGATGAGAACTTTCTTAATCTTTAATGATTTCATCCCTAGTCTTTGAGATGCCCTCTTTCTTTTTAATGCCACTCTCCCTTTCTTGCTTGTGTTTTTGTTCATCTCTCTATTTGGGAAGAGAATGAAGAGTGGTGTTGCACCTCTTGCCTTGAAAAACTCTTTTTGTAGGCAAGTAACTCCTTGGTGAAAGCTTGCCCTTTTTCTTTTTCTTTTCATCTTTTATTTTATTTTTGTCCTCATTTTCTTATGGGGGTGGGAGAGGTAGGATTGTGAACTTCTTTCCTAGGGAGGAGAAAACATAGGTGTTTGCATGGCCATCATAAACAACTTTTCTATCAAATTGCCATGGCCTACCTAGCAAAATATGGTTGGCTTCCATAGGCACAATGTCACATAATACCTCATCCTTAAAATTACCAATTGAAAAGTTAATGAGGACTTGTTTAGTTACTTCTATTTCTTCTTCCTTAAGCCATGATAGCTTGTAGGGTTTGGCATGAGGAATGGTTTTCAAGCCAAACTTGTCCACCACCCTTGGGCTAGCCATATTTACACAACTTCCACTATCTATGATAAAGGGACATATCTTGTCATTGATAAGGCACCCCCACGGAAAAGGTTTTGTCTTTGAGAAGGATCAAATTCTTTGGGAACTTGCCCTAGTTGGCGCCTTACCATTAACAATCCACTTTCAAGGGGTTTAGTCCTTTCAATTGAAGAAGTAGAAGTTTGGGAAGAAGTACTTTTAGGGAAAGGGGAAGAAAAATGTTCACTCTCATCATCACTCTTCTTTAAGATCATTGTCCTCTTGGTTGGGCAATTCAAAGCAATGTGTTTATACCCCAAACATTTAAAACATTTAATGGAACTTGATCTTTGAGAAATGGAATGGTGAGTGTGACCACTTGGTGACTTATTTTTACTTGATGGTGCTTGGTGAGACTTAAAAGAAGATTTATCATGTTTCTCTTTAGCTTTTCCCTTCCGTGAGTGACTATAGTAGTGGTTGGGTGAGTAACTCGTCCTTGCCCTATTCTTTCTTTTCAAATGAGTTTCAATCCTAAGGGCAAGTGTGAAAACATTTTGAAGAGTTGAGTACTCATACAACTCTACTTGGTCTTGTATGTCTCTCCTAAGACCATTCACAAACCTATTCATTTTTTCTTTCTTAGTTTCTTTTATTCCAACCCTAAACATTTGAGACTCTAATTCTTTAAAGTACTCACTCACACACATAGAACCTTGGTGAAGCCTTTGGAGCTTCAAAAGAAGTTCTTTCCTATAGGAGGGAGGAACAAATCTAGCGCACATAAGAGTTTTAATGTCCATCCAAGAAGTCGCGGGTGCCCCTTGGTCATAAATTTTACAAACTTTATGCTACCAAGTTTTGGCATACTCCAAAAATCCTAACACTACTAGATCAACTTGTGCTTGATTCTTTACATGATTTTCATTGAAAATTTATTCCACTTGAGCTTCCCAATCAAGGTAGATTTTGGGATCACATCCACCATAGAACTTAGGAATTTTTGGAGTTTCCTTCTTTTGTGATGGTTGGCGCCTAGAATGCTCTATTTTCCTAGCCTCTATTTGTTGTTGGAATTGTTGCAATTGTTGTTGCATTTGTTGAATTTGTTGCATTTGCATTTGAATGTGTGCTTGGAGGACTCTTTCATGATGAGCTCTATCTTCTCTTCTATTTAGCTCCATTTGTTGCAAGATTTTACCAAGGTCTCCCAATGCAACTTGAGTGGCCACGAGAGTCACCATCTCACTTTCCTACCACAAAACTCAAAATCCAAGAAAAAAAGAAGATATATTAGTAACAATTGGTAACCAAACCCAAGACTAAGTACGGTCCAAAGAATTTCACCCAAGTGTTTAGGTCACTCTCCTCCAAAGCAACAAGGCAAGGCTACATTCAAATCCACCAAAAGGAGTGAAATACTTTTAAAGTTTTTGAAACCTTCTCAAACACAAACTCAAATGGGTCGGCCGCCAAACTTAAAAGAGAACAAAGGAAGAAAACCACTAAGACAAAACAAAGATTACTTAAGGACAAACAAGAAAATCACACAGCCAAGGAAGTTAAACTCTAATGAAAGGAAATTATGTGACAAAACTTTTACCAAAACAAACAAGAAAAACACATTTAAAGACTCTATGGAAAGTACTTGAACATGCCACACAAAGTCTTAAATCATGCATATAGTAAGAAAGATAATAGCCAAGTTAAGAATGGAACTAATTAGCCAATATCACCCACAATTTTAATATGAAAACTACTAGCATAACACCTAATCAAAATTGCACTTTTGTTCACCAAAGAGCAAGTTTGCCCTTGGCAAATGAGTAAAAAGGTGTTAAGATTTTTCCTCTTTCACAAGTTTCATAAGATAGAAAGACAATGTTTTTAGGTGGCTTGGACACTTAGTTCCTCAAATTTTAGGCCAAAATCAATTTCAGGGAGCATACATCAAGCAAGACATAAAGTGAATGTAAGACCCACGAAATTTAATTAATTAAATAATTAATTAATAAATGTGGGTAGTGGGAGCCTTTATGACATTAAATTCTAAATTGTATGACATGTAAAGATACTAGTTCAATTGGTTGAGAGTACTTTATTGTGTGAGGGGATTGAGTTCAAGTCCTATGTATGCCATTTATTTGTTATTATATTTTTATATATGTGATCATGATAAGGGATGATATAATCGTTGAATTATAGTAGTTAGTAAGAAACATGAATTGGCTTGATGGTTTAGCATTGATTTGGCATTGGCATGGTGGTGGGTTCAAGTCTTGGAGAAGTTAACTTAAACTTTATTTTTGCTAATTTTAGTTTTGGGTTTGAATATGAAGAGTTGAAGGAAACCCTAGATGAATGGACAACCTAGAAGTGGCTGAAAAACATACCATAAAGGACCATTGAATGGTAATTAACATTGCCATTAAGCCTATTTTCGTTTTGGGTAATTAATCAAGCATTAAGGACACAAATAAAAGGCTAATTGATAGAGAGAGAAAGGTTTTTGAGTCTGAACACTTGAGGGTATTGAGAGTTGAACGAAATCAGAGAGAAATAGTGGTTAGGGAGTGCAATTGAGGGGCTGGACAGTGGAGGAACTTAGAGGAACTATTGGAAACCAAGGAAAGGACTCAAGCACTATATTTTAAGCAAAGGAAAACCAGGTTAGGGGAGCTGGACTCCGATTTCTTTATTCGTCTTAATAATTACATGAAAAGTATGATAACTTGAATGCATGATCCCTGTTTATCTGTGAATTTCTGATTTTAGGAAATTTTCCAGAAACTGCCTAGCGGGCTATACATAGTCGCCAGGCAGCTAATACCATTTTGTGTGTTTCTGGGTTTCCTGGAGGCACTGCCTGGTTGTGAAGCCATGTACCGCCAAGCAACGCAAGCCTATAACCCCTTTCTGGATTTCTCTGATGAACTGCCTGGCGGTGATGTATTTCCGCCAGGCGACACGAGTCTGTTTGGCTCGATTTTATGATTCTGTGCGTTTTGGAATGAGTTTGATCGCGGAAAAGCCAAGTGGTAGTTGTTAAGGGATGATATAACGTGTATTTCATTGATTTTTAGTGTAATTGATGGTGTAATTTGATGGAACAGTATAAATGAGGTTGAAGGGTTTGATATTCGAGGTTTGGTAGAATTAAGCCTGATAGTGTTAATTAAACTGAAACAATTTCTGTTGGAATTAGTCAAAGTGATTATTGGTGTCACTAGCATCATGTTCTTCGAGGGAATCAACTGAGATTGAAATAGAAGAGCATCCAAATGGTGTGGGAGATTCTTCGCGGGTGCTAAAAGCCTGGGAAATTGCCCAGAAACACATGGGCCGCCTGGCGCCATCACATCAGCATTGATTCTGCGTGGTTGCGAGGGACAACGTTGATGTTGGGTATTTTGATGTTCAGATAGGGAAGCGAATGGAATTAGGAAATGTGATTTTGGAATTAGGCATATGTGAAGCGGAGGATTGAGTAGAGATAGGAAGAATTGGGACTTTAACACAATACAAATTCTTGCCTAAACCAGTACTAATAAGTGAGTTGGGGGGGGGGAATACAGAAAGGGAAGAGATTGAGGCATTGGAAGTGCTATTAGACGCCAAATTCACCTATAATGTAATCAACATTTCTAGGAGTTGAGTAATGAGTTGAGAGTGATAACTGAGTAGTGGCAAAGACCCAAGTGTGTTAAGAGTTGGGAATGGTATGAAAACTGCAGAGTGAAAAGTGACAAACCTGAGGGTATATAAAGGCATTCTTGGAGGAAATTCCAGACTATTGACATGTTAGTGATTCAATTGATATGGAGTAAATTAACTTGGGGATATAATGAGAATCGTGTGCTGTAGAGGATAGAGAATGGCAATAATACAACTACTAACAGAATTGACTTTCTGGAAGTGTGCAAGGACTCGGTGGAGGGCTAGCATTTGAATAAAAGTGCAGAAAAATCAGAATAGGGGCTATTTTGGTATAGCACCTGGCGGTGTAATGCGAACCGCTAGGCGGGAATTCCAAAGAGACAATTAATGTGTGGCGCCTGGCGGACAGGAGGGTTCCGCCATGCGGTATAAGGAAACAGTGAGTGTTCTGAGGCGCTTGGCACTTGGCGGTACGTGTCCCCTGCCAGGCGGTCTGGAAGCTGGTAGCACCTGGTGGTACGTGTCCCCCGCCAGGCAATTTTGATGCTGCCACTTTGGGTTGTTGGTTCTGCAAGCGTGATCTACAAGGCTTTTGGTGATGCTTCAAAGGTGGGATTGCTGGTGTTCCTTGAGTTGAGCTTAGAACGTATCCCTTGAGTTAAGCTCGGGATAGGGGTTAAGCACGTGGCATTCCTTGAGTTGAGCTCGGAATGGCATCCCTCGAGTTGAGCTTGGGATGAGGGATAAACACAAGGAACCCTTGAGTTGAGCTCGGGTTGGCGAGTGTTGCCGGTGTGAGTGTGCTGGTTGTGGCCCGTATGGATGGGTCCAGATAGGTTACCCTCTTCAGTATTTAACCGATGAGTTTGGTAGTCTTGGGACTTTGCGGACTATGTTCGTATTTGGGAACTCCACCTGGCGTTACGGTGTATGATCCGTAGCAATGGTTTCCTGCACGTGCTCTATCGGTTGTGGCCGATAAGTATGGCAGCAAGTCACCTTGAGGTAATCACTGGAAGAAGTAGAACATGAAAGACATGGTTGTGGCCATGTGAGATGGAATCAATTGGGGAAATCTTTGGGTGATTGCATGAAATATATATAAGTGACTTATGTATGTATATAAATATAATTATATGTTTATTTTGTTAAGCTTACCTTATCTGCTTGTGTTTGGCGATGATCGTGTGTGCGGTACACGTGAGCAGATGATGTTGATGCAGGTGGTGCTGGTGAGGCTTAGCCACGGAGCGGGGATAACTTGGGAGTTTTATGTTTTATATTTAAGTTTTATATCTGTGGATTTTTAATAAATTGTGAAGGCTTATGGCCTATTTGATAACACTTCCAGTTTTGTAATTATGGATTTTGAGTACTTTAATTTTATAATAAAAGTTTTAAATTTCCCGCGTTTTGGGAAATAAGGTATTATTAAATGAATCTGTTTTATTATTTCTTTATTTATTATTAAAATCCGTAATATCCAGATGGGATGTTACAGTGAATGCCATATTCAAATACTTGGAATCACAAGAACATGAAAACTTCAAGCTAACATATGACATATCACTCAAGCAAAAGTTGGACACATTTAAAGACTCAACATGACATACGCAAAGACACACACATGTAACTATATGCATTTAAACTCATGGATTTTAAGCTCAATGACTAAGCATCCAAAGACATATTATCCAACCACATTTAGGAGCAAAAGAGTCACAAAACCGAAGCCAAAATTGCCATAACATAACCTAAAAACTTTGTTTTTCGTATTCTCAGCAATTCTGACCTTTGCTCACTCATTTGATCATAACTCTCTCCACAAAACTCCAAATGCGTTCATTCTTTTTGTTTTGGAAACTAGACTCACAGGGCTTTCTTTTGATATAAAGAACGTTACATTTGGACCACTGATCTAGCTGTAGTATTTTTTTCAAAAATGCACACGTTGCTGCCAACACTGTTTTTATGTGGACCATTCAAAGATAGCTACACAAGACAAGGTTAGAACATGAAAACACCATATTCAAGGACAACCAAAGCTCTAGATATCAAATGATGTAGGATTATCTTGTTCCTTAAGAAGATTAATGAATATGGTGATAATTGATTAAGAAAACCAAGGAAATCCCCATTGGATATTAATATAGCAAGCTATCTAGATGTGAAGGTTCCTTTCCAAGGCACTAGAGAAGAGAAGAATGGATTGATTCAAAACAAATAAGAGTGGAGAACACATAAAAAGAGTAAAACCCAAGTCACACACACAAAGGAAGAAGAAAACATAAAATGGAAAGAAAAGGAATGATAAAAATGTGAGAAGCACGCCACTACAAGGCTAGGCTTGAAGAAGCCATAACAACCTTGAAGATGAGTGAATGTGTGCCGCCACTTGAATCAAGATTCAAGATAAGGCTTAAAAGAACTCCACTCCCTAAGGAGGAAGACTCTCACAATGGTTGATACACAAAAGGTGTTTAATTTCTCTAAAATGTTCAACCCTTGTACAAGTGTTAGAGGTCCCCTTAAATAGAAGTGTCTAGGGGCCTCTTAGCAAAAACAAATAAGCTAAAAATGATTACAATGCAAATAAGAAAACCTAGAGTCTAGAAAGTAGGTCAACAAAAGAGCACATGGACACATTCTAGAAGCCTTCTTGGCCAAGGCAAGGTGGATGCTCCTTCTAGATGTTTCTAGAAAGCTCTGCTCCTTCTCTTTCCTCCACATGTGCTCTCCAAAAGCCATCTAAATGGGCCACTTGTCCTTCCTTGTCCCACTTCTTAATGAACCTACGAAACAAGTTATTTTTGAATTAGCGTGTTGGCTTTAGGTTAAGCTAATCCTTTGAGTCAACAAGTCAACCCAAAGTCAAGGTCAACAAGTCAACCCAAAGTCAAGGTCAACAAGTCAACTTAAAAATAGTAAACCAAGCCAACTTAATGGAATTTTAAACTAAAGAAAATAAAAGCGAAGAAAGGGATCATGGAACTCCCTTTCTTCTAAGCATGTGCCATGGGCCATCATCCTTGGTAGGGATCAGTCCTTTATCAGAGTGGGTGTTGTGTTAGTGATGAAAGGATCCTCCTCCAAGTTATATGACTTAAGTAAGCTATTGATGTGGTGGGATATTGGCTCAATTTTTGTGAGCTTATGGTGTTTGAGTATTCTCAAGAGAGGTTTGGCCAACTCAAGAGGAAGGGTGACTAGAGGAAACCTATAATTGGTGCTCTAGCCTTTGGTGACCTAATAAAGTAGTATGACAAAAATTTGGCAGCATAACGATACCTAATTCAAAGGTGGTTTTTACATGGGGGAGACACCTATATTTATAGCCTAAGAAACCATAGAGATGTCTCACAAAATGAGGAGCAAAAACCCTAATTCTACTAACTTGGAGGTCAAAGGAGACACATGTGCCAATGGTATCTTGGCAAGTGGCAAGAGCATGTGTCTCATGAAAGAGAAGAAAGAGAAACTTGGAGACCACCATGGTTATCAAACTCGCGAATTAACTCATTAATTTGTCAGAGTTTGCGTTTTCACTCATCCCGAGTGAGTTGACTTGGAAGCAAACATGCTTTTGAAGCAAACTCGGTAAACTCGCTATAAACTCAATGAACTCGGTTAAAATCGCAAGTCTACAATCGAGTTAGCGAGTCAAGAGGATCTTTTCATTAAACCTAAAACGAATCCGTTTTTACTCATGTTATGGTTCATGTTGATGTTCATGTTGGCTGTCGTTAATTGAGACTCAATTTAAGGAGTGACAATATTGCTTCATTTTTTACAAAAATTGGGACTAAATTAAAACTAAAAACAAATATAGGGACCAAATTGAATCATTTTGACACTGTAGCACAATTATAAAGTGACACGTGAAAAAATAAAAAAATTAAAAAAAAAATTGACACATGACGTTGACTTTAACACTGTTTGATCAAATTAACGGTAAAAACTAAATTGAATCATTTTTTAAAAGAACAATGACTACCTACAAGGACAAAAATATTTAACCAAAAATAGATTAAACTCATAATAATATTTATTTATTAAATATTTAAAAAATATTATTAATATTAGTATTCATTACGATTTCTATTATATTAAAAATTAACACGGTGAAATTATATTCCAAATATTTAATATGTGTATCTAAAAATAAATATATTCTTTAAAATTAAGCAT
>Ga0214544_1011224_pt1 | contig 12529 bp, 13 predicted proteins | sample CNSS3metaG_FD_160074 | JGI IMG/M metagenome (GOLD analysis project Ga0214544, IMG submission 160074) | Root nodule microbial communities from cowpea collected in UCLA plant growth center, Los Angeles, California, USA - CNSS3 | ecosystem: Host-associated > Plants > Roots > Nodule | place: USA...
TCTATACATTTGCTTGTTTATGTGTGTATTCCATATTGCCATCAATTGCTTTCATTTGGAGTGGATTACTTCCCTCACATTGGCATACATGCAATGAATACCATAAGCATTTTATGAGCACTGCAGTTTCTGTTTTTGGTTTTTACTCTATTCTAGTTCCATTCTAGGATTCCTTTTGTTGTGCTTTCCTTTCTTTCAAGCCTTAATTTCTTGCTTGTCCTTGTTTTTGGCTATTCAATTCAGTCTTGTCAAATCATATTCAATGTGGTTTAGCTTTCTTAATTAGCTTTTCTTGTGTTATACATTTCAATTGGCAAGTAATGTTGGCTTCAATGCTCTTGATTGTGAATTAAGTGATTTTGTTTTCCAAATTGGTTGCTAGTCTAAGGTAGCATTTTAGGTGGTGGTTGAGAAGTAAAACTCTAGAGAGTGTGCTTGAATTCTTCCTCTCACCTTCACCATCTTTTGGAAAGTTTTGAGCCATCAATTTCTTGCTTGAGTGAGAGCTAACCAATGCCTTTGGCATAGTTTGTTTGCTATTTTTGTTCATTATTTTGGCCAGGTTTTGTTGCTGTTTGGTGTTGCATTTTGCATCCACAAGGGGTCCAAATATTCCTCCAATTGGTGTATACTTCAAAGCCATCAACTAAGGCTTCATTTGGCACCAAAGTGCTCTTGGGAGTGCATCACTTTGCTGTCCAAAATTGTGGTGTTCAAGTTGGCCTCGGGAGTAGCTTCCAACACCAATTTCAAGCATTTTTGTTGGCCATTGTGGCTTGTAATTGTTGCATCTTTTAGTTTACTAGTTTTTCTACAATTTGGTCACTTCTTTTGGTCAATGTGGAGCATCCTTTGTGCCTTATTTTCTACTCAAAGTTCTCTAAAAGTTTGGTGCTCTTGGGTTGCTCCTCTTTGCCTAAATTTTGTGTACCAATTTTAATTCTCTTTGAACTTGTATTTTGGCCTACTTAGGTGTCTTGGGGAACCACAAGGTGTTCAATTCCATCTTCTAAGTAGAACCTTTATCATCCATTAGTAATTCGCTTTTAGTTGTAAGTGTGTTGAAAGTTCTAAGTGCTTTCTCACCTTACATTAGGCCGCATAGCTTATATTCAAGTTTTCACGTTGTGTAGTGGCTTCAAATTTTGAGACCAAAGTCTCTACATATTTTTGGCCAATTAGGGGTCCGTCTTTAGTGTTTTATAGATTTCTTTGTTCTTTGTTCTTTATTGACAACTAGTGTCTAGTGATTCTCATCATTTAGCACTTAGCCATTGTGTGAATTTCTTTCAAACTTGCCCAAGTGTGCCTTGGCTAGGATTGGCCTTGGTTATTAAGTGGTCTTTTTAGACTCACCTCGCCTACCTAGAGGTTCACTTGTATTCTTCAAACTTAATTTCACACTTTGTCTAAAGTTTTAAATCGTGTCAATCATGAGCACTAAAAGGGATACATGTGCTAGGGTGCAAACCCAACAAAATTCACCACAACCCATACAACATAACACTAGTGCGGATGATGAGGGTGATGTTTCCCCTCGTATGATTCACAAACTCACCAAAGAGGTGAGTGACATCAAGGCTCAAATGGCTGCCATGCAAGCCAATTTGCACTTCATATCTGAGCAATTAAGGAATCCTCCACACACTCACCGTGCTTCTCCTAGATCTTCTCGCCCCCCATCAAGACATCATCATGATCTTAGTGGCGAGGAGGAGGACTTACAACGCCCCTTTCCAAGGCAATCTCCTCACAGTAGGAGACAAAGGCGTGTTCCTCCTCACCCCAAAGAAACAAGAATAGATTTGCCTCTTTTCCATGGAAAAGACAATGTTGAGGCATATCTAGATTGGGTGGCAAAAGTTGAACAACTATTTGACAACCACGTGGTTGAGGAAGAGAGACGTGTCTCTCTTGTTGTCCTTAACTTCCAAGGTCATGCCTTAAATTGGTGGACAGCTCTTATCCTCCAAAAGCGAAAAAAAGGCCTTCCCGGGATTGAATATTGGTTTGATCTCAAAGAGGCCCTCCATGCTCGCCATGTTCCTTCATACTAAGAGAGCTTATGGATAAACTCCAAAGGCTCTAGCAAAGAACCATGTTTGTGGAGGAATATAGACAAAAGATGGAGTTATACATCTTGAGGGCTGGGATAGATGAGGAAGAAGATCTAACCATTGCTAGGTTCTTGAGTGGTCTAAACTACAAATAAGAGATAGAGTTGAGTTGCTCCCATATCAAAATTTAAATGAACTTGTTCAAATGTGCATCAAAGTAGAGCAACAACTCTTGAGGAAACCTATTCGCAAGGATTCTTCACTCTCTTTTTCAAAATCTGATTTTCAAAAGAAAGATTTTTCTCATGTCAAGGAGACCGCTTATAGAAACCCAGCAAAAACTTGAGTGACTCATGATCACTATGAATGATGAATTCCTTATAAACAAGATAATGTTCCCAAGTATGAAGAGCCCTCACTATAACACCCCTCCAACTGAGAGCATGTCAGGTTTGCAGCCCAATACACCCCAACCCCTCACCCCGGGATTCCCTCATCGCAGGTGGGTTGTTGCCAGTGGGGATCGAACCCAAACCTGACCTTTAACACCTCTGGCACGCCAGAAGATGCTACCAGTTGCGCTGCAGCACAACTGGTGACATCTTTGGCGTTACCAGGGTGTTAAAGGTCAGGTTTGGGGTTCGATCCCCACTGGCAACAACCCACCTGCGATGAAGGAATCCCGAGGTGAGGGGATGGGGTGTATTGGGCTGCAGACCTGACATGTCGCTGGGCCGGGGGTGGCGCCAGGGATGTTATACTCACAAGTGCATAAAGCTCCTTATCATAGGTAGGATAGTTACGCGAAGGCCTATTTAATTTTTCACTGAATTATGCAATGGGGTGGACCTCTTGTAATAATACCGCACCAGTGCTAACACCCGAAGCATCACATTCAAGCTCAAGGTCTTCTCAAAGTTTGGAAGAGCAAGAATGGGAGCTTGAGTGAGCTTAGCCTTAATCTCATCAAAAGCATGTTGTTGCCTTTAACCCCAAACAAAAGGAACATCTTTTTTAACAAGCGCATTCAAAGGTGAAGCAAGAGTTTAAAAGTTTGGTACAAACCTTCTATAGAAGCTTGCAAGACCATGAAAACTACGGATGTCCCCAACATTTTTAGGAATAGGCCATTCTTGAATGGCCTTGATTTTCTTAGGGTCAACATGAACCCCATTTTTGTTGACTACAAAAGAACAAAAGTGCATTTTTTAATGTTTGCAAAATGTTGATTTACACTAAGAATTGAAAGAACATCCCTAAGGTGACCTACATGACCACTAAGACTCTTACTAAACACTAAAATATCATCAAAATACACGACAACAAACTTACCAATACAATCCCTCAAAACATGATTCATGAATCGCATGAAAGTACTTGGAGCATTGGTTAGGCTAAAGGGCATGAGTAACCATTCATAGAGGCCAAATTTGGTCTTAAAAGCAGTTTTCCATTCATCACCATTTTGAATGCAAATTTGGTGGTAGCCACTTTTGAGATCAATTTTGGAGAAAATATTTGCTCCATGTAATTCATCCAACATATCATCAAGTCTTGGAATGGGATGTCTATACTTTATGGTGATGTTGTTGATGACCCTACAATCACAACACGCGCCACTTACCATCTTTCTTGGGCACTAACAACACCGAAACAACATAAAGATTCAAACTCTTTTGCATCCAACCTTTATGTAAAAGATCATTCACTTGAGTCTTTATCTCCTTAGTTTCAATTTGATTTGTTCCATAGGAAGGTCTATTGGGAAGACTAGCCCTAAGTACAAAATAAATTTGGTGCTCAATTCCTCTATTAAGAGAAAGTCCAAGGAGACTATCCTTAGGAAAAATATCTTGAAATTCAAGAAGAAGAGCAACAGTAGAAGGAGGGAGATCCTCAAATGAAGAACTTGGAAGACAAGTGAGTGAATCATATTGAGTAAAGATTTTTGGGTTAAAAGTGCTTCATGAGAACCTTAGGAGTAGAACTTTGAGCTTGATTGCTAGCAATTTGACTAGGAGTGAAAGGGTGAAGCACAAACTTTTTAGCTTTATGTATGAGGGTGATCTCATTGGTATGACCATTGTGGGTGGCTTTGCGATCAAATTGCCACGACCTTCCCAAGAGAATATGACAAGCTTCCATTAGAATAACATCACATAAAACTCTATCTTTGTATTTGCAATTGGAGAACTTAATGTCCACTTGATGCTTAACTTTGATATCCTCATCTTCATTAAGCCAATGAAGTTTATAAGGTTTTGGGATGAGGTATCAAAGCTAAGTTCAATTTCTCAACCAACCTTGTGCTACAACAATTGTAACACAACCCACTCTCAATGATAAGAGAACATGTGTTTCTGAAAACATCACATCTAGTGTGAAAAACGTTTTCTCTTTTGATCATTGAGAGGAGCACTAGGTTGATTACTAAGAAGCCTCCTAATCATAACAAGACGACCTTCATTAGGATAAGCATCTTCTTTAGAAGATGCTTGTGAGTGGCTACTCTCAGAGTCACTTAAAGCACATGACCTCGGCCTAGGCACCTAAAGCACTTAATCTCACTACCTCTCTTGGTAGAGGTTTCACCTTTGTCATTTACCTTTGCTGGATTCTTAGGACTAGACTCCTTGGCTTTAGAAAAATCCTTTTTATAATCTTTTTGTGGCTCACTTTTGGGATAAGAGATAGAAGAATCCTTGCGAGAAGGTCTTCTTAAAAGTTGTTGCTCAACCTTAATGCACATTTGCATAAGATCATTTAAATTAGTGTAGGGGAGCAATTCAACTCTATCTCTTATTGCATAATTGATACCACTCAAGAATCTAGCAATGGTAAGATCCTCATTTTCTTCAATCCCAACTCTCAAAATGTATAACTCTATTTTTTGTCTATATTCCTCTATTTCCATAAACCTTTGTTTGAGCCTTTAGAGTTTATCCATGAGCTCTCTTTTGTAATAGAATGGGATATGGCGAGCATGGAGGACTTCTTTAAGATCAAACCAATAATCAATTTCAGGAAGCCTTTTTTCTCCTTCTTTGGAGGACTAAGGAAGTCCACCACTTCAAAGCATGCTCTTGAAAGCTAAGGGTAGCTAAGGAGACACGTTTTCCCCCTCTACAACATGGCTCTCAAAAAGTTGTTCAACTTTTGCAACCCAATCAAGATATGCCTCTACATTGTCCCTACCATGAAAGTGAAACAAATTTATCCTAACTACCTTAGGATGTGGAGGAATGCGCCTTTTCTTTCTCACATGAGGCGATTGTCTATGAAATAGCCGCTCATCCTCCTGCTCTTCTTCCTCATTTTCAAAATCATCATTCCTAGAAGAGGCACATGAAGGCCTAGGAGAGGCACAGTGTGTGCGTGGAGGTCTAAGTTGATTAGCAATATGTTGAAGATTGGCTTGCATGTCAGCCATTTGAGTTTTGATGTCGCTAACCTCTTAAGAGAGATGAGTAAGGACTTGAGAGTTAACTTCAACCTCTTCATGCATAGGAGGAATATCATGGCTATCATGTTCATCTTTTAGAAAATGGGCACTTGCACGAGTGACCCTTCTTCTGTTCATGGTGATTGAATGAACTTATGAACTTGGACAAAAGGGTGAAGGAAAAGGTCTTGCACAAGTGTACCTCCAAGTAAGCGAGGTGAGTCTCACAGACTTCTTAAGTACCAAGGCTAATCGTTGCCAAGGTTACACTTGCAAAAGTACTCAAAGTTCACACAAATGTTCAAATAATAAGTAGATAGAATAACTTGAGACTTAGCACACAAACAAGCAACACAAAACAAGGAACTTTCAACACACTCACCACTACAAGCGATGTTAGAGACTTTGGTCTCTTGAATCAAGCCACTAAACGTAAGGCAAGAAAGCTAGACTATGTAGCCTAAGGATAAGTGAGAAAGCACTTAGAACTTTCAACACACTCACCACTACAAGTATAATCTTGACCATATTTCACTAATACCTTCTTGTTTACTTAACAGGAGGAATTTGAAAATAGACTTTCATAGGTGATATCTGAGCAAGCCTCTTTTGTTGGTCCATCAGATCAAGACACAATTAGGACTCAGTGTTGGGTTTAGATTGTTGGTGGAAAGAATAAAAGAAGAGTATATGGGGCAGGCCAACTTACTACAAACACAAGTGCAAGCGGTAGCCTCAGGCACCAACCATCTTCTTCCACTTCTAGTGTTGAGGACATTACGTACCTCAGACAAAGACTAGAAGCCCGTGATCAGGCTTATGAGGAATTAAAAGGCTAGTTTCAAGACTTACACAATCTAGTCTTAACATTACTGCCTCCTGACCACCATGCCCTTCAACAACCTCAGTCCAACGTAACATCGTCCCAACAGCATCCCACAACAGTCCAATCCAACCTAGTCCAGCCCATCCCAGTCCAGCCTGCAGTAGTCCAACCCGCACTAGTCCCGTCTGCACTAGTCCAGCCCAATCCAGTTCTTGAGGACTCTGATTCGAATGACTGCTTAGACTATTAGGACCATATGTCAAAGTTACTGAGGACTTTTTTAGTTTGATTGAGTAATAATAATTTGATACTTTCACTTTATGTTTACATAAATATACATATTATGTTTAATTAATATCGTGATATATGTTTACGTTTAATGTTGGAGTTGAACTAGATATGTATTTGTTTAGAATGGATTAGATGTTATAATTTGCAGATTTTTTTTTTCTGAATGTTTGTGATTTGCAGGTCTGGTTTATTATGTGTGGTTTAGCAAACATGCAAAACAGACTTTGCAGTCTGATTAATATATACCGACAACATTATCGATGGACATATCCGTTAGTAGTAGTCGTAATCTTCATACTGACGGATCCTACATTCGTCGATAATTACTTATATTACCGATAGATAAATCCGTCAGCAATTACTGACGGATTTGACATCCGTCGGTAATATTTATAGACAAGCCTATTATCGACGAAATTTTGGTTATTGAAAATCTGTCAGAAATTAGCAGTTATCGACGGATATCCGCTCTTACCAACGGATAATGCCGTTAGTAATACACGATTTTCTTGTAGTGCAATTATAATTTTTTATTTGTAATAGTGACTATTTTAGTAAGCAATAATTTTTTACTTTGTAAATTGGTATTTAAATGGGTCACTATAGTGACTAACAATGTTTGTCACTAAACATTACTAAAAAAATCATATTCCTACCAATTTTGTTTTGAATTTTTTGTAGGAAATAATTATAAATTTTGTTATGAAAAATAATTTGCAGAAAATTGCTGCCAAATTTTTTGCAAAATATTTTTTATAAAACACTTTTTACTACAAATTTTCTAGAAAATACTTGCGAATTTTATAATTTCGTAGAAAATAATTACCCACGGAAAAATTACCTGCCAATTAAAATTCTTAGAAAAAAATAGCATGAAAAAGTCTTTTCTTGCAAATCGACAAATTTGCAAGAAAATTCTCATGTAATATGAGAATTTTTAGTAGTGAAAATTGATTACTAACGAGCCTTTTCTTTTAGTGTAGTGACATAATCTTCTAAGCATAAAATCTTTACATGTTTCTCCTATTTTTTTTTTCAAAATAGTTAACTATATGTGAACTAGGAGTGATTATACCAAACAGATATTTGGATTGCATAAACCTGATTCTACGATAGGACAGTGGAAGTGTCGGGTGAGACAAAATAGCAGCAGGCACAACGTATTAAACTAACGTAATTTGTTCCAAATAAAAGCTTTCTTACAATGATATATTACGATCATTCATAGTGTACCTATCATCAAATCATAGTAATAACAAAAGAAGTGTTAAAAATATTTGGATTGAAATAAATAGCATAACAATAAAATATTAAATTCAATTATAAAATAAAGTATTTATGATATTTGATTTGAAATAATAATAGTTATAATAAAAGAATTATTAATTAATCAGCGTCACATAAATTCAAAATTTATGAAGTTTAAAAAAACTACAAACCCTTGACATAATTATGTAATTACTTTCATATGTTGGATACAAACATATAATAGCATCACTTAAGGACCGTAATTTAGAATTATGTGTGATTTATTAATAACTCATGCCAATTGCTACATCGTACGTAATAATCAGCCATATCCATTTCGGTGCCTTGGTTTGAACGTTAAGTTAACAATGAGAATGAAGACATGTTACAAGCATCTTATAACTGTCCTCTCACAATGCATATATAACTGTCCTCTCACATTGCATGGAACATAAACAAACATTCTTTTCCAATGGCCAACACTGTTGTTAGTCTGTTTTCACTATTCCTGCTTTGCATGGCAGCAGCAGCAGCAGCTAAAGGGAGAAAAACACTTAGTTTAGACCATCAATGGCTCACATCCTATCCAGTTATTGATGATGATGTTGATGGTATCTGCAAAACTATGGTAGAGACACAAGGTTACAAGTGTGAAGAACACAAGGTACACATGCTACCATTCTGTTGAATCTACTTGGTGATTATTGTGAAGGCAATTCAGTGATTGTTTTTGTTGGAGGCAGGTTACAACTCAGGATGGCTACATCCTCAGCCTGCAGAGGATGCCGGCAGGGCGGTCCGGCGACAAGGCCGATAAGCCGCCGGTGCTATTGCAGCATGGCATCTTTAGTGTAAGTTGTGTTAATTAATTGAGAGATAGACACATAATAGTAGTAGTAAAAAACAATGTTTGTTTTCTATGCTTTTAAAAGTGTAGAACAATGTAATATATTTGTCCCCAAATGTAACTAGGTTCTAACATTAACAATTTAAGACGTGTTTAAAAAATAAAACAACATTAAAAGAGTTAAGTTTAAGGAATTATTTGACAAGTTGAAGACTTGTTTTGTATTTTCTTAGGTTGAGAGACTAATATGATTGAATTGTATACCTTTAAGGATCAGAGTGGTGATTAAAAGTGATGATTGAAAAGAAATGAGAAAACTGAACAAGATAAAGAAGATGAAAATCTGAGAAGTGATGTTAACTAACTTGTGGGGTGTGGTTACAGGATGCTTCAACATGGCTGGTGAATTCTCCAGATGAATCATTGGGGTTTATCTTAGCAGATAATGGGTATGATGTGTGGCTGGCCAATGTTCGTGGGACAAAATACAGCAACGGCCACACATCACTTGATACTAATGACCAGGTTCTTTTTCTTATGGGAAATGAGAATAATAGAAATACATGCATTTCAGTTTTCAACGATAATTTGCTTTTCTTCATTCTTATGTGTAGGCTTATTGGGATTGGTCATGGGATGAATTGGCTGGTTATGATCTTTCTGCTTTCGTCCAATATGTCTACAACTATACTGGTCAGACAATGCACTATGCAGGTCATTCCTTGGTGAGTTCTTCAAAACTAGAGTCTAAAAATGCCATATTTCTGGTTTGTATGCGTTTAACAATGACCTGAAATTTCAGGGAACCTTAATGGCTTTAGCTGCTTTATCTCAAGGACAAGGGCTGAACATGTTGAGATCAGCTGCACTTCTTTGCCCAATTGCTCATATGAATCAGATTCCATCACTGCTGACAAAGATTGCAGCTGATACATTTATAGCTAATGTGAGATGTTAGATGATATAATATTGTGTTTAATAGTTGGGCTCAGCCCATTATGTATTTCTGGGATTTGGCCCATTATCGATATAAATAAACTGTCCTTTGTGTAGGGTTTACACAAGGGAGATTAATCCCAAAATCCTATTTCATCTTATTTTACATGAGAGATAGAAGAAGATTATTTGTGTTGGAATTAAAAATTTTGCTGAATACTATTTGATTGATGAAAATAATTCCCTTTTTCTTAATATTACAGGACTTGTACTGGTTAGGAATCCGTGAATTCAATCCAAACGGGTACCAGAAAAAACCTTGATCTTTGAAATTTGCTATCTCTTTCTGCAAAGTGTATGAGTAGTTGCAATGTTTCGTAATGAGCAGGGGGGGTGCTGCATCAAATTTTGTGGAAGACATCTGCAATAAACTGAACTTGAACTGCGCAAGCCCAATGTCACTTGTCACAGGTGCTATAAATGTTACTAACTCTACCAGAAAATAAATTTTTACTTTATATGTATATAATATATATGATACTGATTCTTGAAAAAAATTACACTATATTGCTTACACTCAAACTTTAGGTCCAAACTGCTGCCTAAATTCATCCATGACTGATGTCTCTTCTGAGCCAACAGCAACTAAGAACTTGATCCATCTATCTCAAAGTAAGTCTATTTATTATGTGAGAAAAGTTATGATTTGATTTTGACACGTTTCTTTTATGCATTCTTATAAGACCCATTTGAATAAATTTATAGATATGAACTTGTATAAAAAAAATAAAGAAAAATCAAAAAGTGAAAGGAAAAACTTCATAAGATAAAACTAATTTATATTAACTTTATATCAACTAATTTTAGTTTATAGATTTTTTTCTAAGAAGGCCTGATATCTATAAATACAGACCCCATGGTTTGTACATAAATTATTTGTTGATATTTGTTCCTATGGATTTGCATCAGTGATCAAAACTGGAAAAATAGCAAAATATGATTATGGTGATGAAGGAGATAACATGCAGCACTATGGACAAGCAGTTCCTCCTCTTTATGACATGACAGCAATTCCAAATGACTTCCCTCTTTTTGTGACTTATGGAGGGCAAGACCTGCTATCCGATGTAAAGGATGTGCAGGTTTTGCTGAATGACCTCCAACATCATGATGGGAACAAGCTTGTGGTACTGTTCAAAGAAGATTATGCTCACCTTGATTTTGTTAGGGCTGTCAATGCTAACCAAATTATTTATGATCCTATCATAGCTTTCTACAAGGCTAATTGATTTCTTACAACTGTTGTTAATAGTAGTACTTCAGGTAATGTAAAGTTCTTTTTCATCATATGAAGTTATTTCAATACAATATATTTCAAAGTTTAAGACACTATAATTCACTGCCAGGGATTTCATAAACCCCGTAAATTATCAGGGATTTCAAACCCCCAATATTTCCTAGGCCTACTATGAAAAATATCAGCTACTTTTTATGACTAGATAGCAACAACTTTTTACTTTTTAGAATTCAGACTAGTAGTCATCCCCTCTATTGTAAGTACAAGAATTTGTTTTTTCCCGAAAGCTGTCGAAAATATATAATTACATATATAATTACACATTATATATTTAGAATTTTTAATACGTAGAAAGATATTGGAAATTAGCATGCTCCAGAAGCTCATAATAGTTACAAAAAATTAAAATTTAATGACAAACTATGCTTTTACAAAGTGTGTTAATAAGATTGTACAATAGTAAGATAAAGGAATTCACCTTACTAACGGTTTTCTGGATTATCCTTATTGGTATTGGGCTTGCCAACATTTGGTTGGTTCATTGCCTGATACTGCTCGATTAAAAAATAAAAAACATAAGCAACTTAGTTCATTCTTATTGTCCTCATTCAAGTTGTTCTTGGGCTTTGTTCATCAATTTTTCTCTGGAACCTTATAGCCAATGCAACATCCTCATCCTCCTGTGTTGTTGTTGTCAGTGCCACAACCCTCCTTGAATTGTTTATGCTTGATGCCCCACCAGAAGGTTGTATGCTTGTATTCCTTAGGTTAGCATAAAATATTGTTTCAAGACTTAATTTTTGAGCTTTTTGCTCACTATTTAAGGAGCCAACTACTTTTCTTGCCTCAATTTCTTGGGGAAACAGGAGCTGGATTGTGTTCCAGAAGATTGTGTTTACAGTGCATGATCGTCCATTGCTGCAATTGATAAAGAGGGATTATATATATAAGCTACTGAAATAGGATGCTTCTAGGGCAGAAAGTAATTTAAAACATTTACTTTTGCCACACTTGTCTGCAACAAATCGTAGACATTTTCTATAAAATCTTTAGAATTGAAGAATAAAAAATCTACGCATTCATGTATATTAAAACTTAAATTTGGTACCGCATGGAAAAATTACTAGCATATTTGTCTGCAATAGTTGAAAAATTGTATTCACACCAGATATCTAGGATTTGATATATTAAAATTAAATTAAGTACCCCTAAAGGAAATTTTCTAGAATAAACATTTTAGAAGGCTTTTACAGCCAAAATCAAATATCATTCACGTGAGGAATTCAACCACATCTACTGCTATTGCTTATCCTAAAACAAAAATAAGAAACAAAGAAACCCGTAGCCTATCATGTTATAATATAAACCATCATTCAAGAATTCAATTTCATATTATGAAATCACTAGCATAAAAATTGTGACATTGGTATCAACGTAACTCAAGAGCCAAACAAAGCACATCATAATTAAAGCCTTATATATATATATATATATATATATATATATATATATATATATATATATATATATATATATATAAATATAAATAAAAAAAAAATAAATATATATAAATATAAATATAAAC
>Ga0214544_1011227_pt1 | contig 12528 bp, 17 predicted proteins | sample CNSS3metaG_FD_160074 | JGI IMG/M metagenome (GOLD analysis project Ga0214544, IMG submission 160074) | Root nodule microbial communities from cowpea collected in UCLA plant growth center, Los Angeles, California, USA - CNSS3 | ecosystem: Host-associated > Plants > Roots > Nodule | place: USA...
GTTTCCTCCCTTGGGAGTGAATACTTTTAAGCCTTATCTTGCATAGCAAGTGGCGGCACACATCCACTCATCTTCAAGGTTGCCACGGCTTCTAGCCTAGCCTTGTAGTGGCGTGCTTCTCACATTTTTACCATTTCTTTCCTTTCCATTTTATATTTTCTTCTTCATTTAATTGTTCTTGGTTTTCTATGGTTTATGTGCTTTCCATTTCCTTTTTGTTTTGAATCAATCCATCATCTTCTTCTCTTGAGCTTTGTGAAAGGAACCTTCACATCTAGATAGCTTGCTATCTTAATGTCCAGTGGGGATTTCACTTAACTTTCTTAATCAACTCACACCATATTCAATAATCTTAAAAAGGAATAAGATAATCCTTCATCACCTCTTTAGCATTCAGATCTTCATCAGACGCCACCCTCTCCGCCTCGTCCTCAGGACTAGTCTCGACTTTGTTAATGACTTGGCCATCAACTACGTCCTTGTTCACATCAAATCTGGAATCCGACTCATTCACGTCTTTGAAAAAGAAGACTGCCTTGCCTCAGACCCTTCTGAAACCCATGGATATGTTCTTGAATTATGCAACCTTTAAGGTCCTTCAGGTCAACTTCTAAGCCGTCATGCTTCTCCTTTAATTCATGATAGTCAGCCTCCAGATCAGCAATCTTCCCATTAAACTTCTCCTCCGAGACCAAGCAGCGTACTCTCCATGTCTCCAGCCTCTTTTTCTCCTCCAGCCACTCCGTTCTTTCCTTCTCCTAGGCTGCTTTCTCCTTGGCATGTTTATCCACTTGACTTTGCAGCTCTTCCACCTTCGACCGACTATCCTCCTTCAACTCCCTCTCCAACATACTCCTAACCCTACGACCCATAATTAACGCCTTACTATTAAATTCTACCATAGCCTTGACCATGGGATTCGGATCCATGTTATTAATGGAGTTAACCAACGTTTCTGATAGATTAATGTCCATGTCCCGTCGAACAATCGTCTCTGGCAGCTCTATAAGTCCAGCTTCCAGCTTTCCACCCCTACTCGACGATCTCGGCCCCAACAAGGTGGCCCTCACATTTTTCACATCTTTCGCTCCACCATACCTAATGGGCAGCTCCGCTTTCCTTTCCTCCGTGCACGTGTACTTCCACTAAGGATTCTTGTAAGTTCGGAACCTTAGTGCTCCCGCTAGCCTTTGCCTTCGTCGCCTTCTCCTTCCTCAGTGTCTGAAAAAATGTCAAGTTCTTTTTCCCAAGTTGTGCCAGGTGCCCTGCACCGTTTACACCAAATACTGGTTAGTTAACTTACACACATTATAGCACTTAAAATTACAAAAAGATACCTTCAATATCAACAATCGGATGAACCGAATTATAAAACCTAACTAAGCCCTTAGTGGGCATCCTATCATTAAACTTCATCAGTGTCTCCACCACCTCCTTATCCACCACCGACAATTTCTCAATCTTCATGTCCTTATACCTCCAGGGGTTATTGGTCCAACTAAAAGGAAACTTTGTACTCCCGTCATCGTTATAGAAATACGACCTCCCGACCTGTTTCACTACTACTTTGAAGAATCCATCCTTGAAATATTTGAATGCCTGGGTGAACGCGTCCAGTCTGCTTATACTCGGCCGACTCACCAATGATAACCACGTTGTTGGTTGTCGTGGCCTTGTGTCATAGAAATACAGAAACGCCTGCGGAGAGGGTTGCATGTATAACAAGCGACAAAGAACTCAAAAGGCTTGCAAGTACGCCCAACTATTCAGATGTAGCTGGGTATGTGCAACGTTTAGTAGCCAAAGTACCCTAATGGTAAAGTCATCGAACAGTAGCCTCACGTGCAATTGTGAAAAATGACACATATACATGTAGAAAAACTTATCAGCCGCTCCCTCTTGGCTGTGACAGACGCGTTCAACAACACTCACTCGCTCCAAAGACACTATATCACGGCTTACATCCCTCCCTACGAACATGAGTGTAGTTAAGCCATGAATCAAGCAATCTCGACCATCTGAATAATGAAGTTTGATTCCAGAAATTTGCAGCGACCCATTCATAACCGGTCTTAGTTGGCCAGCTACTCTCTGCTATCTTCTCTAGAGGGTCTTCCCTCACCTTAGTTATCGTCTCCATCAGAATCCTCCCTATCCCAACCGTAGGACCGCCACTTCCCTCATCACACTGTCTACCTATACCTTCCCTAGACGACTCTCACTACTCGATGTAGATAATGACATACTATCGCTAGTACTAGACATACCTTTTTTAATAAGTAAGATGCCGACAGGAACATAGAACTTATTGGACAACTCTAACGCACACAAATCACTACTATCAGATTTCTTACAAATGAGCCACCGTAAGCAAACTTTCAACAACAACCTCATTTATAAACAACAATCCAAACTGATACAACTCCTTCCCGCCAAAAGTTATAAGACACACGAAGCGTCACAACGCACACGAAACGTCACAACACTTAAAACAGCGGCGCAAAACCCCTCTTATTAGACCCATGACATCTGCACCTTTTCACCTACCACCAACTTTTAAGACTATAGCCTTAACACTGTTCATCACATAAAGGTTGAGGGACTGGTGTACTCCACCTAGGCGACCTAACAAAATTGCTCACGCTTCTCATCCTTTGTCGTTATAACTACACCGACACAGGCTGGGGGACTGGTGTACAGCACATAAGCGACCTAACATGACTATAACGGTAAAATCTGCCTATACAGCTCGCAAGGTAAAATCCGCCTACATAGCCCGCAAGAGTGCAAATACTTACCAAATGAATCGATGGACGAGTATACGCGGACCAGGCCGACTATTTTAGAGGATAGGACAACATATGTCGACCATTCCAAACTTAGAACATTGAGACAAACCCCCTAAGACCAACAATCACTGAATTTAGGGGGCCCAGGCCCATCTATGACCCAATCAATAAACTATAAATACGCATGAACCCCAACAATTAAAGGTACGCATTCAGTAATCCCTTAATCACAAGATTTGACTTTCTGAGCACCTGTTGGCTGACTTGATCGTTAGAGCCTTCTCCACAGGTAACCCTTCACGGGTCTAAACCAAAGTACCAGCAGATGGCATATTCGAGCCAAGAGGAAGCCTACTAGAGGGATTGCGGATTGAGGTAAGGTGATATTTATGTCTGACATCTCTTATTTGTTCTCCGCACGAACAATATATAAATATATTTTTAACATATATATAAAAAAAGAAAAAAATGTTGGGGAAGTCATGGCTCCCCTAGTCATACATAAGATCTGCCTCTGAGTGTGAGTGTAGTTGATGACAACTGGTTCGGTAGAACGTTGCCAAACCCTCATTCTCGCAGCGGAAATGGTGAATGAAGCAGCGTAAGTGAAAGAAAACGACACTCACACGAGTTCCAGTGGGAAACTCTCACTCAAACGGATCCTAATAGGAGAATACCTCTATTAGAAGGTGAACTAAGATGAAAGGGGACATAACACTCTCATTCATCAAAGCTGACATTACAATGAAATGGCTTACCATTTTATAGCTCGAATGACAACTGTGTGAAAACAGAATAGAAGAGAATGGATGCCATCTAACAAGAATCCTAACGACAAAGGTGTGAGGTGTTGATTTGTAACCCTAGCAAAGGGTGGCACGCGTGATGGGGAAAACCCTAACACAGGATGGAATGCGTGATGGAGAAGAAAGGAAACCCTAATTGTCTATGACACATGAATGAACCCTAGTCGGAACTGTGTGAAGGTGCGAAGGCGTGAGGCTCGTGTGTTGGTGAAAAGCATGACATTAATCCTAGTAGAGAAAGCTGAGGGTTGGCATGCTTGAAGAGAAACTCTTTCTGCCTTTGGGGTACACTCGGGAAGATGTGGCGTGGAACAGCCTTCAAGTTTGGGCTGCAGAAAGATGTAATGAGACGGCCCAAAAGAGAGGTGATGTTGTTAAGTGTGAGGGTGCTGTCAGCGTGGTGGAGGTGCAGATAAGAAGCAAGCCATGCGTGAGGTTTGAAGAATTGGGCTCGGGCCCAACAAAGGTGATGATAACAAAACAGGCTGCAGCAGGACGGGTGGTGCGGGAAGCATTGGTGCATGATGTATGAAGGAATTGGCGGCCCAATTAAAATGCTGCTACGTAGCTGGTCCAACACATTCCATTCCACACTTCATCAAATGCTTCAATTTGAATAGTTTGGCTGCAATTAGTAAACCAACCCAATTAGACAACTTTATTTAATTAAAAGGAAAATAAAAGAAAATAAAAGAATGGCCTAGGCATGGGCCAATGCTATGAAAAGCCTCTTAGGGTGATATTTATCATCCCCTCCCTCTTGAAAAGGATCTGTCCTCAGATCAAGAGGTTTCTTTAAGGTCCCACAGCAATTAAAGACGAATTCCTCCAGGATCAAAAATATGTATGCAGTAATCATCAAACAATTTTTCTGTTACTTTCCAAGATGGAAGTAGAAGATACTTGTAAGGAATATATGAAGAAGGCCTTTTAATTTTGGAAGGATTTGGTACATAGCCTACTTCACAAAAATACTGCTTGTCACTTTGACTTAATTGATATCTAAAAGGTAACTCTAATTCAAAGAAGATTTTTGGAAATTCTTTTGAAGTGTTTAAAATAAATGATGAAGGTGGAGAAGCAATTTTAGGGAGAACTAAGACAAAAGTATTGACGACAAATAAAGAAGAGTTGAAAGGTGGAATTACTCCCTTGAGGTCTATGCAAGGAGTTGTAGGATGTTGTATCTCTACTTCCGTAAGCATTATTTCTTTTCTCTCAATCTCTTTCTGTTTTCTTTTAAACTCTTTCTCTTGTCTTACTCTCTCTTCAATTCTTTTCTCTCTTTTTCCTCCTTCTCTTTTCTCAATTGTTCCTCTTCTTCTCTCAATTCTTGTTCAAATTTTTCTCTTTCTTCATGCTCTCTTCTCTGAATTCTTATTCTTTCCTTATCTTCCAACTCCCTCATCTCTCTTAAGAGTATTGTGAGTTTTTCCTCCTTCCTCCTTGCTATCTCAATTTTCTTTTTCTCTATCTCACGATCAAAATCAAAGGAAGGTGGTATGAATGTTCTTCTCATGCATGCTCTCAACTCAGTCTAATTTTGAATGGGAGATTTTCTTCCTTTTTCCACTCTAGACTGCCTATAATCCCACCACTCTCTTGCATGTCCTACAAAACTAGAAATGCACAAAGTAAGAAAATAGTATTTACTATGTCTAAGATGGAATGAATGCACCAAATCATCTATTTCCCTCTCCCAAGATATGTATGGTAATGTACTTATGTCCTCACCAAAGAAAGGGAATGTACTCTCATGTGTATGATGCATTTTATCCTCACTATGGCTACCTAAATGCAATCCTCTATACGAATGAAAACTCATCTTGCCAAAAACACTTATCAAACAATTTTTCACAAAGAAACTTTAGAAATTTATAAAGAGAATATAAAGGAAAATATTTCTAGAGATGTTCCCAGGAAAGAGAGGTGAGTCTCATGGACAGGCTTAGAAACGAAGCCTTTCCTAACCAGAAATCTCTAAATTTCTTTCACAAAAATTCTCAATAAAATTTCTCAGCAAAACAAATCTTAATTGTGAAAAACAACTTTCAAAGTGTTTGAAATCCTATGACCAAAGAAAGGTCAACTAAGTGTTGAAAGATTTGCACCTAGATATCACAAAGACGTAAAACATAATTTTCATCATTCATATCACACATAACCTGGACATGGAAAACATAAAGAACAAGAAAACATAAAAGCAAGAAAACATAAACTAGATGAAAAGTTTTCCTAAATGAAGAATCAAGTGGCACTTGGAACCCCTTGATAACATCACACTACACGTTAAGAAGCTATTACACACCAAGCTAAGGTTAGGATTGCTCTAAAGCATTTTCCCACCTAAACCAAATGAAACAGAAACTGAAATTAAGAAAAATTACACCACAAAATTTTGTGATATCAAAACAAACAGAAATGGAAAAAACAAAACTGCAACTGGAATTGGACCAGTTTGCTCTCTATTTGCTCTCGGTCCAGCCACATAATGGGTGTTCTCATGTGTTTGCACTCCTTCTTTAAGTCCCAACTCACTCCACAAGTCCTCTCAGAATGCTATCTCACTACCTTTTCCCACAATTCATCCTGCAGCTCTACCTTCAAGAGAAAGGTAATCACCTACAAAGTTGCCAAAGTAGTGAGTTGTATGCCAACTGAAACAAGATCACTCACAGTCTTCCACATAAGAATAACAAAGCAGAAAAGCAAGAAAAGGTCAAATAGAAGAATTGGTCAACATCAAGTGAAAGATTGAATGACAAACTCAATGGAATAAGCAAAGCAAGACAAGCAAGAAACAAGCTATGAAAGAAAGGAGGCACACAAAAGAGAACCTAAGGAATGTATCTAGAGTAAGATGAACAAAACCAAAGTCAAACAAAGACTAAAAAGAAGTTGAATCAAGAGCATATGCACATTGAAAAGTAAGAGGACAGTAGCAAATTTGTGACTGTAGTGCACTCTATTTTACTCAAATCAGTGGATCAAACATTCATTTTGCAGACCAGAAGTACTTTTCATGGATTTCTCAGTATATTTCTTTTTTTTACTGGACTGCTTTCTTTTTCTTTCTTTTTTAACTCACAAAGAGAATCAACAACAGCTCACAATAGTTTCAACAGGCTACTTCCAATTTAGTACTCAAACACATATGGGAGAATTCAAGTGATTCAACTAAAAAACAATGATAAAAAGCACACTAAACAATAATGACTTCACAAGAAACTCTCGGGCAGTGCAAACAATTAGCAATATGCAACAGATTTAAAGCAAGCATCAACACAGATCACAAAAGTTACAGCAGTTTAAGTCATTTGACACTCTCAAAAGCTGAACATGTGTAATCTAAGAACTAGCAACAAATCAAAGCAAATGAAGGCCAACACAAACAGGGCAGATATATGAATCTGCAGTGACTTGCAGTGCCATGATGAGGACACACTCTAAGCTAATCACAGATTAAAAAAAGAAATTGTGATATAGCAAATAGAATCAACTAAAACAGATTTAATCTCAAACTGAAATACTCGTTCAAACAGTGACAACACATAGAAAATGAGCCAAGAAATTTGCAATTAACAATTGAATTACTCGTTCAAACACATATCAGCTGAAGATTGGGAAATAGGAATAGCTACAACGTCTGTAATCAACAGCAAGGCCAAAGAGGATGCAACTTGTAAGAACAAGATCTGAACAAGGCAGATTCAAAGGCAAGCAAATCTAAACACACATGGCCAAGTAAGATATGCAACATTTGAGAGATCTAGACAAACTAAACCAGCACTAGACAAAAAATGAAAACAAAGTACTGGCATTCAAAACAAATAGACACTAATTGCAGTGTTGAATTCAGATTCCAATGATCAAGCAATATGTGGAAAATCTGGACATGAATTGAGCAAAGCAAATCTGAATTTGCAGAAGGAAACAGGAAACCCGTGAATGCTCATATTGACTGATGCAATGCTCAATTTCAAGCAAAAAAAATATTAGACCAGCAATGGAATTCAAACAGCAACAAAGCAATCAAAAGAGCAAAGACACAGCCTATGTGTGGACCAAAACCAACTAGAATTCCATTGAAATATTGTGAACAGAGCAGATGTATCATCAAAACAGTGGAAATCATGAGTTTGGCCAGCACAAGCATTGGCAAGAGTAAATCAGTAACAATGAAAAAGTAATCAGGCACGATTAAAACCAGGAACAATTAGAAGCATACACTGCAGAACAATTGCCAATGATCTAATAGCAATTAGAGAACACCACAAAACACAAATTAAGATACTAGACACACATTTTACAATTGAAATTGAAATAACACACAAAAATTAGGGACAACTCTATGGAATCAGTGACATATCAAGCAACGAAACATTAACGAAGACAAAACACGATTATAAAATTGTAAAGCTAGGTAATAAAAACTGAAATTAAAATCTAAGTGACATGCATCGAGCGGCAAATTAGAAGCCTATGACATGTTTTAGCATCAGGATTGATTCAGAAAAATCGGAACAATCAAATTTGAATCAATTTCAACGAGAAAAACCACTACACAGATTCATAATACAAAATTAGACGTAATCAGAATGTGAACAAGATGAAATCGAACGGCTAAGAAGAAATATGAACGGATATACTCATCTTTGAAGACCTCCTCGCTCCAAGCTCGAAACTGGAGCTCTGATTACCACATGATGACAGCCGGTTCGATAGAACATTTCCAAACCCTCATTCTTGCAGCGAAAATGGTGAATGAAGCAACGTAAGTGAAAGAAAACGACACTCACACGAGTTCCAGTGGGAAGCTCTCACTCAAACAGATCCTAATAGAAGAATACCTCTACTAGAAGGTGAAGTAAGATGAAAGGGGAAATAACACTCTCATTCATCAAAGCTGACATTACAATGAAATGGCTTGCCATTTTATAGCTCGAATAACAACCGTGTGAAAACAGAATAGAAGAGAATGGATGCCATCTAACAAGAATCCTAACGGCAAAGGTGTGAGGTGCGTGATTTGTAACCCTAGCAAAGGGTGGCACGCGTGATGGGGAAAACCCTAACACAGGATGGAATGCGTGATGAGAGAAGAAAGGAAACCCTATTTGTCTATGACACATGAATGAACCCTAGTCGGAACTGTGTGAAGGTGCGAAGGCGTGAGGCTCGTGTGTTGGTGAAAAGCATGACGTTAATCCTAGTAGAGAAAGCTGAGGGTTGGCATGCTTGAAGAGAAACTCTTTCTGCCTTTGGGGTACACTCGGGAAGATGTGGCGTTGAACGATCTTCAAGTTTGGGCTGCAGAAAGATGCAATGAGACGACCCAAAAGAGAGGTGATGTTGTTAAGTGTGAGGGTGCTATCAGCGTGGTGGAGGTGCAGATAAGAAGTAAGCCATGCATGAGGTTTGAAGAATTGGGCTCGAGCCCAACAAAGGTGATGATAACAAAACAGGTTACAACAGGACGGGTGGTGCAGGAAGCATTGGTGTATGATGTATGAAGGAATTGGCGGCCCAATTAAAATGCTGCTACGTAGCTGGTCCAACACATTCCATTCCACACTTCATCAAATGCTTCAATTTGAATAGTTTGGCTGCAATTAGTAAACCAACCCAATTATACAACTTTTATTTAATTAAAAGAAAAATAAAAGAAAATAAAAGAATGGCCTAGGCATGGGCCAATGCTATGAAAAGCCTCTTAGGGTGATATTCATCAGTAGTGAACATTGTGTGTGGTTGACTTAGTGTGAGATACGTGTGTGAGGTACAAGTGAGGGATGGTGTAAGAGGGGTAAGTGTTACGTACTAGTGTGTGAGGAGTGAACGTGAGTGAATGGTAAATGGTGAATGGTGAGTGAAAAGGAAAATTATTTTTTGACAAACTTGACAAAGTTTCCACAAATAGAATTAAATATTTTTTTTTTATTTTTTAACCCAAATAATGTAATAAATACTACTTTTTTTTAGCTAAATATGTACATTGTCAAAGTTTGTTAAGAAAAACTTTATCAAACTATCACTTTCCGAGTGAAAATGGTGAGGGAAGGGAGGTAGGTGAATGAAGTGCAGGTCCGATGGGTGTGTGTGAGAGAAAAAAATGTGAGTGAAGTGTCCTATGGGGGTGTGATAGAGAGTAAAAATGTAAGTGGAGTGTGGGTCCCATGGGTGTGTGTGAGAGAGAAAAAAATTAGAAAAGAGAGAGGAAAAATGACAAGTGGCAGCCTTGTATAGAAGGGGATTTTTGGACTAAGGAAAAGAAGAAAACAAGGATGTGGTTATAAATAAGAATTGGGGTTTTTGGAAGAAGATTATAAGTGGTAAGGAAATAGAAAATGAGGTGTGATGAAAGAAAAAATTTCCACTATTTTTAATTAATTTAATTCATTTAAAAATTCATTTTTCTTTCAATTTTTATTTTATTATTATTATTATTTATTTTTTTACTCTTTATTTCACTTACTTTTACCCCTTTTTTTATTACTATTTAGCATGTACTATTTTTTTTTTGAAAATTATATTATTTGTCTAGACGAAATTGGGTGTTGACAATCCTAGTAAAGCTAAAATGGGTACATTGATGAGGTTTCTTTAAGTTGTTGAAAAGCTAACTCTTGCTTCTCCCCCAAACAAAAGGTACATCTTTCTTGACCAATTCATTGATCGGTGACGTTAAACTAGAGAAGTTAGGAACAAACCTTCTTTAAAAGTTTGCCAACCCAAGGAAACTCCTAACTTCTCCAAATATTTTAGTAGTGGGCCTTTCTTGGATGACCTTGATTTTATCAAAATCGACATGGACCCCATTTTTATTAACCATAAATCATAAGAACACTAAATTATCCACACAAAAAGTGCATTTGTCAACATTTGCCAAAAGTTTGTTGTCTCTTAAAATAGAAAGAACAACTCTCAAGTGCTTGATGTGATCATGCAAATCTTGACTATACACCAAAATATCATTAAAATAAACAACTACAAACCTACCAATATAATCCCTTTGAGTATGACTCATAAGCCTCATGAATGTGCTAGGTGCATTAGTAAGGCCAAATGGCATCACCAACCATTCATACAATCTAAATTTAGTCTTAAAAGTGTTTTTTCTCTCATCACCTTTGATGTGACCCCAACAAGCCCAAGCTCAAGTGCATCAACAAGCCCAAGCCCAAATCAAGACCCAAACACTAGAAGCATGATTAGAAAGATTCACATGGGCCTTTCACAAGATGATCAAGCCAATCATGGGCTTTTTACATTATTCACATGGGCTAAAGAAATCTCTAAAATATAAGTTGATGCATGAAGGAAATAGTCTAGATTTAAATTGGGCCATTGTTTAGGCTTTGCTTTCAATAAAATAGCTAGAACACTTTTGGAACAATTGGGTCGAGCCCAATTTGCTATCTTTGGTCGAGAATCCTTAGCTCTCTCTACACTTGGATACAAGCAAAGCATGAGCCAAGCAAGCAGCATGTGATGGTAGCATGGAGCGTGTGACTTTGGCAAAGAGAGTGTGACATGCCACTTGGCGCCATTAAGACTCATCTCCTACATCACATGGTCTCCAATCAAGCTTCTCCTCCAAGCTACATTTGCATTTCATCTTTGTTGCATTTTCTTCTCATTTGGCCGGCCATGAGCCTATAAATAGATCCATTCAACTATTATAATGGTTACTCTTGAATTGTTAAGAGATGCTAGTGTTGAGATCACTCCACACTTCTATTAATTTGAGAGCATACATGGTTATTCTTCTCCTTCATCTCCTCTAGCCACCTTCCACACCATAGCACTACTTCTACTCTTCATCTTCACCAAAGCATCCATTTTCGACAACAAGTTTCTTCTTCATCACCAAATTCTATTGCACTTCAACTCATCTTTGGCATTCTCCATGGATTTCCTTCCACTCCTCCACCAAGGACGTCCATCAATTGGTATCTAGAGCCATCCAAGACTTTGGTGCATCCATCCTGTTGGTTGGGTAAGGTTCTTGGTCCATACTTGTGTTTTGTTGTCAATTTTCGTGTTGTTCTTCTTCTCCACTATTTTTCTTCTAGTTTTTGCTGTTTTCTTCATCATTTTGCTGTTCTACACCGTTTGACATTGAGGCTACATAAATCTCCATTGATTCATCTTGTAGTACTCCTTGCTTCATTGGTGCAAATATTTTTTTAGCTTCCATTTTCGTTTTCCAGCATTTGTTCTTTGTTTCTTTGAGTTTTCTTCATTTTTATTCGGTGAATTCAGTTTTTCTTTGCATTTTATCATTCCAGTTATGTTTAAGTCATGTTCTATGCTTTGTTTGTGCTTTAATTCAACATTTCCACCGTTTAATTTCCTTTTGATTTGGCTGGGTTTCCGAGCCACATCTCACAACAAAAACACTATGATCCTTCATGAATGTGTGTGGATATTTAAGGCCTGAATTCTCACTATTTTTCATCCATTTCACCGATTAGATTCATGCTTTTGAGTGTCTAAGATGTTCTTCTATGTTGATGCTTGATTTTAGTTGATAATCAAGTTCTTTAAGCAATGCTTTCCATAGAACATCCTCTCCAATTTCAGAGAGCACCTCTGTAACATCCCTACAAGATATTACTTAATTAAATATTTAAATATATAAAAAGAAGCTTGAACGTCGCAACTTTATTAATTCCAGCCGCGGGAAATAAAACAAAATTTAAGGTTCCATGCGACAATCATTTAATTAATAAAAATAATTCCAAAAATTATTACAAGTTCCAAATAAAACTTTAAAACATAGTAAATCCCTAGCTCTAATTCCCAACTAGTCCCTCTCTCCTTCTCGAGTGTTAGCAGCATTACCTGTATCATCAACTGCTCCCGTGTAAAATTACACGATCATCGCCAAGCACAAACATAAAGGGTGTGCTCAACAATATATATATATA
>Ga0214544_1011232_pt1 | contig 12522 bp, 4 predicted proteins | sample CNSS3metaG_FD_160074 | JGI IMG/M metagenome (GOLD analysis project Ga0214544, IMG submission 160074) | Root nodule microbial communities from cowpea collected in UCLA plant growth center, Los Angeles, California, USA - CNSS3 | ecosystem: Host-associated > Plants > Roots > Nodule | place: USA...
TTAATTTTTATAATATAATATATATATATATATATATATATATATATATATATATATATATATATATATATATATATATATATATATATATATATCGTGACTTGTGTCTTATATCTTTTTAATTTAATCATATCTTTGTATTTGTATTTATGTCATATCCGTATCCGTATCCATATCTATATCCTGACAATATAGTATAGGATGAACTATTCATCACTAATGAATAATTTTATTAATCTCTTTTGAAAAAATCCAGGAATTCAGTACTTTCATTCTTATGGTCAACTAGGAAAAAAATAGTAGGGTTGCTAAAAGTTTTGACAATGCATTTGGACCATTTTGCCATGCACATGCAATGCATCTATATTGAATTCACTTTGGAAAATGAGCCCTAGCCCACGAGAATTTCTGCATTTGCATAACACGTGTCCTCCTTGACCATGTGATCTCATGTGATCTAACATTCTATGAGCCCAACGAATGCCACCTGGATTTACTAACGTCGTTAGCTTCATTTCAATTTTCCGCAAAAAAATAAAAATTGATTCCAGTTTTCACAATTCTTCGATGGGCTAAAACTTGTAAGAGACGTCACACTATAAAACTATTCATATTCGTTTAACTTTTAAAATATCATAAAAAGAAAGTGGTACAACATATAACAAGTATATTAAAGTAGAATTGGTGAAGCTTTTTTAATTCATGAGCATTGTTGAAGATTGGTGGTTAATTTCACATGCACAAGTTTCGATCTAAAACATGATGTGAATGTTAAAATGGAGGTTTAAGTAGGTAATTAGTGAGAATGGGAATCTCTGAATAACGTGACAATTGGAGGGTGTATGAAGATTTCGTGATGGAATTGAAATCGGAAATGTTAATGCATTGTTCATAATGGGTGGACATTGAAGTGTCTTGAAGGAAGTAGAATACATGAGCGTTGTTATCTTTTACACTAGTTTGGTGTCATTTTCAATGGTACGGAAGTGGGAAACAAGATCATGGAAGGTAGAAGAGTTCCTTAAAATTGTTCCTAGGTAAAGAGACTCTCTCCCTCACATAAAAATGAAAAATGAAACTTTGCGTGGACCAATAAAAATTTTGTTATGGTTGGAACTTCGACATGCAAATACATCCTTTATGATGGGTGCAAATTATTGTTAAAGTGCATAGAATTACAATAAGACCTAAACTTATCTATACAAATGGTTAATCCTACTCTCTACAAAAATTCTTAAAACAATAAAATTACGAGTCTTCGTTTTGATATAACTTTACTTTCTCATCTTTTATTCAATGTGAAACTTAGACTTAATATATTAATCGTACTTGGTCCGATAAAAGGAATAAACATAATAAATATAAGATATTTAGTAAAAAATGACTTGAATTTTCTCTTCTAAGTTATTGTTTTTCCCATCTATCAAATTTAACTATTGTGGATTACCTTAAAGGCATCCTTTATCTTTCTATTTTTCTTTTATTTTTGTTAACTTGGTAGAACTAATAAACGATATAATATGCTATGGGGCATTATAACTGCATATTTAAGTGGGACTAATTATAGAGAATGATATTATTTTTAAGTTTCCATAAAATTGACAAAAATATGAACGTTTTAGTTCGCAAATGCTTCTAATCAGCAATTTAGGAATGTGAAACCTGGGCTGTCTCGTGAACTTTTCTATGGTACTTCACGCTCGTGATTCAATTGGGCTTATATAGGCCCATGTTTTTGGGCTATTAGAAAGTTGAGTTTGTTCTTTGTACAAGTTAATACATTAGGTTAATTCTTGTTGGATCTTTTTTCCTGCACTTTCAAAATTTTTTCTACATCTTCGTACATTTCTTTTAAAATTCAAAAATATCCTTTGACCTAACCATTTAAGTAAAGTCACGAACATTACACTTTCAAAATATATAACCGAAAGTCAAAATATATTACTGGAAGTTGACTTCTGAAATATATATATATATATATATATATATATATATTTTTTAATTTAAAGTTTTGTTTTAAAATTTTATATTTTAGTTTAATTATTTTAATACATTATATAAAGAAATTATATATATATATATATATATATATTATTTTTTAAATATATACTAAAAATACTTAAGAAATAAATTAAATTAAAAATACTTAAACTTTACGTAAAGAAAATATTAATTTTGTTTTAACTATTTTTAATTTTATTTAAAGTTTATGTTTTCTAAATTTTAAATGTTTTTTAGTTTATTATTTTATATTTTATTTATTTTTTATGTTTTCATATTTTTTAATATATATTTGAAAAATAAAATAAAATATGAATATCTATATATATAATTTTTTATTTAATGTACTGAAAAAATAAATATAAATATAAAAGTAAATAGAACTAAAATATTATTAAACTTCAAATAAAAAAATGAAAAATGAATTTTTTTTCATTTATTTAATTTTGATTTCCGGAAGTCGATTTTCGGTAATATATCTGAATTTTCGGAAGTCGACTTTCGATAATGTATATTGACTTCAGAAGTCGACTTTCAATTATATATTTTGACTTACAGAAGTTGACTTTCTGTTATATATTTTGACTTTCGAAAGTAGACTTCTGCCTATATATTTTTACTTTCGAAAATTGACATAAAAATAGTTTTGACGATGTGATATGCCTAACTTTATTTAAATGGTCAAAATGTATTTTGTGATTTAAACTTTGTTTAGAAGTGTGGAAGAAATTTTGGTGATGGAGGAAGAAAGACCATTCTTGTTTCATCGGTATACCAGATGTTGTGATGATACCCTTGGATAATATAACTAAATTCATGCTTATTTTTTTTATAAAGGTATATAGTCTAGAGAAAATCTATACAGTGTTTGTGCAATTTTTTATTTTTTTATTTATTAACATTAAATATTACACTTTTGTAAAAATTTACTTAATTCAAATTTCATCGATTATTAATATATATTATACATAATTTAAAATATTTTTAAAAAATGGAGGTCCATGGTCCCCTTCAATTACAACAATGATCCGCCCTGGTCGGTACATGACTTAATTTAGTCTATAGTTTGATATGTAATAATCTGTATTTAAATACATCACTCAGATTTGGTTCACTGAATGGGTTTCTCTTTTGGTGTTGTCTGTGTTATGTTTACTTAAATAGCAGACTTCTGAACTAGTTCAAGAGTTAAGTAATAACAAATAAATTTTTGAAAATTTTAAATTTGAATATTTGACAATTTTTTTTTCCAGAATACCTAGAATATAAAAATATGTATTGGTTATTCAAATAATAAAACTCTCAGTATAACATTTCTATTTTTTTTGTTAAACAATTAAATAATAAAAATATTTGGAAAATTGTCTGCGGTGTGACTCGACCGTAACCGGTGCATTTAGCACATTTAACTCTAAGATAAAATAAACCTAACCAATCATACCACATTATATAAGTAAACCAATACAGTACTAAACCTGACCTATTCAATTTGTGGGTTAAAAGAATAATTCGAAAATCCTAACTTATTATATTTAAATAACATTTCACTACTGAAATAAATATGTTTTTTCTTCCGATATCGTTTATTATTATACTAGCGTATCAATAAATTATTTAAATCTTAAAAATAATAACTAAAATATAGTAAAGTTAATATATATATATATATATATAAAATATTATTTTGAATTTGTAAGATTTTCGATATCTATAATACAAATATAAATATTATATGTTCTTACTGAACATACTAGACACGAGATAATTTGGTATAAGTTTAAATATGTTTATGTTTTTCAGTAAAAATTAGAATTAGTCTTTTTTTGAAACATTAATTCAATTTAGTCTTTCAACTTTACTTTACAAATACATAGATTTAGATAATTTAATCAAATCTTTTTATGTTGATTTGACGTTTCAAATGCACTTCATTGTAGTATTTGAATTGTTAATGTGTTGACAACATTAAATAAACTTACAAAAATTTGATTAAAATGACTAAATTCATATAATTTTAATGATAAGGGATTAAATTAGTTCAAAGGTTTAAGGAGTGACTAATTTTAAAATTCACTAAAATTTTAGGAACCAAAAACATATTTAATCTTATATTATATTTGATTCTATACTATACTAAACTAATCTAATAATAATAAAGTGAATTCCTTCTAAATTATATATTGTAAATTAATTTTTCATCTAATATAATAATATTAACGTTAATTGAGTATCAATACATTTTTACAATAACTTAAGTATTTGTTTATTGTTAAATAAATTTTTATGTATTTTGATTTTGATCTTTATCGTAACATTATATTACAAGAAATTTAAATTTTATTTTGCGTTCTATTACAATTAACATTAGACAATCATAAGCTTTAATATCAAATTAGCATATAATTCTTTCGAAAATAATTATAAAATTTGTAAATATTTCTTATAAAATGTTTTATAAAAAAAATTGAATATAAAATATTTTCCATAACAATATTTATAATATTTATAAGATATTTTTACCAAAAAGTTTTCAAAATAAAGTAAGAAATATGTATTTTTTAAGGGTGATGACTATTTTGATTTTAAGAAAAATGGTTACTAAAAGTGTGTACACCAAAAACTAGAATTTAATAATATATATATATATATATATATATATATATATATATATATATATATATATATATATATATATATATATATATATAATAGTCTTTCTATCCGTGCAACGTACGAAGTTTTTTTACATGTAATATTTGTGGTAATAGCAATGAGTTTTTGGATATTTAATAATCTATATGATGAGAATATAATGTTTTTAAAACATGTTGAAGTGTATAAATAGAATAAATCAATTTAGAATGTAATTAAAGTGGTATGTCAAGTTAATATTTGATTTCATTTTACGTTTTTTGTCTATTCTGTTATCTTTAACAACCAACGACAAAAATATGACTAATACACTATTTTGTTAAAATAAGAATAAAAAAAGAATAAATTACATACCTATAATGATTTAGGAATTTATGGACAGTTGATTCTGAACAGTGATCGTAAAAGTGTATTTCAAAAGCAGAATTTCCAGTATTCCTTAAATAACATAGTTTGGGTGGTTTTACTTGATAAAACTTTCTTATATCAATCCAGCCATCAGTAATTCGCGGACCATAAGTATTCATGTTGAAGGTAACATGGTGAGCATGGCCTTTTTTATCAGAAATAGTCCAACATGGTCCCAGTTCATGGCCTAATTGAATGACAAACAATCGGTTGACGAACGCAAAATCCTTGTAAATAAAAGCAATATAAAAAAAGTATTAGTTAACGAAAACCAGAGAACAATAATGGTAAATAATGTATAAGAAGCAAGTTCAGAAAAACCTGGTCTTCCATGAAAATAGTAAAGAATCCACCCTTCCCCTTTGAGGCAAGTATGGATTGTTCACCAAGGATGCATTGCTTAGTGGTCATCTGCTAAATTGGTAAGATAGGATTTTTTTTGGCAAAAAAAAAAATAACCGAACTCTAAAAATGTAGAAGAAATTGTTGAAGATGATGAACAAAACAAATTATAAGAACGTCTGGTTAAAAAAATGAAAGAAAGATGATGAACAAAATCGATTATAAAAACGACTGGTTAGAAAAATGAAAGAAAGATGATGAACATAATCGATTATAAAAACGACTGGTTAGAAAAATGAAAGAAAGATGATGATCAGAACCAATTATAAAAACGTCTGGTTATAAAAACATGCATAACAGATGGCGAGAAAGAAAGATGGCAAGAAGATATAGCAGATGAGGAGAAGTATAGTTCATAAAAGGGTGTTGTTCATACAAATTGAAGAGTTTAACAGTGATACCTTTCTGTAATGGATAAGAACTTCTTCAAATCGCAATGGATGGCTGATAATCGCAGTGTAATGGTGTTAAGGTGAAGCAGAGAAGATAAGTGCAAATTTGGAGACGTAAATGACTTCTGAAATGTGAATTGTCGTAATCTTGAAAAAAATATTAAGTATAGCAGTTGAACAGTCTGTCTGCACAATGAGAAAGGTATGACGGTGCAACAGACAGTGTAATCATCATTCTCGTGAGAAGTGAAAAACATAATGAGAATTTTTTTAAAAAAACTTAAACGTCTCTTGGAACCGGAAATCGTAATTAATTGAATGGTCTGAATCTGTTCAAATAATGAATAAGTGTAGGAGATGATGGAGCAGTTGAATCATCATTATCTCGAGCAGTGCAAAAATTGATGCAGGAAATACTGATAGACACGTTGAGATTTTAAATTAATTTAAAGCATTATTTATTGTGATTTCCAATGCGTTACAATGTTTCATACTTCTCTAATATTTATTGAATATTAAAAATTAAAGATTTAAATATTTGTATACAATGATGATCTTGGAATGCGAATGTTTTAATACTTTATAATTAATATTTACGTTAAATGATTCCCAGCAAAGAAATTAATGACAAATATTTAATGTCTTTTAATGACGTGTAACATTTAAATTTTATATCTAATGACAATTAATTTGAATGAATTTATTTATCTAATTAATAATATTTGATATTTTTTGTTAAAAGTTCATATTTAAATGTATTAGATTTTTTTGATAAAAATATAATAGTGTTTAATCTATTTGTCATAAAACTTAAAAATTAAAATAATTACGTTTAAAAAACTCGTCAACATAAAACGAAAAAAACAATTAACTTCATAGTAAATCTTTAAAAGCAAACATAGAGAGTAATATATATAATAAGTGCATACAAAATATAAGTCCACTTCAAATCTATATATATATATATATATATATATATATATATATATATATAAATAAAAGAAGATTAACAAAAATAAAATACAAAATGTTAAAAATTTAAAACCAAATTAATGGATAAAAAACTTTGATATGGATGCTTGTTCTGTCACCTTTAACTTCAAAAAACAGCTCACGATGATCATCTGCAGAAAGTTGATGAAGATTACAAAAACTTTTCCAGCCAGTTCCAATCTTAACAGAATTACGTCTTATGATCAATTTACATTCGACTTCTCCCCTTGGTCCGTGTAGAACAACAGATCTAAGTCCACTGTTTTTAAAATAATTGGCAAATTCTTTTTTCAAATATTGCAAAAAAAGAGGATAAAAGATCTTACTTATTAAGAAGACATGTAAATAAATAATAAAAAGAAATTAAAACTAACCAAGTGGCTGGCTTGGCAGTAGTATGTGGATAGTTGAACTTCAAAATGAATTAAGTTTGATATATGTAGAGGACGACAAATAGAAAGATGGTTGAAGAAGTTGGCTTTCAATGTTGAGTCGCAAACACGTTTAGAGACGTGGAGTTGGAAAGAATAATTTCTGAAATATTTGAAGACAATCAATTTGTTAGACTGATCTGCATAAAAAGATATTAAATCATTCCAGCCTTGGGTGATCATTGGAGTGTGAATATTCATGTTGTACGTAACATTATGAACATTCCTGTCATAATCAACAATGGTCCACTGTGAACCAAGGTCCTTCAAATTATGTATTATGAAGAGTCGGTCGACGTGTCCAAAATCCTTCAAAGATAAGGAAATTTAGAATAAAGAAATACAAACAAAGAATACAAAGGAATGTGAAGGAATAAAAACAATACCTGGTCTTTCAACAACATAGTAACGAATCCGCCAAGCATTTTGCCAGAAAGTATGTATTGTGGTGTGCGCACGGATTCCATTGTTTGAGAACAAAGTGGGGATGGAGAATAATTTTAAGAGAAGATAATGGGTCACATAAGAGAAATAAGATTTGTCACTTTGTAGTCGCCAATATATAGAAAGAGAAAAGGAAAAGTCATTATTGTTGCCAATATATAAAAAGAGAAAAGGATAAGTCATTACTGTTGGTAGAGTCCGTACTTACTGGACAACGTGCATCATAATTAATGCAATTACCTGTGAATATAAAAGTGAATAAAAAGTACGAATTAAAATAATATGGTTGAAATAATAAAATAAATAAATAATTAAAATAACTAATTAAAGATTTGTGAACTGATTTTTTTTACATAAAATCAAATATCTAAAAATATTTCAGATGTCGTAAAAAATGGAAAGTGACCATGAGAAGAGAATACAAAGATTTGTGAACATATTAAAGAAAGAATCGAAAAACATTAAAAATAAGAACAAATAACGACATGAACAAAGCTGAAATGTCGTCATAATGTTATTATACAGTTCATTTATGCAGCAACAAATAATGAGTTCTTTGTTGTTTAAAAAAGATGGCAATCTTTCACCAGGTAATTTCAAGCCTGTAAACAACAAAAACCAACAACAAACGGAAGAGTCACTTAGAGCAAACTAAATATAGAAACAAAATTTACCTGTTTCCTTCACAAACATGAAATGTATTCGTAAACTTTAAATAACACTTCATTTCCAACGAACGGAAGAGTCACTTAGAGCAAACTAAATATAGAAACAAAATTTACCTGTTTCCTTCACAAACATGAAATGTATTCGTAAACTTTAAATAACACTTCATTTCTAAGCGACAAAGGCTGAGTTCTTTGTTCTTTAAAACACTTGCATGGTTGTACTCTTCATTTCAAGCATTTAAACACCTGAAACATAAGATCAAGCCAAAACTCACTTAGATCTCAGTAAAAAAAAAAGAACCATACCTGCTCGCTTGAGAAAGCCAAAAAAAATAAAATGTCGACAAAAGAAAAATAAGATGAACGGAAAATCTCAGATGCATGTGTTTCTACTCTTCAGTTCAAGCTTGTAAACAAAAGAAACATAAGATGAACGGAATATCAAAGTAAATATAAAAAGAAAAATACCTGTTTATTGAGAAAGCTAAAAAAAAATATAAAGCATCTCCATACTCGATTTTTTGCGGTTTAAAACAAATGAATGTGGTTGTACTCTTCATTTCAAGCATTTAAACACCTGAAACATAAGATCAAGCCAAGAATCACTTAGATCTCAGTAAAAAAAAAGAACCATACTTGTTCGCTTGAGAAAGCAAAAAAAAAAAAAGATGTCCACAAAAGAAACATAAGATGAACGGAACATCAAAGTAAATATAAAAAGAAAAATACCTGTTTATTGAGAAAGCTAAACAAAAAAATAAAGCATCTCCATACTCAGTTTTTTGCGGTTTAAAACAGATGGATGTGGTTGTACTCTTCATTTCAAGCATTTAAACACCTGAAACATAAGATCAAGCCAAGAATCACTTAGATCTTGGTAAAAAACATAAAGAACCATACTTGTTCGCTTGAGAAAGCAAAAAAAAAATGTCCACAAAAGAAACATAAGATGAAAGGAAAATCTCATATGCATGTGTTTGTACTCTTCAGTTCAAGCCTATAAACAAAAGAAACATAAGATAAACGGAACATCAAAGTAAATATAAAAAGAAAAATATCTGTTTGATTGAGAAAGCTAAAAAAAATATATATAAAGCATTTCCATACTCGGTTTTTTGCGGTTTAAAACAGATGGATGTGGTTGTACTCTTCATTTCAAGCATTTAAACACCTGAAACATAAGATCAAGCCAAGAATCACTTAGATCTCAGTAAAAAACATAAAAAACCATACTTGTTCGCTTGAGAAAGCAAAAAAAAAAAAAGAGGAAAAGAAGAAGATGTTAGAGAAGAAGCTAAGAAAGACAGAGAAACCATGAAGATAAAGAAGAAGATGAACAGTTTAGGATGTCTGTGAGTGAGAAAGAAGTGAGAAGGCGGAGCAAGAGAGACAGAGAAAGAGAGAGAAAGAAGTGAGAAGGCGAAGGCAGAGAGACCGAGAAAGAGAGAGAAAGAAGTGAGAAGGCGGAAGGTGAGAAGACTGAGAAAGAGAGAGAAAGAAGTTTCAATTAAAACTTACAAAAGAGAGAGATGAATTTGTTTTGCAATTTTTTTTCTACATTCAAAATTCTGAGAGCTTGACACATCAGTGTTTATTCTTTTTTAGATAAAAATTTAAAATGAGAAGTAGATCAAATATATTATTTAATTGAAAAACTTACCTTTTGTTAGTTCAGAATTGTATATAGTATTATATATATATATATATATATATATATATATATATATTTTATCTTCTTTGTTTTAATTTAGATTAAGTACGTGTCATTTAGTTACTCTAAAATGAATTCTTGGAATCAATAGTTTGAAGTGATTGTATTTTTAAAAGAAAAACGCAGAAAAAATATTCTGTTTTTAATAGAGATTGTAATCATTAATTTTAAGTTACTGAGAGACAAACTACCAAATTATTTTTATAGAAATCAAAATAAAAAGACGTTCATACTTTATTTTATATTTTATATTTATCTCTAGGAACATACAAACATATTATTCTGTTTTGTGTATTTTACTTTGTGACTCTTGGTCGCTACCTAACACACTTATATTTTGTTTCATGGAACACCATGTTTGAACATATAATAATAACTTCTTTTTTGTAGCGAAGGGTTTCTCTTGGTGTTGGCGGTTTGTCGTATTTAGGATGGTTTGATGGGAAAATAGTTATGAAGAAGATAGTCAACATAAGTGTCGTGAAATTTATTGACTGAACAATGTGACTTTTGAAAGATAAATTGTTTTGCATAATCATATGAATATATTCCTCTCCTATAACAATGTGAGATACAAAATACAAAATATAATATATATTTTTTAAAATTGTTCTTATATTTAAAATTCTAATATATAAGAGACCCTCCTTAAGATCATGACTCGATAAGACTATGGCCGTTGAAATGTTTAATAAAAGAGAAATAATGTTACTTTTACAAGATTTCTGTAACCTCGACCTTTTTCTCTTTTTTTAGTTAAAAAGTGAGGAAAATAAAATAATTGTGTTTTTCAATCCATTTTGGCAACAGACAATTGGATTAGGAAATTTTGAGAAATAATCAGTTGCAGTGCTTACACGTGGCGTATATAGCGTTCCTTTTCTATGTATGTTTGTCACCAATTTTGTTCTTTTATTTATTTTTATTCTGGTTTATATTTAATAACAATAATACAGTCAAACTTTAGATAATATAAAATACTCACAAGTCATTCACCACATACTTGAATTTAAGCTTTTTCAGATAAATTTTGGGCTTTGTCATGGCCAACATGAGAAAAAAACACAATCTATCGACAAATATTTAGTGGTATGATCAAAATGCTTAATTTAAAAATCTAAAACAATAAATGCATCCAATTAAAATTTTTGGGATTACACAATTTTATAGAAGACGACAAAAATTAACTAAATAATGTACTTTTCCATTAAACTTTTTTTACATGTGTGGTATTGAGACCAACATTAAACTTGCTTGAACTTATTTGAATAATCAGTCGATTTGAAGCGATGCACTTTTAATTACATTCATATTCAATTGTGATGAAATACTGTAATTTGCGATGCACTTTTAATTACATTCGTATTTAATTGTGATGAAATACTGTAATTTGAGATAATGAATTTTCAAAATGTAATAAAACTTCATCTTTTCGTTGATGAACGGATTTGGATGAATAAAATAACATTTTATAAATTTATCCCTTGCATAGATTTTTTTCACTCTCATTTATGTATTTGTTATTAATAATAGTTATTATTAATAATATATGTATATAATAATTAATAAGATATATAATTATTATTAATAATATATGTGTATAATAATTAAAATTTAATATTTTTTATTTATTTAAAAATTATTTAATTTTATTTTTATTAAAAGGGTAGTTTGGTAATTTTTAAAATTTATTTATTATAACTTTTTTTTAATCTATCACATCACTCAAATTACTCACTAATTTTCACAAAATTCATCTTTAAATCCATTAACTTTATCTTCTAAATTCACTAAAAAAACCACACATATTTATCTACACTCTCTCCTAAATTCTCAAATGAACAGAGCCTTAAAACATTCTAAAAAATAATTACCACGATATTTTTGTTATCTATAGTTACCTTTTAAAACTATGCAGTGAATAAGATCAGATGTAGTTCAAGTTTTCATAGAAGTATTCTTGCAATGTTTTAATTACATAATATAAGAATGAGGATATCTTTTCTAAAAACATTGCCATCAACTTAAGCGGCAAAGAATGAAACAATATTAAAGAAGATTATTATTTTTATTACTATGAAAAAAATAAGTAAAACAAGTATCACGACTTTATAGTAACTTACTTTCTAGATTTTTGACACATCTCAATCATTTTGAGTTGAAGCGGATCGACAATGAATAATATAAATTAATTGAAGTATAGTAAAAGTAACACTAAAAGTGAATAAAGTATTAAAAAAACAATAAATGATAAAATAAATTAAAATTTAAGTTAATTGAAGTATAGTAAAAGTTGTTAGTGTATCAAGAAAGAGAGAAGAGAAAGGCTTCTGTTATTCATTGAATGAAACAGTGAGTTTGTACAAAGGAAAAGCTTGGCCTTATATAACACAAGCAAAACAGTTGGAGGTAACAGAAAA
>Ga0214544_1011234_pt1 | contig 12520 bp, 9 predicted proteins | sample CNSS3metaG_FD_160074 | JGI IMG/M metagenome (GOLD analysis project Ga0214544, IMG submission 160074) | Root nodule microbial communities from cowpea collected in UCLA plant growth center, Los Angeles, California, USA - CNSS3 | ecosystem: Host-associated > Plants > Roots > Nodule | place: USA...
TATATATATATATATATGAGAGTACTTTTGTGAATTAAAGTTTAGCGGGTACGGATATTCACAGGTACAGATACTATGATACCCGTACCCGTCCCGTTAACATGCGGGTATCAAAAATACCCGTACCCACGGGTAGCGGGTATCCATTTTTAATATTCATTTCCTACCCGTTGCGGGTTTTATCCGCAGTGACCCGCGGGTACGGATTTTTTTGACATCCCTAAATATGATCTTGGACTAGCATAACCATAAGTTTCCAATTATGTCTGAATTGAAAATTAATTACTTTCACATATTTAAATAATATACCATAACTTATTTAGTAAAGATGGATTTTGCTAGAGTACATATTGAGCAAAATAAATTCCTTTCCTTCATGAGCTATTCGTGATGTACGTTTGTGTTTTTACCCTCTTGTTATCCATTGAGTGAAGTTGAGGGTGCAAAAATATATGTCATGTTTCTCCTCATCCAAACACAAACCATGTGTGTGCCTAAATCTAAATACATTATTAATAACATATATATAATAAGCTAATGAATATGAATGTTTTTAAAATTGTACTTACATGATCCAAAAATATTAAATAATTACAACAATTTTTATAATTGCCATAGTTGCAAACAACTCATAAAACTGATCAGAGATGAAAGAAAGATTGTAGCTATCATATTGTTCTTAATTACGACAAAATAGTGATTATCATCCTCTGTTGTTCTGTCGTTACAAACATGTTACCATCCATAGTAAGGAAGATTCAAGGTTTTATTTACTATCCAAGAAAGAAAATCTTACATTATAAAATAACTTTACTTCCTTTCCCACAAGATACAAACCAAGCCACGAGACAAAGAAAGAAAAAAAAAACACAAACCTAAGAATCCAGCACAAGTGCATTAATATTTCGTTTTCCTTCTCGGTCTTTCGTATACCATCATAGTAAAGTCTCCTTACAACGGTATTTTAGCTGGTGATTACTGATCATAAATATATCATGCTAATAATCGGTGACAGACATACATGTACATGAGAATTAAGGTGTACATATGCATCTCTTATTTTGTTAAAATTATTATTAAATATCTAAAAAAATCTTATTCTGTCTTCCTAATCTGGTATATTTGAATTCATTAACCGTTGTTTTATTCTTATAAAAGAAAACTAGAAATACAAACATAAAGGTTGTTTAACTCGTGCAAGGCAAAAAATGAAAAAGTATGTTGTCTCTGTGTTTTACAAATAGAAGATACACATTCATTTTCAATTTCAACACCTCAACACCTACTAGTTGTGACTAAAAGATATCTTGCAAAAAATGACTTTTTGCTTGTGACTTCTACAAACATTATAAGAGTTGTCACTTGTTTAATCTATTTGGTGTGACTTACAAGGATCTCTTTTTTTCTTGCTTTTACCTGTTCCTGCATATCTTAATCACAAACAAAAAAACCTCCCCCTTGTAACATATGACTATTATGCATTGATTTGAACTTAAACACCATTGAGCTATTTTGCTTTGGGAATTTTGTTTCTTAACATGGTCCAAACATTTGATTGAGCTAAATAAAAAATCTCCTCTGTATGACTTAAAAATAATAAGTTTAATTAATCGGATGGTATCCACTCTTGTTCAAATGTGTCAATTTGGTACCCGTTTTCAAAAAGGTGTCAAATGAGTCCCAATTTTTTAAAAAAAAATGTCTCAATTAGGTCCATTTCAGTAAAAAATAAAAAGTTATTAACACCGTTAAGGTATTAGCATTTAAAATACCTTACAAAATTAAGTATTAATATTTATATTAAAATTTAGTTATAAAAGTCATTAATAAAGTTAAGACGTATCCCACATATATTCTTTGTTTCCATATATTCCAAAACACTTCTCCAAACCACTTACTAAACATATCCCACACTTTTAGTTTTCATAACATGTTATATGACTTTGAATCTTCCCCTATCGTCCCCTTGTATAGTTTCTTGTACCCAGACATTATTGTATACTTTTTGTCATACATCTCCCTTCCACAACCATTCATCTTTCCTATTCCTACTTAGAGTAATATTTTCTAAATCCTTCTCAAGTGCAGAAACTTAGCTCCTCTCCCATTCAAACTATTGTCTTCTCCAAGGTAAACTTCACTCCCACATGTTGTCATTCCAGACACCCATCTCGCTAAGTATGTTCTCCTTACTTAATGTGTTTTGATCAAGTCTAGGGTATTTGTCCATAAGGTAATTTGACCTACCAATTTATCATTCAAAAATCATATGTTCGTAATCCACCAAAAAAAAAAAAAAAAAAGTGCATGCAAAAAATTTTCGGACAGACTTTATCTTATTGAGTGAAATTTGTTTGAGTTTCACTAATCAGTGAAAACAGAGAAGGAACTGTATTGGTGGATTACGAACATATGAAATATCTTCTTTTTTTTTCAAAAGTATTATTAAATGTTCTGAAAAATAGAACTTCTCTTTATTCCAAACTCCTTTTTTTATTCTCAAATTTATAACCACCATACATTTGTATTTTTGAATTTTGCCATCTCACTCTGATCACTAAATGGTATGACATCAGTGTTACACGGCAGCCAAATAGAAATTGATATCGCTAATAATATCAAAATACAAATAATTATTTAAGTTTGACATATAGTTTTGATCCATAAAAATATGATTTTTATTGATCCTAATTTATAAAAAATATTATTTTGAAGAAATACTAAAATTATAGTTGTTATTGATCAGTTGAAATGATTTCATGTGAGTTTTAAGGCAATCATTATAATTAGTATGATAACCGTTTTATAATTAAGTTAATAAAAGGAAAATTAATTAGCGTTGAAAAGGGAATCATATTAGTTGGATAGAATTTGGCTAACTACATGCAACAGATAAGGTTCAACACAGAAACAACATTAGTTAGTTGTTAGCTTATTTTCTAAGCAATCAATGAAGCGACAATATTCCATATCCTGCATAGTTTGAGTGTAACGTAATTACTGATTCTTAATGTATGAATAGTTGAAAGTTATCTGTTAGTGATTGATAAAGCAGAGAGAAGAATAGTGGGTGGTGCATATATTCTTCAATCAATAACTGGGTTCTATTCTTGAAAGAAGATGAAGATACTAAACCTGAACAGACACATCGTGTAGCAGTAGTAGTTGATTCGGTTATCCAAGTATTTATTAGTAGCTTGGTTGGTTCCCATTCCCAACCCAAAGCTAAGAAAATTAACACTGGTTTTCTGCAGAAACAAGAGGATGTTGCGTTTGAGGAGAAAAAGTGTTGAAAAACGAAACTCTCGGGGTGATATAGTGAGGAAAGAAGAAGTGGTTACGCTGACCAAAAAACTCCATGCTTCAAACAAAGCACAAGAGAGAAAACCAGACTGGAAACCCACAAGTAAAGTTTTTTTCTTTTTTCTTTTATCGACAATCGATAGATGTTACAACTTCTCTCTCATCCTTTCTCTGAAACCTCACTAAACCAACTTTATTTTTATAAATTATTAACCTCTCTTCCCTTCTTTCTAGCTACTGGACGACCTTATGAGTTCCTGCCACCATATCAAGGTATATATATTATAATCATTGTCTCTTTCATCTCATCATAAATTTCAATCCACTTTTGTCGATTATTGTTAACTTTGCATGGTTACATGTTTAAACATTACCATTATATTCTTTTTGTTTTGTCAGAAAATGAATCTGACTCATTTGGATGTAACAATAATTTTCACCTTACTGTTATGCTTTTCCTCACCATATTATTAGTTAAAATTCCTTAGAATATGTTTTCAAGTAAAGAAAATATAGATAAGTTCTTCCAAAATAAAAATCACAACTCAAGATTATGTAATTTTAAATTCATGATTTGGTTGAACTAAAGCATCAAATTGTTGACTTGTTCAACTAAAGTTCTTACAAATATTCTTCTTTTATGAACGTAGGTGTTCTCTTGTCGAACGCTCATAGACAATTCCCTCCTCAAGGTATGTTAGTTCATACTTCTGCTACATGTCATAAACATATTAGTTTCATTTTCTACTTCGGAACACATGATTAAGTGAGGAAAATATCAAATTCTCGATATGAAACACTCTTAGCCAAAACACATAAAACATAACATAATATAAGACCTATACAAAAATTAAATTATTTTAAGGATACTACATAAACATACAGAAAAAAAAAATATATATATATATATATATATAAAGATGTCAAAAGTAAAATTTTCAACACACCGACGATAAAAGCATCGTAGACTATTAAAAATAAATTTCTAGCATAAAATAATAATGTAGAAAATAAATTAAATATTGATTGACGTCTTTCAAAATACTTATATTATATACGACCTATCAAAGACTAACAATTGATCCAATTTAAGATCTGAATATACAAGTGAACACATGAATATAGTAAGATCATTTCAACTCATACCACACATCTACACATGTTGATATGTGTAAAAGTTCTCCCTTTATTTTTCATTATCTTAGTCTACGTGACTTAGATCATTTACATATCATCTCAAAATTGTGATCACAAATTTATATAGGTTTCATCATTCTTATATAAATTTTAAATCATCACTCCATATCATACATATGTATCTCACCTCAATGAAAATTCATCACATCTCATAAATCAAAATTAATTTTTCATTGCATTAATGTAACATTCAAAATTAATATAGGTTTAAACCATCTATTGGTCTTTGTTTCTATCCGAATCTCAATTTGATCCTTAGATTTTGACTCGTCTCAATTAGATTCAACAGAAAACTCAATCAACACCGATATTCAACTCCACTCCTACTTTATAATCCACTAAAATAGATAACCAGAACTCATTTAGTTCACCTCCTTCCATCAATAGCCTTCATGCATCTCCATAATTCACAATTATGCAAACCTACATAACCCAATTTCTCAAACCCCTAAACCCTTTTCTTTCCCCTCTAGTCAAACCCACTGCACCGCCATAGCCACCACCACATTCTCCTTCATGCGCCTCCACCCTCCCTCATTGCATCGACGCTTCCACCTGCCCCTTCGCCCCCTCTTCTGTGTGAGAAATTACAGGGAAGCCAGAAGAGTATGATTTAATTAATGGCATTATTGATAATGGAAAACTAGGATTAGTTGCACCAATTGAAGATGCAACACCACCACCAAAACCTCAATTTTGATCTCTTCCCTTCAAATTTTGAAATTCGAAAATTCGAAGTTTGGTGCAAAGTTTAACAAAACAATGGGGGTTTAAAAGTGTGCAGTGTGTAATGGTTGCTTCATGTTGTTTGACACACAATCGTGTTTGGGACCCAGGTTTGAGAGGATATTTTCCTTTGAAATATGGATGCGGGATAGCGTGGATTTGAAAGTAAAGTTTGTGTTGTTTCATTTAAAAGATTTAGTGGTGGAAGTGAATGGATTTGAAAGTAAATTTTGTGAAAATTTACTAATTTGAATAATATGATAGATGAAAAGAAAGTTTAATATATTAAAATTTAAAATATAATATTACTATTTCGTCCTTATAGTTGAAATTAATATATTATTATTATTTTTATTGTTATTATTATTATTATTATTAGCATTAATATTATTATTATTATTATTATTATTATTATTATTGTCATCATTGTTACCATCATTATTATAATTATCATTATTTTCATTATTATTATTTTCATTATTATCATTATCACTTACAAAAATACAAGCGTTGTCGTGTTTTCGCGCATGTGTGTTTACATTTTTTTATTTTTATAGAAATTTGAGTTAAGATCAATAAGAAATATATAAATAATTTTTAAAATAGTTGTTAAATTTAAAATTACAAAATTTAAATTTGTTTTTAAAATAACGGTTAAAGACAAAAAAAGAAAGAAAATAATGGTTAAAGGTAAATTATTTATAAAATAATTCATTTTTAAAATAACAATTAAGGGTAAAATTGGAATAACGAAATATGGATACAAAAAATGTATCATCTTTATATATTGTTATAAATTATCATAATTATTATCATTATTATTACTATTATCGAAAATACAGGCACAACAAGGCTTGTGTGTTGCATTTTTTTAATTTTAATAAAAATTTGAGTTAAGATCAATAATATTTACTTTCAGAATATATATAAATAATTTTTCAAATAGTTGTTAAATAAAATAACTGTTAAAAACAAAAAAGAGGTTTATAGAATAACGGTTGAAGGTAAATTATTTATAAAATAATTAATTTTTAAAATAATAAATAAAATATGTACACAAAAGAGGTTTCTAAAATAATTGTTAAAGACAAAGGAGGTTTTTAAAATATCTATTAAAGACAAAAGAAGTTGTTAGGATACTGGTTAAAGATTAAATATTTAGAAAATAATTAATTTTTAAGGTAATAATTAAGGGTAAAATTGAAAAAATAAATGTCGATATAAAGAGAAAATCCTTTATATACTGTTATACATTATTATTAAATTTTGGTATCTTAATATATGTGATTTAGACTATCGATGAAATTATGAGATCTTTATTACACCATAATATATGCACTTAATACTCAAATTAAATAATAATTTAATATCATCCAAATATATTACCACAAGTCCTATGTCTTTCATAATATTGATAACATTTTTGTAATACATAAATTTCATCAATCTCATTAAATATTGGAATATAATATAACTTGTTTAAATAAAACCATGAATCAATTATATGTAGAAATTAATATATAACTTATATTTATAAAATATCACATTTAATAAGTTAAAAGAGAGGACAAGAAACATTAAATCAAATAAGTTAGCCGAATAATATCATTTGTATTTTAATATTTATTTTTGCATGATAGTGTGTTATTTTTTTTTTCCTGATTGTAGGGAATAATTTCGTCGAGAGGATGAGCCATAATTCAAGACAAGGTAGTAATCTTACAATTAAATATCCTTTTTTTTTCAAAAATCTGAAATTTAAAGTACACTTACCATATTTAATTATCATTTAAAAAATAGTATCATTATAAAATAATATTTTCTGAGAATAACATTTTTTATCAAGTTTTTCATAAAAACAATTGTATGAAGAGATGATAATATATTTTTATTTAATTAAAACAATAGTTTATTAAAATACCTCGTTATTATTATTAAATAATTTAGTATGATAGTAAATTAAACCTCTTAAGACAAATTACACTAATACTTAATATTTAGGAAATTTGTGTACACTAAGCAAAATGTGGAGAGATGTCAATTTGGTCAAGTTTACAGGACTTGGCTCTAGCTCATGTTGATTGAAGAAAAAAAAGTCCGCAAAGTCAAAAAGTTTCCTATTAAAGAAATTCACAAGACTAAAACTCTCACAAAAATTTTGTGGTCAAGGCCAATCTCGATAATCGAGTCGAGTTGACCCGTCCATGTCGTCGGCTCGAACTCGCTCGTCTCGGTCGACTCGTCTCGACCTTCGGCATGAGCTGGCCCATTTAGGTTGTCGGCCTAGGCCAACCTGTCTTGGCTATCAACTCGAAAGGGCCCTGATGATTGTTTCACAACAACCATTTTCCAGCAAATGTACTACTACGTAGTAGTATCAACAAGTATCGTATCCACAAGGATTTAACAAGTATTTTGGTCATTTGATTTTTGGATTTTTGGTTTTGATAAAGAGTGCAAGTAAAAATAGATAGTAGTAATTAGACAAATTGAGTGGAGTAGAGGCTATAAATTGATTTCATCTCATCTTCTACTACATGACAAACATCTTGTTTACTTACCATGCAAATCATTCGATGCCCTGGAGTACTTTTTCTATGTAGATCTAGGTTCATCCTTGAATCACTATAATCTAAGGACTTCAAACCCAATATGATTCCTCAACTCCTAGTAGAACGAATCCTTGCTTTAATGTGCAAGACTCATTGAGTAAATCACTGCCATGTGCAGGACCCTTCCATCCAGCATCCCCTCTCGCTACTTAAATAAACACTAGTACAAGTATGATGATTTGATTGGACCTCAGTTTGAGACCAATTTCTCAACTCAATCTAAACCAGTTAAATAGATTAGTGATCAAGTTATCATTAAACATAAATCAAACCACAAACAATTGAATGAAAGAACAGGTAAATACCCAAGAAGCAGAAGTATATAGAATCATAATTGATTACATCAAACTTAGACACAAGGGAGTTCAACTACTCATAGAATATTACAATGCAATTCTAGTAGCATCTACACATAAGATTTACGCTAAGCGCATTTCCCTCGTGCCTCACATACTCTATTCTATCCTACTGCTATATCTTTTAGCCTTAACTCAATGCTTATAATGAGAACCCAAGATCTTTATTTATAGAAATTTTTGGGCGGTGCTCAACCCAATTTTTGGCGCTCAGCCATGCACCACTAAGAGCTAAGCACATTATGTTGTGGCTCAGTCATGCCCTATTTTAAGTGTTGAGCACATTCTTTTGTGACTCAACCATGCACTCACATTCTCTTGTGGCTCATTCATGCACCGCCTTAAGTGTTGAGCACCATTTTGTTGTGGTTCAGCTCCAAAAGACATATTCTGGATCCTTCCTTGAACATCTTACTAGAGCTCAGCCGTGAATTTTGGTGCTCATCTACATCATTTTTAATTCTTCGAGAAATTGCTGTAAAATCATCAAAAATTCTTTAATTTCTTATTTTTCTTCTTGCTAAAATGGATTGTTTACTTGTAAAATATGATCAATTAAAGCATGATAAGTGTCAAGTTTATGTGGAAATTATATGTATTCTAGACACTTACCAAGCATGTATAGGTCGTCAGCTCAACCCGTTTAGGCTGTCAGCCCAAGTCGATCTGTCTAGATTGTCGGCCCGGGAAGGCCTGTATGGATCGTTGGCCCGGGCTAGTTTGTCTTGGTCATCGACCCGGGCTGGATTGTCTAAGTCGTCGGACTGGGCTAGCTAATCTTGGTTGATAGCCCGGGTCGACCCTTCTAGGGCTTTTGTAGGAAGGACCCATGTCAATTGTGGGCCTAGGCCAATCCATCGAGGTGGTCTTCCTAGGTCGGCCCATCTCGATTGTCAACCCGGGTCGGCTCTTTTAAGTCGTTGGCTCGGGCTGGCCTGTCTAGGTTGTCGGTCCGTGTTAGCCCTTCTAGGTCATCGGTCCGGGTTGGCCCATCTTAGTCATCGACCTGGGTCGACCCATTTATGTCGTCGGCTCCCCTAGGCCGTCGATCTTAGCCAGCCTGTCTAGGTCATTGGTCCTTGGCCGACTCGTCTAGGTCGTCAACATGGTTGACCTTTCTCTATTGTCATCCTGGGTTGGCCCATCAAGGTCGTTGGTTCGAGTACGCCCGTCTAGTTCGTCTATGCAGGTAGGTTTGTCTTGGCCACTACAAGAAAAACCTTAAATAATGACCAAATTTAGTGACCAAAATTAATTAGCCACTATAGTCACCAATTTAGATACTAATTTATAGAGTCCAAATTATTGGTAATTAAAATAGTTTCAAAAAATTATAATTAGTCTCTTAATTGGTAACCAAAATAATTTATATTATGAATTGGTCTCTAAATTGATCGCTAAGATTAGCTACCTATTTTTGTTACCAAAGGAATTTATATTATAATCATTAACTCTTTCATCTTATCATAAATTTCAATCCACTTTTGTCGATTATGGTTAACTTTGCAAGGTTACATGTTTAAATATTACCATTATATTCTTTTTGTTTTGTCAGAAAATGAATCTGACTCATTTGGATGTAACAATAATTTTCACCTTACTGTTATGCTTTCCTCACCATTCTTATTCATTAATTTTGTTTTATCAGAAAAGTAATCTGACACATTATTACTAGTTAAAATTCCTTAGAATATGTTTTCAAGTAAAGAAAATATAGATAAGTTCTTTCAAAATAAAAATCACTCAAGATTATGTAATTTTAAATACATGATTTGGGTGAACTCAAGCATCAAATTGTTAACTTGTTCAACCAAAGTTCTTATAAATATTCTTCTTTTATGAACGTAGGTGTTCTCTTGTCAAACCTTCCTAGACAATTCCCTCCTCAAGGTATGTTAGTTCATACTTCCGTTACATGTCATAAACATATTAGTTTCATTTTACACTTCGGAACACATGATTGAGTGGGGAAAGTATCAAATTCTCGATATGTAACACTCTTAACCAAAAGATAAAACATATAACATAATATAAGACCTATACATAACATAAATTATTTTAAGGATATTACATAAACAGACACAAAATATAAATATATATAAATATATATATATATATATATAAAGATGTCAAAAATAAAATTTTCAGTTTCTTTTAGTGTCATCACACACAGACGATAAAAGCATTGTAGACTATTAAAAATAAATTTCTAGCATAAGATCATAATATAGAAAAAATAATTTCGATAGCAATTAATGAACAATACAATTTCAATCATTCACAAACATTCAACAAATTAAATATTGATTGAAGTCTTTCAAAAGACTCATATTAAATACGATCAAGGACTAACAATTAACTCAATCTAAGACCTGAATATACAAGTGAACACAAGAATAAAGTAAGATCATTTCAACCCATATATCATGCATCTACACATGTGATGTGTGTAAAACTCTCCCTTTTTTTTCACTATCTTAGTCTATGTGACTTAGATCATTTACATATCATCTCAGATATGTGATCACAAATTTATATAGGTTTCATCAATCTTATATAAATTTTAAATCATCACTCCATATCATACATATGTATCTCACCTCAATGAAAATTCATCACATCTCATAAATCAAAATTAATTTTACATTGCATTAATGTAACATTCAAAATTAATATAGGTTTAAACCATCTATTGGTCCATGTTTTTATCTGAATCTCAATTTGATTCTTAGATTTTGACTCGTCTCAATTGGGTCCTATTTTTGAAAATGTTAGGTCCTTTCCGTTAGTATTGTGCTAACAGTGTTAAATATGTGTGACATGTCAGTTTGTGATTTTTTCTAATTTTTTTATATTTTTTTTTAGTTTAGAAAAAAATGTCACGTGTCAAATCAGTATTGTGCCACATGGTAATTGTAGTGTCACATGTCATTATCAACACCACATTGTTGACTTAATCTCAGTATGGTCTCTATATTTGTTATTTTAGTTCCAATTTAGTTCTTATATTTGTCCTTAACTTAATTTTAATTTAGTCCTATTTTTTGTTAAAATGAATCAATTTCGTCCTTTTCTAAATTAATAACAAAGTTAATTTTTTTATAAATGTTATACTGGTATGGGATTAAACTTGATACTTTTTTATAAATATTATACTGATATTTCTGAAATTATTTTTAAACTAACTAAGTTTAAAAGCATTTTTAAAAATGAAGGTAAACTAATATTAGCATTTAAAAACATTTAAGAAGTTATTTTTTAAGAGTTCATAAAGTACTTTCTCGCTCATAACAGCCAGTGTTATCATGGTTATGGTGCCACCACGACGGAAACCAATGGCAGTTTTGCAACCTGCCACAACAACAAGGCGATGGCGAATCGAGCTTCTCATTGCGGCCTATTGCGGCCACTTTTTTTATAACAACTGTCGGGAGCTGAATGAGTGTGGCGAAAAATACAAGGCATCGACATGGAGAAGTAAGAAACAAAACAGCGTGGAGAAGAAATCGGAGAAGAAACCCTATACATGAAGGGTAGCGATATATGGGAAGGAAAAGAAACCCTAAATGGAAGGCTATCGTGTTATTTTTGTCTTCTGTTGGGTATAAAACCCAACTAATACATGGGCGCTTCTCCCTGCATCTCCAATAGTTCTTTTGTACCCCCAAATTTTACTATTATACCCTTATTTAATATTGAGGTGAAAGTGGGTAGGGACGCAGTAAATTTCATTTACTGCGTCACCAACTTCTCTACACCCCCAACTTCGTAATCCGTTTCAGAAAATATAAAAAGCTTCCACAATCCGTTTCAAACCTTTACAAAACGGATTATGTAAGCCGTTTCGCGAAAAAAGTTAAAATTTATGAAAAACAGAATACGAATTCCGTTTCGTAAAAAATGTGAAACGGATTCTGTAATCCGTTTCAAAAAAATTTAAAATTTTATTTTGAAACGGATTACGTAATCCGTTTCATTTTTTACGAAACGGATTTCGTATTCCGTTTTTCAAAAATGACTAATTTTTCACCGAACCGATTACATAAGGAATGAGTCTTGTTAATTAATCAAATGTGGTTTGATTTGATGTGATAATGTGTTATGTGTAATGTTATACAAAAGTGAAGTGAGGTGAGTAAAAGAGAAGAAATGGATGTGGGAAGTGAAATGGGAAGAAATGTTGCGTTTGAGGATTGAAATGAAATGAAATGAAATGGTTCCCACGTGACCACAGAAGTGACATGTCAAAGAGTGAAAAAGAGGTGAGAGAGAATGGAATTATGGAATGGAATAAAGAGTAAATAATAAGAATGTGAGTAATAAAAC
>Ga0214544_1011240_pt1 | contig 12509 bp, 9 predicted proteins | sample CNSS3metaG_FD_160074 | JGI IMG/M metagenome (GOLD analysis project Ga0214544, IMG submission 160074) | Root nodule microbial communities from cowpea collected in UCLA plant growth center, Los Angeles, California, USA - CNSS3 | ecosystem: Host-associated > Plants > Roots > Nodule | place: USA...
AGCAATAATTCCCCCAAACTTGAACCATACTCATGACTAACAATCATTTGCTCTCTCAAGCTCAAAGTAAGGTAGTCAAAATCTTCACTATGCTCAAGGTTCAAGGAATGGCACATATTATCTTTAAAGCTTAAAGAAGACTCAAAGGATTTGCACAAGAAATCAACTTAAAAAGGATTGGCTCAATTATGTAACAAGAAAAAGAAAGATGGCCTTGATCACCTGTAGCATGCAAGTAAATGAATAACAATTGAACTCAAGCAAAGTCAATTATGAGTCCACAATGATAGCATTCACACAAATTAACTCTGGGGCACAACCTCTCACAGGGTATTTGGGTTCCACAATTGTCAACATATGCCGAAATCATTGATCACAATTAAACTCAAGCATCACTATATCAAAATGAGAACAACCACAAGTTCATGCTCACAAGCCAATTCAACATCATTTCATAACAAGCACAAAAGATGATTATGAAAAGTAGTAATTCAATGCAAAAGATTAGTTCACCACAACCAAGTTACAAAGTTCTACACTATGCTAAAAAGTTCAAAACTATCAAAAGAAAGTTAAGACTGAAAACTAAAAGCATAAAATAAATCAGGACTATCAACAAAACAAGTCCTGCAAAAAGTGAATCACTCTCTCCAAGTGCTCAGGCGTCATCCTCGCCCTCTTCGTCTAGATCCTCCTCCTCATCCTCTGCAGCAGTTGAGGCTCCACCTCCTCTAGTAGTAGTGGCCTGGGCCCCAGGCCAAGCAACAGTGGCAGCAAATTCCTCAGCTGATGGGGTGTGCAACTCAGGAATAGTTAGGGAGATGCCCCTAAGCATGTCAGCATTGGCCATCTCCATTCGGTATAAGGCCTGCATCTGGGGTTCTAGGAGCTGAAGGTGATCGAGCTTGGCCTCCAAAGCCTGCAACCGTATGTCAATGGTGGGAGTTGCCTCGGGCTCGGGCTCTGGCTCAGCCTCTGGCTGTGGCTGATGGCGCCTCTTGGGTCTGGGAGCAACTGAGCAAAACCTCTGAAAATATGAAAAGTCTAGGTCCTGCGTTGCTTTCTCCAACGGGGGTACAGAAATGTCCACCCCTGCCAGGCTGCAAAGATGGGTGATGAGAGAGGGATGCCAAGAGCGGCCTTGCCAACGGCGTTAGCACACCGGTGGATTTCATTGGCAATGAATTGCCCTACATCCATCACCCGACCTGTCAGGATGGTGTATAAAATGGTGGCGCGTCCCTCCGTAAGATCAGACACATGGGAGCACGGGGAGATGTTGGCGTGTACAAATGCTGACCAGAAGCGGGCCAAAGGGTGAAGGGAACCTCTCTGAATCGTACCCCTGTGAAATCCTTCACCCGCCAAGCAGAGTGCTTGGATCAGCTCTCCAGGCGCCACGCCCTCATCATCTAACATTGAAAACTGACACTCCACATCATCAACCAGTTGGGTGCCCAAAAACTCATTGATCGTGTCAACATCAAAGGGCACCATTTTCCCCCGCATATAACTGAGAAAGGTGGGAGTTACTGAGGTGGAGAAATTTATTTATATGTTTTATAATATTGTTTTAAATGTTATGAAATTCGTTATCTAAATTTTTAAATTTATAAGTATTTTACCTCTCTACTTTATCAAACTACTAATAATTTGATGTGATCAATTAATAGGTAAATTTATTGATCAATTGATGTACACTCTACTTATAAAAAAACTCTAGAGTGAATATCACATTTTAGTTTCCTTTATACAAGTTTTGTCGATATATTTTAAAAAAGTAAATTTTAAGTTTAACAAACCTTATAAAATCAATAAAAAGACGTTTACATCCACTTAAGTATTATAAATTTACATCCTTGTAAGAATATCTTCTGCTACATTTTCTTCCTTTTCCTTCTTCACCCGTTACAAACACATCCTTTCCCATTTTCTTTTTTTTCACAGTCATATAAGTAACATTTTTCAGAGTTAAAAAAGCATAATTATAATTGGACCCACCACTTTTAACCTTCACTTTGGCTTGATTAAAAAATGATCAGCAATTGTGTGGACAGAAACAACACACGAAGCTAAACAATTTTTCTACTTAAATACTAAGCAATATCTACACATGGCAAAAAATAGTGCAACCTACACATAAAAATAACATACTAAATAAATATTTTTTAATGAATGTCTGTATATAATACAAAACATACACATTATGGTAAACTCTTTAGTCAACTTTATCTCTATTTATTGTTTCATATGATTCATTATTTCTAACACACATTCATCACTCTTAAAAACTCTTTTTCTTTTCTTACTGAAGCAAACACAATGTGGAAGTTGCTGCACCCAACCACTTCTACACTCACCAGTAGAACCCTCCTCAACCAACCCTTCCGCCCCACATCAGCCTCCGCCGCCAACCCCCTTGCCGTCGCCGTAATCGCCGCCGTCTGCGCCCTTATCCTCCTCCTTATCTTAACTGCCCTCTCTGCCCTTTACTACTGTCTCCGCAGACGCAAGACCTTCTTCGCTGACCCCACCGTCAACCTCTTTCACTGCGATGATGCCGCCGCCGCCGCCTGTCGGAAAGCGGGGAACACCATGGAGTCGCCGGAGCTACAGCCCCTGCTGGCGCGAAAAGCCTCGAAGGCGGCGGTGGACGACGAAGAACAACAACTCTGCTCGCCGAGAGGGTTTTACTATTTAAAATTTTTATTATAAATTTAAAGAAAATTTATAGCTGACGTTTTCTTTTTAAATAATTTTTATTTTCATAACTTTATACTAATTTAATTTTTTATTTAAAAAATTTATACCATTTTAATTCTTTATTTAAAAATTTTATGAATTTAATTTTTTTTATAAAATTTTATTTAATTTATTTAATATTTTAAATGTATTTATAAATTTAAATATTTTAAATTTATTTAACATTTTTAAATATTTTATAATAATATTTAGATTCACAAAAATATGAAAAATAAAATAAAAAATTTAAATATTATCATAAAATATATTTAAAAAATACATTTAAAATGTGAATAAATTTAATAAAATTTAAAATTTAATTAAAAAAATTAAAATGATGTATTTATAAAAATAAAGAATTAAATTAATTAAAAATTAAAAAAATTCCATATTTTAAATATTATATTAAGATTATGTTAAGAAATGTAAATAAAATTTTGAAACAAAATACGATGGTAGTAAAATATATTAAAGTTTTCAAAGTTGGTATTTTGTCTTTCAGTAAGAAAATTATTTTTTGTTATTTATTTATGAAAGTAAGGACTATAAAATAAATATGTCATGAATAATGATGCATTAAATCCTAAAATTTATATGAAAAAATTCAATATGCAAACATATCCTTGTATTCTGAACTATCTCATAAAATATTTGGGTAAGAAACTTGACTAAAAATCTTTTCTGAAGAAAATTAATGCTATTTTAAGTAGAAACATATTTCCCAAACCATAGATTTTTTGAAAAATTGAAACTTTTCCTTCTGTAAATCACCCTGTAGTGTTTCTATTAAGATCCATAAAACTTGGTCAAGTATCTGTTTTGTTGCATGTGACTTTGGAAACAGATTGCTGATTACTGCATGTTTTATTAGTTTCATTTCCTCAGTTAAGGACATGAAAGTGCTATTACCATCTTTGAACTTCTTGGCTCTGTAAATGAAAATACCTGATCAGAAAAACAACACATACTATTTTCTTTCCTTAATATGTTCAAATAATCACATAGCTAAAGGATTGTTGATAACATGTTGAAGGGGCATCATGTTTCTTCCATAATTTTTATAATTTTCCTTGTGTATAACAGGAAGATTACAGAATCTGAACTTGTATGTGAACCAGAAGAATCAAATTCTGAAGATGATGAAGCTGGAGTATCTGACAATGAGGCTGAAACAGAGATTTTAATACATTTTCTAATTTCACTCAGAGAAGAAAAGAAGAAACAGGCAGCCAAGTTGGAAAAAGTGCTGAATTTCTTGAATGAAGATATTAAGGAGGTAGAAAGAAGCTACTCACTTGGGACAGATTCAGTGTTTCCTTTGGCACCAATGAAAAACCCTAAATTGAGAGGAAACGATGTACACTCTCAAGATTCTTCCAATTCAGACATTGGAAAAATGATTCGAAGGCCATTTGTGGATGAAGAAAGATTAATGAGTAATATAAATGAGCTAGAGAGTTCATACTTTGCCGCAAGATCCAGAGTTCTACCAAAAGAGGCTTCATCTGTTTCAAGCAATGATAAAAATGTGATGGAAAGTGAATGGAGGCATGTAGAGAATGTTGATAATAAGGAGCCAAGAAGAATTCAGAGTTCTGTTGCTTGTCTAGAATCATTCTGTGAAGGTTTATGCAAGTTTGCTCGTTACAGCAAGTTTGAAGAGTGTGGCAGATTAGAAAATAGTGATGGAAATATAATCTGTGGTTTAAGTTTTGACCGTGATGAAGATTACATTGCAACAGGAGGAATTTCAACGAAAATCAAGATTTTTGAACTGAGTAGTGCTATTTCAAGTGATTCTGATGACATCCAGTACCCAGTAGTAGTTGAGATGTCAAATCAATCAAAGATTAGTAGTGTGTGCTGGAACACTTGCATACAAAATCATCTGGCATCTGCTGACTATGATGGTGAGATAAAGGTGTGTAATTCTTGAAACAATAATGCTATAGTTGATGAGAGAAAATCAATGTTAGTCATGTCCTTTTTTTCATTCATACTCATTCTATCATTGTTTTTACTGTTTTCACTACTTGACATTTGACATTACTGATATAACATGAATGGATGAACTCAGATGTGGGATGCAGGCACTGGTCAGCTTTTATCTCAATACATAGAGCACGAAAAGAGAGCTTGGTCTGTTGACATTTCTCTGTCAGACCCAAAAATGTTTGCTAGTGGAAGTGATGACGGTTCTGTCAAAGTTTGGAATATTAACGAGGTATGCTTTTTTATATGCATATTTTTCATCTTGTTTTGCCCTTTGCCTGTAACATAAAACAAGATTAATGTGAAAAGAAACAAGAATATGTCATAGAAAGAAAGAATGAATGTCTGTGCTTCACATTGTGTGATAATGGTCTAAACTTTTTTTGGTTGTAGAGAAATTCTGTGGAAACTATCACTATGGTTGCCAATATATGCTGTGTTCAGTTCTCTCCTCCATCAAAAAATCTTTTATTTTTTGGATCAGCTGATCACAAGGTTTATGGTTATGATCTTCGTCACACTAGAATCCCTTGGTGCTCACTAGCTGGTCATGGGAAAGCTGTGAGCTATGTAAAATTTATAGATGCTGAAACAGTTGTCACAGCTTCCACTGACAACTCTTTGAAGCTTTGGGACCTGAAGAAAACCAGTTCTTCTGCTTTGTCTTCTGATGCTTGTGCCTTAACCTTTAAAGGACATAGAAATAAAAAGGTTGATTTCTTGCCACATTTTACCATACTTTTTGTCTTCTTTGATGTTTTGTAATTTGTTCGTTGTTCAAATTCTTCTCCAGAATTTCGTGGGATTATCTGTTTCTGATGGATACATTGCATGTGGTTCAGAATCTAATGAGGTATAATTTTGATTAATGAGTATCATACAATTCATTCTTACAATTAAGACAGTTGAAAAGGTGAGGTGATTCAGATCTACACCATGCTAATGATAATATGGGACTTTGCTTTTTCTTAATAAATTTTTCCAGTGAGATTACCAAGATACAAATTCTAATTCATTTTAAACATGTATCCCTTTCAGGTATACTGTTATCACAAATCACTTCTAGTGCCAATTGCTACTCATAAATTTGAGCCAATTGATCCCATTTCTGATGATCCACGTAATGGAGGGTTCGTTTCTAGTGTTTGCTGGAGAAAGAAGTCTGACATGCTTGTGGCCGCCAACTCAGTTGGAATTGTTAAACTATTGCAGATGGTCTGACAGACTCTGGTTGACACTGAAGCCTTAAAAGGATTCATTTCACTTGAGATGAACTCTCAGACTAGTTTTTGGTTCAGGTTTCAATGAATTATGAGGAATAATTTGCTTCTGAGCAAAAGTGTGTGTTTATTTTTCATGCTTTGATCATTTTCTGGAGCTAGTTTTCTACAAAATGATATGAGGATAACCTTTTTAAAATCTGATACAAAAAAGGCTGAACCAAAATTGTATATAGCATGTACAAAGGAATTTGAACTGAAGCAGTGGTGAAGCTGGAGCATGCAAGTCTCTCTCAAATATCAGTATCACACATGACTAGAGGTTTCTTCTGATTCATCATTACATCTGTATATAGCACCCTCCATAGTACAAAGCAGAAGTTTTTCCTTCAGAAACTTCGCATCAATGGCATATTCACAAATCAACAATCTAGGGGCACCAGACAGACCTGAAAGTTTGATTGAACTTGAATCTTATACAAAAATGTTGTTTTACAGCATAACTTCTTGCTCCTACACATCCAAGCTCCTGAGACTGCAGTCTGTTAAGCAAGTGAGGGATATATTACTAAAGCAGATCTGGATGATGCAGCGCAGAGATACATTCTTGTTACTTTAACTTCCAAATCACTTTTAGTTTATCAGAAAACTACAGGATGTGATCTATGCTGTGCATTACTATTTTGCTTGCAAAAACTAAGTGTAGTTGTAATAATGGTTCTGGTTCAAATATTAAATTTACACCGTCTATGAAAATTGTGCAAAAGTTAAGGCAGAACTACTGAAACCTTCTATACATCATGTTTTAGTTTTCTGTTATATGTTCAAAAGATGCTTCCAGTGCCAGTTTGGTAGATTTGAATCTCCAGGTTCTATTTCCACCCAGTTACTAAGGATAAAGAAAAGGTGGAAAAAAAGTTTTCATGCATTAATGAGACATTTTGCTGTGGCATGAATACAAGGAGTGCTGTTCCTATCCTTTTTCACAAACTACTCAGGTCAAAAATACATTAATTTAATCTACTTAAGTTAATTATGTGAATCCATCCTTGCAAATGAGAAGAGTCTCGAGTTTATAAGTATCTGCTTGGTGTCTGAAGTCAGAATAAAATGTGAATCCATTCTGTGATCTAAGAAAGCTCAGAGTCTGAGACATGACCAGAAGATACTCTTCTTATTGCCCTTGAACTTGATATATGGTTCTCTGATGGAATTCTCATACTTGCACGAGGGGACATTTGTGGAGGTCTTGCTGTTCTCCCTTTCGTTGTACCTGCATTCAAAAACACATCAAGTTCAGAAACAATTAGCAATGATATAAAAGTGAAGCTCCTCTTCCTTAACACCCTCCTCTTTTTCCTGTTGAAGACAGGTTTATGTTTGACAAATGTTTTCACTAAATAGGAAGTAGGATTCACATCATTTGATTTTCTTCCTACCTTTTGGTTCTAAAAACTGTTTTCTAAAATATTTTCCAAAAGTATTTAAAAAAAAAGATCATATCTTATTCAACCTTCCTCCCAATTTCACACTTTTGCTGTGTGTCTTGCATACTCTCTACCACTTGTGTGATCAAACTTGTTTAGTTGCAGGTTCAAAATGAAAAGCCAAACTCACCCTTAATGTGATGAACTGGTATTTCAACCTCTTGATAAATTTTATTCAAAAGTGTGCTTTGGCTTTTGTGTGTGTAATATAAAAAAACAAGATTTCTAAATCGTTCTGACATGAAAATTTTCTCAAACAATGTACACATGTTGTTAGAAATAGTAATCTATTATGGCTAGAATACTTCTGTAATTTCCTTGGTTTCTTCCAAGCAAGCAGGCATTTTTGTATCCTTAGCTTGCAGGAGTTTGCAACTTAAGATTTTGATTAATGAAAAAGAAATTCACAAACATGCCATAACAGGATAAAACATTGTTGATGATAGCAGGAAGTTTCATTAGCTCTTTAAAATCATCAACTGCTGCATTTTATAATTGCATGAATAACAACAACGAGAAGGTTCAGAAGGCAACCTGGTTGTTTGGTGAGCTTCAAATCAAGAGATTTCCTGGTCAAAATAATTTTTCTGTTCATAATATCATTTCCAAGCAAAGACTTCCTTTCAGCTGTGGATGGAAACGGTTCATCCCCTGAAGTAACAAGTTCATCACCACAAGCTGAAGCATCACTTCCAGACTCATAGTTATCCTTACAGCATGCAGTTATTTTTTCTCGTTCAACAACTTGATAGGAAAACATTTGAAATGGGATTATTGATACTGGTGCAGGTTCAGAACTTCCCCAAGAAGGAAACTTCTTCAGAAGCAGTGACTCTACATCACAATAATCTAGTGATGGCACTGGTGGTTCTGGCTGAGTACTGTAACCAGGATTCATAATAAGAAATCTTTTTATATGGCGAAGAACTCTACATATGGTAGAAAAGCTTGGACGTTGATGTGGATCAATATGCCAACATCTCTTTGTCAAGTTTATGACATATTTGGGTGAATTAAGTGGGAAAAGTGGCCTCTCTCCTGCCCTTATGTTTCTGCTCATTTTCTCCCCTTGGAGATGACTATCTTCAAAAGGGACTTTGCCAGTTAGAAGCTCAAAGCAAACCATTCCAAAACTGTATACATCAGATTTCTCTGTGTACTTGGAGTTTGGTGTGCCTCCTGAGTTTTCCTGCTCAAGTACTTCAGGAGAGTACCAGATGAATGGGGGAGTTCCATTCTGATTTGTGTTCCCTTTCTGATTCAAATCCTTCACAGAAGTTAGTCCAAATCCAGTTACCTTGGTGTGCAAGTAACCCTCTGGGGATGCACTTCTAGGCTTAACAAGAATGCTTGAAGGGTTTAGTTCTCCATGATACACTTTCTTTGAATGCAAATACTCCATTCCTCTGGAAATCTGAAGCATGATATCAATTGCTACGTGAAGCAAGAACGGTATTCGCCTTCTTGGACCGTGAATCTCTTTGATGTGGGTGGAAAGTGTTTTGCTCATGAGTTCCATCAGCAAAAAACACTCTTTCTTCTCCTCATCAGTAAAACCACCATGGCAGTCCATTATATTTGGATGGGAAAGAGATAAAAGGTCTATGATCTCAGGTTGCAAAGCTTCAATGTCCCCAGTAAAATGTCTTATCACAAAGCTTTCACCTAACCACGAAATCTCCTTGTACTGGCTCGCATTCCCCATTCTTCTCCTCACCTGAAAGTCCTTAGATCCAACCAATATTGAGCTCGGAAGGAGCCTCCCTGCTACTGATTCTGCTATTTCCAAATTTCTCAGAAGCAAATCTATCAATTTTTTCTCATACTTTGTCACACCTTCCACTTTCTTTTCTAGGATTTTGTTGTAAAGGAACCATCTATCTTCCTTCCAAACACTATCATAACGGTTGCACAAGTCCTGAGTGATGAGGTACTGCTTCCCAAATTTCCATTGGAAAAGCTTCATGTCTCTATACTCTTTCTTGTATTTGTTAGAGTTTATGTACTTCTTCCTTTGCATCTCCTCTTGATCCAACCCTGATGTTTCTCCTGCAGACTCTATAGCTTCAATTACTACCGGCATGCAACAAAGCAGATTGTGTATGTGAAACTCAACACAATCTGTGTTGTGGCACAAGGTAATGGCTTTCGCCCACCAATCCTTTGTTTCCATGCATTGCCTAATGTATGTTTCACCTTCTCTGAAAATTTTATGGATCTCCCTCAGGGGTTGCTCTAAAATCTTCCACTTCACATTCTTCTCTTCAAATTGCAGGTTCTGTGTAATCTCATCTGCAATACACTCATATGCAGAGTTGAACACATCAAACAGCAGAGAACATTGCCTCTGATTTATTTGAATGTTCTCCCGGAATACCATCACAGATTTCAAAGCCCCCAGTGCCTCCCCAATTTGCCTAAATTGTTCCATAATTTGACCTAGAATAAACCCTGAAAAGAAAGAGGAGAGATGAATTAGAAATATGAATTCAATTCATTCACATTGAAAAACCTATGTATTCATCAATGAGTTTTTAGATTCTAACCAGATAAGAATGGTGGTGAGCAATACAAAATGAAAGCAAAGAAGGAGATTGAGATCACAAGCTCCTTCTTCTGTAATGCTTATGCAGATTGAAGCACCATCAAAACTGTACATAAACTAAAGCAGAATTCCTTCCTTCCAAGATTTTATTAAATAAAAATAAAAAATAGGAACAAAAACTGAGTTCTGTGTTTTCTATGCAAGTGGTGATGCAACCAACTCTCCTAGAACCAAAACCTAAAAGTGAAAAATGAAAAAAATTGGTAAAATGTTTAACTTTGTAATATTAACCATGAGTTATGGTACAAGATTAGAATGTTGATGAGCTTGATTGTGATGGATTATGTGGGGTGACAGTGTTCCCGCGAGTTTAAAGGATCTGTCTGGTTTCTTTAAAATGACCAATTCTTTGTTTCTACCTACTCTCGAGTTAACACATGTCTCTTGATAATATGAACTGTTGTAAACTGAGGGTGATGGAAGTAAATTTATAGGAAAAAATAAATAAGATAAAAAACAATGAGTGTAAAAGATAAACAGGTATGAAAAAAAAAAAATTGGTCTTTTTTCATTGGCGTGGTAGATTAAATATTAGAGTTAAAAGAAATTGTATAAATATATTTTTTAAAGTTAAATATGTTTTTTATTTTTAAACTAATATAAAAAATTGTATTTTTGTTCATAAAACTAAATTATAAAATATTTCGTCCAACTTTTTATGTAACTTATGTAAAACATTCTCACTTTATGCAAGTGATTTAAAAACTCTTTCCTAACGTGTGCAATATTTCTTATGTGACAAACTGAACTCTACCGGGAACTGTGATATACATTACACCATTTTATAGATAAGCAAACACTTACAATGGCTTAAATATCATCGTCTAAAACAGGAATATACTGAATTTTATTTGTCTTTAACCTAAAGTGTATAGTAAAAATGATGCCCTTTATGTTTTATAGAAAATGTATAATAGTTGTAGGCAATAATTGTTAATACGTGGATAGTTTAAACCATAATTAAAATTGTGTATATTTTAGACAACGGTATTTAAAAGTGTGGATAATTTAGATCACATATTTAAAATTACAGGTAATTAACTTTAAGTATTTTAGTTTACCATCACGTAGTCCAAAAATAATTAAATTTTGGCTAAAGCTTCCTGTGTCCCATCATATTTCACCTCTCACCCCATCAAAAGCTTCTGAAAAATGTTTTCCGTAAAAGAAATGAGTGATTGATTTTCAGAAAAAAAAAATCTAAAATTACTGAAATAGTTACCTTAATTTACTGTATGGTGCATCAATTGTTATGACGAAGGTCATATAGGCCAAATCACAATTGAATCGTGATACTTGAATTATTATGCTCTTACATAAAAAAAAAGTTATATTTTGATTATCAAATATATCTTTTAGTCTAGTAGTGAGTGTTTTGGTTTTGGACCTAAGGTTACAAATTCAATTTTCATTGATAAACGTTTTCAGAAAGCAAATTATTAAAGATTATATAAACACAATTTTTTTATAATAGTTTTAAATTTTTTAATTATATTGTTCATTATTTTGAGGAAGCTTATATATAAATTCACATTTACATTTTTTAACATGGTCCTATTTAGCTTAGTGCTTGGTGTCCTAAACATTGAATAAACAAAATTCAATATTGGTTGATTGCTAGTTATTCAAAGTGGTAGAGATTATTTGTCCATATTAGGAATGAATAGTTTACAATGTTATGCTATGCTATTGAAGCATAAAATTGTGATTATGCAATATTTGAATCTTGCATAGCATACAGAAGAAAGATTCCCTAGCGAGGCAACAATTCGGACAAAGCCACGCAACATAACTAAAATTTTGGGAAGATGTTTCAACAATCCATGAAAATCCTTCAATGGTATTTTGGAATATTCTTGCAAAATTCAGAAAGTAATAATAAAGAGGGAATTGCCCTCACTTTAAGATGTCTTTTCTAAAGGCTGCATGCATTTATCATAGTGTCTTTGTCTATTCTTTTTCATATAGAAAGAGGGCAAGCTCGTGAAAAATCAAAACTTTAGGGAATCACAATTAGGTTAAGGGAAAAATTTCTTTACCATGTGTGAGTTTGAGATTCTTCTTTAATAATAATGAGCAAGGCGACTAATATACAAAACATAAGTACTATATAGACATTTATTGTTTTTAGATTTTTGGTTCAAAATAGTATTTTAGTTTTTATCCATAAGAATTTTTCAAGTATACCTATGTTATATATATTAAAGAGCTTGGATGTCAAGACTTTTAAGAGATTTTGGTATACAAACCATGATCTTTAATAAATATCATAGATTTTTTTTAAGTATGTAATTTTAATATACAACTTTTAAAAAAATAACCTTAAAATAAATAGTATTTATCTATTTTAAAATGAATGCTATTGCTTTTAAATTTCAAAATAACCAAAATATTTTTATGTAAATTAAAATTAAAATTTTCTTATTCAAAGAAAAATTAAACACTAAAGTGGATAGATATATA
>Ga0214544_1011242_pt1 | contig 12505 bp, 13 predicted proteins | sample CNSS3metaG_FD_160074 | JGI IMG/M metagenome (GOLD analysis project Ga0214544, IMG submission 160074) | Root nodule microbial communities from cowpea collected in UCLA plant growth center, Los Angeles, California, USA - CNSS3 | ecosystem: Host-associated > Plants > Roots > Nodule | place: USA...
AGATGGGGATTTGGCAGTCAATCATCAAGTAAAGGTCAAGTTTTCCATAGGGAAATATGAAGATAGTGTGCTATGTGATGTAGTACCTATGGAAGCTTGTCATATCTTATTGGGGAGACCTTGGCAACTTGATAAGAAAATAATGCACAATGGTCTCACCAATGAGATTACCTTTACTCACAAGGCTAAAAAGTTTGTTTTCATCCTCTTTTGCCATCACAAGTGGCTGAGGATCAACTTCAAATGAAGAACAAAAGAGAAAAAGAGAAAGATGAGGACATTCAAAATGAGAACATTTTAACCATGTCCGCAAAAAGTCCAAAAGCTAAATAAAGATGAATCTGAGGCGGGAGAGATTGTTGTTCCTTCTCCCAAGGTCATTTAAAATGAGAACATTTTAACCATGAAATCTTTAAATCAAGTTCTCAATGTTGAATAACCTTCATGCCTCCTGCTGTGTAAAGGAACACTCACATGTACTACCACAACTCTTGAGCTTAAGAATCTACCTCCTAAAATTGAAAATCTTTTGAAAGAGTTTGAGGATATATTCCCTAAGGAAGGGCCTATTGGGCTTCCTCCCTTTAGAGGAATTGAACATCAAATAGATTTAGTGCCTGGGGCTAGTCTACCAAATAGACCAGCCTATAGGACAAATCCTCAAGAAACAAAAGAGATAGAGTCTCAAATCCAAGAGTTGTTGGAGAAGGGTTGGGTTCAAAAGAGCCTTAGCCCTTGTGTTGTGCCTGTTTTGTTAGTACCTAAAAAGGATGGGAAATGGAGAATGTGTTGTGATTGTAGAGCCATAAATAACATCACCATTAAATATAGGCATCCAATCCCTAGGCTTGATGACATGCTTGATGAGTTGCATGGGTCCCTCATGTTTTCTAAAATTGATCTAAAGAGTGGTTATCACCAAATAAGAATCAAAGAAGGTGATGAGTGGAAAACTGCTTTTAAGACCAAATTTGGACTATATGAGTGGTTGGTGATGCTCTTTGGGCTTACTAATGCACCTAACACATTCATGAGGCTAATGAATCACGTTCTTAGAGAGTGCATAGGAAAGTTTGTGGTTGTCTACTTTGATGACATTTTGATCTATAGCAAGAGCTTACATGAGCACATAGACCATTTGAGGTCTGTCCTTACCATCCTTAGGGTAAATAGTTTGTTTGCAAATAAAGAGAAATGCACTTTTTGTGTAGATAGTGTTATTTTCTTAGGTTTTGTAGTAAATAAAAATGGGGTCCATGTTGACCCTACAAAAATAAAGGCCATCCAAGAATGGCCTACTCCTAAAAATGTTGGAGAGGTTAGAAGCTTACATGGTTTGGCAAGCTTTTATAGGAGGTTTGTTCCTAAATTCTCTACTTTGGCTTCACCCCTCAATGAACTTGTCAAGAAAGATGTATCTTTCTTGGATTTGGTCACATTCTAGAAATGTATAATCAAGATTATGAGTTTTCCTCTACTTATGCTGAGTGTATGGAAAGACCTCAAGGAGGTTTCTATGTGAATGAGGGGTATTTGTTTAAAGAAGGAAAAATTTGTATTCCCCAAGGTTCACAAAGAGAACTCCTTGTTCAAGAAACACATGAAGGGGGATTAATGGGTCATTTTGGGGTAGAAAAAAACCCTAGGTCTTTTAAAAGAGAAATTCTTTTGGCCCCCATATAAAGGCATTGTAATAGATGTAGCTCATGCTTACAATCTAAGTCTAAAACAATGCCTCATGGATTATACACCCCCTTGCATGTTGCTTCAGCCCCTTGGGAAGATATAAGTATGGATTTTGTCTTAGGACTCCCAAGAACACAAAGGGGTTTTGATTCCATTTTTATGGTGGTAGATCGTTTTAGCAAAATGACACACTTTATACCCTGCCACAAAGTGGATGATGCTAGCAACATTGCTCGGCTTTTCTTTAGAGATGTGGTCAAGCTTCATGGTATACCCCGCACTATAGTTTCTGATAGAGATACTAAGTTTCTTAGCCATTTTTGGAAAACTCTTTGGTCAAGGCTAGGAACTAAACTTAATTTCTCTACTTCATGTCACCCATAAACTGATGGGCAAACTGAAGTTGTTAATAAATCTCTGTCTACTATGCTAAGGGCAATTTTGAAAGGAAACCATAAATCTTGGGATGAATACCTTCCCCATATTGAGTTTGCCTACAATAGAGTGGTTCATAGGACTACTAAGATCTCTCCATTTGAAGCTGTTTATGGCTTTAATCCTCTCACTCCTATGGATTTGTTACCATTTCCTACATCTTTTGATTTCATTCATAAAGAAGTGGTGGCAAAATCTAATTTTGTTAAGAAAATGCATGAGAGGATTAAAAGACAAATCTAGCAACAAATTGAGAGGTATGATAAGTACAACAATAAGAGGAAGAGGGAAATGATTTTTGAAGAAGGGGATGGGTGTGGCTACACCTTAGAAAAGATAGATTTCCTAAGAAAAGGAAGTCTAAACTTAGCCTTTGAGGTGATGGTCCCTTTAAAGTGCTGAAAAGAGTCAATGATAATGCATATAGGCTAGAGTTGCTTGAGGAATATGATGTACATGCCACCTTTAATGTTGCTGACTTAATACCTTTTGCAGGTGGTACAAATGATGAGGCATAAGTTTTAGATTTGAGGACAAATCCTTCTCAAGAGGGAGGGGATGATGAGACGCCTCTAACCAAGGGACCCACAACAAGAGCAATGGCTAGGAGGATACAAGTGCAATGGGCCTCCAATGCACACACAAGGCCTAAGATGAACTTTACATGGGCCAAGGAAGATGTGAAGACTTAGCCTAAGACTCTTTGTTTGTAAATATTAGAATAGGGTTTATTTTTGGGCCTTGTATTTTGGGCTTTGTAGAATAGGGTTTTTGTTTGGGCCATGTATTGGGCCTTGGAGGGTTTTTGGGTTTTGAAGAGAATTGGACCAAAGAAGAGTTGGGCTTGAAATTAGCCCAGCAAGAGAGAGAGAGAGTGCATTTGTGAAAGGATCTAGATCATTCTTGCTCCAAGCTTGGTCACCAAGCTTCTCTTGTGCGCTTAGAAGCAAGTCCCTTGTGACTTGCTTAGGTGGCAAGTCATACTTGCCTCATGCTCTCTTTTTGGCTCCAAATACAACATTCTAGATCCTTTTTCCCTCCATTTTTCTAGACCACTTGGCTCTCCTTTTCTACTATGAATAGAGAGCTTAGGACCCTTGTTTTTTAATTCATGAATATAGTCGAGACACTCTATTGAGATGACTCCAAACTCCTCTCTTTTTGTGAATCAACTTAGGCTAAAGTTCTCCTTCTTGGTTTCCTCTAGCCCCCTTCCTTGAGTGTTAGCCCAACCTCATTTGAGAGCTTCTCCAAACACCATTGTTGCACCACTCTCCTCTCATCTTCTAACTTTCAGACCTTCATCCTTCTCCATGGAGGCTTCATCAATTTCGCATGGCTTCTCCTGGGCTTCCTTACTCTTGAAGATGGACTCATCAGGTGTTGTGCATGCTCCTTTTGAGTCCTGGAATAGATAAGTATATCCTCTATAAAGAGCACGACGAATTTATCTAAGAATGCACGAAAAATTATGTTCATGTAAACCACAAACACCGTTGGAGCATTGGTCACACCAAAAGGCGTAACCACATACTTATAGTGTTTATACCAAGACCTGAAGGCTGTCTTCTACACATCATCAGCCTTCACCAAGATCTGATGGTATCCCAACCGCAAATCAATCTTCGAGAACACGGATGACCCATCACATGATCCATCAAGTCATCAATTCTTGGAAACAGGTATTTGTTCTTGATGGTCATCTTGTTTAACTGTCTGTAGTCCACACACAGACGTGAACTCCCATCCTTATTCTTCACTAGCAACACTGGTGCTCCCCATGGCGAAGTAGTTGGTCGAATGAATTGTTTCCCCAATGACTCCTCTATCTGTTTCTTGAGTTCCACTAACTCCGCTGGAGCCATATGATACGGAGCCATCGACACTGGACCGCTTCCTAGCACCAGATCATAGAGAATTTCACCTCTCTACTGGGAGGCAACCCTGGCACTTCCTCTAGAAATACATCTTCAAATTCCTGCACCACTGGTATGACCGACATCCCTTCCTTCTCCTCTACCTCCATGCGAGCGAAGATTATGAAGCACTGCACGCCACTCTGAACCTCGTTCACCACTCCTTGAGGAGATACCAATTCAGGCTCCTCTGAGTCGGGAAATAACAACCTCTTTTCTCGACAGTCTATAAGAACGTGATTGGCAGAGAGTCAATCCATCCCCAAAATTACCTCCAACTCTTGTAAAGGTAGGTAGATCAGATTCACTTTGTACTTACGTCCATCTATCTCCATAAAACACCTAGCACACAAGGACGATGTCCTGACCAAACCCGATGCCGGAGTAGATACCGCAAGCTCACACTACAGCTCGCACACCAGCAGACCCAAACGTTCCACACAAGCATTTGACTCAAAAGAGTGTGTCGCTTCAAAATCATACAATACACAACATATCTTTCCAGCTATCACACAATCACCTTGATGACAGATTGACTCCAACCAAGGATGAAGGCACATGCTTAAGAAGACTAAGCATGTTTAGAAAGGAAGTTCACTAATCCTTCATCCCTTTCATTTGTGTTTGTTATTTTTGATTCCCTAAGTTGACTTAGTTGAATCAACTTTAGTTGACTTGTTGACCTTTCACTAGGTTTGACTTGTTGACTATAGTTGACTTGACTTAAGCCAACATGCTAATCTATGTTTATTTGCTTTGTAGGTTAATTAGGAGTCAGAAATCAATGCTAGGTGGCGCATGGTGATTGGGGAGCATGAATGATGTGGATGAGAGAGTGTACCTATGTACCTTTGGTCTCCTTTGTTTTTAGCACACTTTGGCCACTTTTCGGAGACATATGAGACACATTCTTTGTCTTCTTTTGTGCTAGAACGAAATAAGCCTTGCACACACCATAGTTGGCTCTTTTGTCTCTCATTTTTGTAACCTTATTTGACCTAGTTTCTAGAAGCTAGGGTTAGGTTTTTGTAGATACATCCTTAGGTATCTTTTATTTGCTTACGGGTGCTCCTAGACATGTAAAAAGGTTGAACATTTTGAAGTAAAAACACTCTTGTGTCTCAACCATTTGTGAGAGTTTCCTCCCTAGGGAGTGAATACTTTTAAGCCTTATCTTGCATAGCAAGTGGCGGCACACATCCACTCATCTTCAAGGTTGTCATGGCTTCTAGCCTATCCTTGTAGTGGCGTGCTTCTCACATTTCTACCATTTCTTTCCTATCCATTTCATGTTTTCTTCTTCCTTTTATTGTTCTTGGTTTTCTATGGTTTATGTGCCTTCCATTTCCTTTTTGTTTTGAATCAATCCATCATCTTCTTCTCTTGAGCTTTATGAAATGAACCTTCACATCTAGATATCTTGCTATCTTAATGTCCAGTGGGGATTTCATTTAGCTTTCTTAATCAACTCACACCATATTCAATAATCTTAAAAAGGAACAAGATAATCCTTCACCATTACCACCCAAGGCACATCACGATGCCCCAAAAAAAACAAGTTATAAAGTTTACTAGAATCATATAGAAATCTAAACGACAGGCTAATACATGGGCCATGGCCCCAAAGAAAAGTCCAACAAGAACATGAAGTCCAGCCCAAGTAAACTATGCAGCGGAATCGTCTCTCTCCCGTTGACCACGAGTACCTCTCACATCTGTTCTCATCAATAAATTGATGATCATCGCAAGAGTAGAAAAGCAACAAACAAAGCAATCAAACAAGCAAAGGGTAAGCTAGAGCTAAAAGATTTTATCATGCAATCAAATATACTTTCACAATCCAATATACATACATCACCCAAGCATGTTATGACCTTCTAATCAATACACTAAGACTCGACTCGACTCATCCGGATACATATAATCAGGTCAGATTTAGCAGATGCTTGCACTTGTGGTGGATACCTCTGCTCACCCCTAAGCTATGTGTTACAAGTGTTACGATGAATCAATCCCCCACACATAAGGTTAGCCCTTAATGAGTTTCAGGCCTCATGCTACTCTCACCACAAGAGTTAGTCTGCTCTAAGTGAGACTAACTGACCCCTTAGAGTGTTAAAATGCGATCCTTACCTTGAATCCTTACAAAGTTACATAGATGAGGCACCATTAGGGACACCCACTAATAGGGGCCATGGAAATTACGTCCCGACCACTGAAGCACGACCCTGAAACCTCACCTAGAGATTTCAAGGAATTTCGCACTGATACGTACCAAATACATTCGAACAACCAAATAATAATAATCATGCATTCAAACCTCACGTCAACATTTGTAACCACTTTCCATTCGTATTCCATGTTGAACCCATGCCATCTCATTGTTCCAGTTTCATGAATATAGAGTCTGATCTCATACCAATATCATTGCCATTTAATATCACCCATCTCATTCACTTTACATTCACTCCAACATATCAATTCAATTCGTATCTACATATATTCCATGCCATTTCTCATACTTCATACTTAAAACATATTAATCAACACCTAAAGAATTTTATAGTACCCAAGCGAAGAAAATAGGGAGGCCTACAACGCATCTCGCTCAAGCCAGAAGCCCTCGCTCAGGCGAGAGGGGTTCCCTCATTTAAGCGACAGGCCCTCGCTTAGGCGAGATCGCGACAGAGGCCATGGGAGGCTTTTCGCGCACTCGCTTAGACGAGCCCTCCCTCGCCTGAGCGAGCCCACTCCTTGCCTAAAGGTGAGGTCCCTCGCCTAGGCTACAATTGCAGCAACACACCTCAAGCTCCCACGCATTCTTGCTTAAGCGAGCATCTCTCGCCTGAGCGAGATAGTACCTCGCTCAAAACTAAGACCCTCCGCCTGAGCGAGAGCTCGAGCGCGAGCTGGGGTTTGTTCTCTGCAAGTCTCGCCTAGGCAAGACCGGGTCGCTTGGGCGAGAATAACAGGTCTAGCCCACCATTCATTCTGCAACAGCTACACTTTTCCAACCCAAACAATAGCATCAACCAGCACATGCATCCACAGTAGCATACAAGCTTAGAAATCACGAAACAGAGGCAAAACAAGCATCAATTGCAATAAATAGAAAGGTTTCTAGCTTCCCTTACCTGGAAAGGGTTAGCCAAACAACTCCGACATTGAAGCGAATGAGTATGAGCACTCCCGGAGCAGATTTAAGATCTGAGGTACCCTAACATATATGAGGCACGAGATTAATACACAAAGCCCTAATAGGAAACACGAAGAACTAAACCAGGGATGAAGGTTAGGGGTTTGTGAACAACTTACGTCATAAAGGAATTGCGGTTGCTCTATGAAGGAATGGAGGAACTGTTTCTGCAAAGGGAAACGGGATGGAGCATTAGGGCAGACTTAGGGTCTCTTGTCCCTTTGGGCCAGCCCTTAGGCCCAATAGTTTGCGGCAACCTTTAAAAATAAAAGGGCAGAATAAAAGTGGGCTTTACACAAATAAAACTTATACAATGATAATTTTTATTTATTTTTAAAATAAAGGACAATTTGGTAATCTTGTTTTTCCTTGATTTAAATATAATTTTTAATCTATCACATCCAACAAATGACTCATAAACTTTAACAAATTTATTCTAATTTCACCCTCTTTCACCTTTAATCCACTTAAAGTTAACAACACAGACTTCAAACGGTAATACACTTGATTTTATCCTCTCCCTCTCCCTCCAAATACCCTTAAGGGAGAAATAGGGGTAGGAAGAGGGAAATTCTTCTATTTTTAAATCATCTTTGTTATGTCTTGGTTTGAGGGTGATATCAAGATTACAATTATGTCTGCAACATATTTTTCAGCTTAATTATCAAAATGATGTAAAAATATGCTTTTTCAAATTATTTTTACAAAAATAATTAATAATGAAAATTTGAAAATTGTTCTAAAATATTGTTTAAAAAGTAATTATTAATTATAACATTTTTCATTACGTTATTTTATAAATATTTTTTTATTAAAATATGTTACTTTCATTTATACATTTTAATATTTTTTATACGACAAATCAAACTTGTATAATGATAATTTTTAATTATTTTTGAAATAAAGGACAATTTGGTAATCTTATTTTTCCTTGATTTAAATATAATTTTTAATCTATCACATCCAACTAATCACTCATAAACTTTAACAAAATTTACTCTAAATCCACCCACTTTCACCTTGAATCCACTTAAAGTGAACAACACAAACTTCACTGTAATCTACTTGATGGCATCCTCTCCCTCTCCCTCCAATCAACATTGAGAGAGAAAGAGAGCGAAGGAAGAGGGAAATTCTTCTATTTTTAAATCATATCTCTCATGTCTTTGTTTGAGGGTGATATCAAGATTACAATTATATTCGCAATTTATTTTTCAGCTTAATTATGAAAATGATATAAAAATATGGCTTTTAAAATTATTTTTACAAAAATTATTAATAACGAAAATTTGAAAATTGTACTAAAATAAGGTTTAAAAAGTAATTATTAATTATAAAAATTTTATTACATTATTTTATAAATATTTTTTTTAAAAATATTTTATTTTCATTCATACATATTAATATTTTTTCTACAACATATCAAACTTATACAATGATAATTTTTAATCATTTTAAAGTAAAGGACAATTTGGTAATCTTGTTTTTTCTTTATTTAAATATAATTTTTAATTTATCACATCCATCAAATCACTCACAAACTTTAACAAACATTACTCTAAATTCACCCTCTTTGAACTTTAATCCCCTTAAAGTGAACAAGACAAGCTTCACACTCTAATCCACTTGAATTCATCCTCTCCCTCTCCCTTGAATCAACGTTGAGGGAGAGAGAGGCGAAGGAAGGGGGAAATTCCTCTATTTTTCAATCATCTATGTTTTGCAATGATTTGAGGGTGATATCAAGATTACAATTATGCCTGCATTTAAAAACTAAATTATTTTTTATTACATTTATAAATTTTAATATTTTTTCTATGACAAATCAAACTTATATAATGATAGTTTTTAATTATTTTTAAAATAAAGGACAATTTGGTAATCTTATTTTTCCTTCATTTAAATATAACTTTTAATCTATCACATCCAACAAATCACTCATAAACTTTAACAAATTTATTCTAAATTCACCCTCTTTCACCTTTAATCCACTTAAAGTAAACAACACAAACTTCAAACTGTAATCCACTTGATGTCATCCTCTCCCTCTCCCTCTAATCACCGTTGAGGGAGAAAGAGGGGAAGGAAGAGGGAAATTCTTCTATTTTTAAATCATCGTCTTGGTTTGAGGGTGATATCAAGATTACAATTATGTCAGCTTAATTATGAAAATGAGGTAAAAATACGACTTTTAGAATTATTTTTACAAAAATAATTAATAACAAAAATTTTAAAATTGTTATAAAATAAGGTTTAAAAATTAATTATCCATTATAAATTTTTATTATATTATTTTATAATTATTTTTTTAATAAAATATGTTTTCAAACTTGTATAATGATAATTTTTAATTATATTTAAAATAAAGGATAATTTGATAATCTTGTTTTTCATAGATTTAAATATAATTTTTAATCTATCACATCTATCAAATCACTTACAAACATTAACAAACTTTACTCTAAATCCACCCTCTTTCACCTTTAATGTACTTAAAGTGAACAACACAAACTCCATACTCTAATCCACTTGAATTCATCATCTCCCTCCCCCTCCAATCAACCTTGACGGAGAGAGAGGAAGGAAGATGGAATTTCCTCTATTTTTCAATCATCTCTGTTATGCAATGATTTGAGAGTAGTATCAAAATTACAATTATGTTCGCAATTTATTTTTCTGCTTAATTATGAAAATGATGTAAAAATATGGCTTTTGAAATTATTTTAACAAAAAGAATTAATAACGATAATTTTAAAATTGTTATACAATAAGGTTTAAAAAGTAATTATTAATTACAAATTTTTTTATTACATTGTTTTATAAATTTTTTTAAATAAAATATGTTAATTTCATTTATACATATTAATATTTTTTCTTAAACAAATCAAAATTAAATAATGATAATTTTTAGTCATATTTAACATAAAGGACAATTTTGTAATCTTGTTTTTTCTTGATTTAAATATAACTTTTAATCTATCAAATCCATCAAATCACTCACAAACTTCAAGAAACTTTATTTTAAATCCACTCACTTTCACCTTTAATCCCCTTAAAGTTAACAAGCCAAGCTTCACACTTTAATTCACTTGAATTCATCCTCTCCCTCTCCCTCTAGTCAATGTTGAGGGAGAGAGGGGAATGAAAAGGGAAATTTCTCTATTTTTCAATAATCCCTATTATTGATGAGTGAGTATTTTTGCCCTTATTTAATGTTTAATTCCTGGTATTTAATTGAATTTGTGTGCTTAAAGATTGATTTAATTGGGATTTCCTATAATTGGGTTTATTGAGCATGAGATACAAAAACATGTTAAAAATAGCTTTTTAGTTGCATAAATGTGCTTTGGATATTTTGAGGTGTGTTAGTGCAGCTGCAACTAAGTTGAGCTCATGGAGGTGTGGACATAAATTGATTAAAGCTTCAAAAGCACAAAAATCCAAGCCAAGCATGGCATGAAGACGGCAAGAAAAACTTGAAGAAGTGAAAAAGTTTTGCTAAACAAGAAGAGAGAAACAAAAAAATTGGACCTTGCGGTTTTTTGTATCTTTATGATAGAAGATAATTTAGGAAAAATATATCTTTAGATATTTTATTTGATATTTTTAAATAATTATCTTATTTAATTATATCATAAAATATTAAAAGATAATAACTACTAAATCTTTTTAAATATGACAAGATCTTCTTGAATCTTTTTAGTTCCACAACAAACAAATATATCTTGAAGATATTGGATTATTTAGAAGATAATTTAAGGAGATTGTAAAGGGTTGATTTGGAAAATTAATACAAATACTAATTGGTGATAATATATCAATATATTAGATATTGATATTATCAACCAATTATATTTGTCAAATAGTCTATATCTGTAAGGCTCAATTATTTTCTACTCTTATTTTTAAGGGCTGCCCTAATCAGTTGGGCTTAAAGGCTGGCCCATAGGTAGGGGTGTCAAAACGGGCCAGCCAGGCCCATTTTAGCCCGGCCCGTTTTTGGCCTGTTTTAGATGGGCCAGGCCGGGCTGGCCCGACAAGGCGAAACGGGTTGCTTTTTTGGGCTCGGCCTGCGGGCTGGCGGGCTGACCCGCCATCCTTTTCCTGATATGTTCATTTTGTGGCCCAAAATCAGATTTTAATTCATTTCATTTCAAATTTAGTTGACTACATTAACCTGTATATAAATGTACTAGTACTACATATGCATTAATACAACAACAACCTGCACAGTGACTATGATAATAGTCAGGGTGGTCTGCATTATGTAACACAACCAAAGATACAACAGTGAAAAGTCAACACATAAGGAAACATTTGGAAAACATGCAAATATGCTTACATTAACAGACTGCATATGCATTAATACAACAATAGTCCATCATCACAAAGTCCAAACAAATTGAAATGATTAAAAACAAAATGTAAATGACGTCTGGCTCTTTCATAGTCATTATCAAGGTCACGGTTGTAGTTGCAACATCAATAACATGTCTGAATGAGAGTACTTTAGGCATGGAACATAACCAAAGTGCAAGCTACATAAAAAAAAACATAAGCATTAATTATCACAGTGAATATACAAATACAATGTGCTGCAGAAGCATATAAACCCTCCAAATCAGTTTGATCACAGATTAAATAAAAGGAAGGCACGAACATGTAGAGGATAGTATCATAGTACACACATCAATTTGATCACAGACTCACAGTGGCAGTAGTTATTTGATCACAGTGGCAGTAGTTATTTCATCATAGTGGCAAAGAAAATAACTAAGTTATATTAACTAAGTATCTGTAATTTATATTAAATAAGTTACTCACCTTCAATTTTCATCAATATCCAATTCAGTGCTAGGGTTATTAGATGCAGCCTTAGAAGTACTACCCTCAGTTATTCCATTGTCATCATCATCATCATCTTAAAAAAATACATGGAATTATTATTGAAAGTATTATTGAAAATATTTAAGTCAGAATTGAAAATTCAGAAGTTACCATATTCACGAAACCCATGCATACCATCTGCTAGTACAAATAATTGCTTCAACATGTTTTGACAATAGACGACTTCTATACTTATTCAAGATCCTTGAACCAATGCTGAAAGCAGATTAAGATGCAACAGTAGTGATTGGGATGCTTAGCAAGTCCCTAGCCATGATTGACAAATCTGAGAAACGTTGACTATTACTCTTCCACCATTCAAGAACATCCATACTTTCAGTAATATCAGCATTCAATGTTGGCTCATCCAAGTATATGTCAAGTT